>Ga0214472_10003926_pt1 | contig 15702 bp, 13 predicted proteins | sample RVTome_6_FD_207662 | JGI IMG/M metagenome (GOLD analysis project Ga0214472, IMG submission 207662) | Soil microbial communities from uranium-contaminated site in the Upper Colorado River Basin, Wyoming, United States - RVT140D175 | ecosystem: Environmental > Terrestrial > Soil > Contaminated >...
GTGAAGACGAAGAGGGGCGCGCGGGGCCGTTAGCCGGGTCCGGCCATACCGCTACCGCTGTGCGGCCCACCACGAGGGCGGCCCGCTCGCCAGCCAGACCGTCTTTCAGGGGGCAACGAGAAACCGGGCCCGGGGGAGACCGCCCCCGGGCCCGGAAGCCCTCACTTCAGCCCGCGTCAGCCGCCTAGAACTGCGGCGCCTCCGCCGGGTCGCAGAACGTCCCGCGTACCGCGGTGACGTCGCCCAAGGCCGTGAAGTTCGGGTTCGTCGTGTACTCGTCGTTGGGGAACGCCAACCGGACGCCGCCCTGGATGTTGTACCCCGCGCCCGGAGTCTGCCCTTGCCTCCTGGGGAACCAGAGCATGTCCGTGTTTTGGATCTTGGTCGACCAATACCGGGCCTGCTGGCTGTAGAGCTCTCTCCGCTTCTCCTCCAGGATCATCGCGCGCACCGCGGTCGCGTCACCCAGCAGCGCCGTTTCGTACGCGCCGCCGATCTCCGGCAGACTGTGGAACGCCCGCAGCACGTTGACGAAGTCGATCGCACCCTGCAGGTCGTTCTGCGCGTGCGCGTACTCCGCCCGAATGAGCGTCAGCTCCCGCCAGCTCGCCGCCGGCTCATCCTCGGCGTCGTTCTGATAGTACGTCGGGTTCTCGTGCAGCCCCGGGCCCTGGACGTTGCCGTAGGCGTGCGGCACGCGCGTGTCCTCGACGCTGCCGTCGACGAGGGGAACGATGTCTCCGGCCTGCGTCCGCGCCAACTCGGCCCACCGTATCGGCACGTTTCCCGCGCCGAGCGTCTCGCCCTCCGTCTGGATCCCGAGGAAGATGTAGCCCGTGAACGGGATCGTGGCGGGCCAGAGCTGGCCCGTAGCGGGGTTCGGCGCCTGGGCGGCCGAGTTCCACCAATCGATCGGGCCGAGCATCCCCGAGAAGCGCGACTCGGTGGCCGCGTGCCGGATCTTGTTCCTCCGTTGCTCGCCGCCCTCCCGCGTCACCCAGAACGTGAAGTCGGGGTCCGCCCCGAGGACCGTGGCGGCGTCCGCGTCCGCGCCCGCGAGGTTCCCCCTCGCCCAGCGGACTTGCGACCGCAGCGCGAGCGCCGCGTTCTGCGCGCTCAGCGCGGCGCCGTTCGGCAGCGCGAAGTCGCCGAAGGCCGCGACGTGCCCGAGCGCCCGGTTGGTGATCCAGTCCTCGGACATCCCGAGGAAGCCGTCGGGCGTGATCGGCTCACTATTGTCGATCGCGCCCTCGCAGTAGTACTCGCCGAAGTGCTTCAGCGCGGCGGCCATGTAGATCGCCGCGATCCCTGCCAGCCGCTCCCCCGCGGCGCCGAGCTGGTAACGCCCGTCGGTGAGCTTGTCGTAGACGCCCTCGGCCGTCCCCACCCCCACGAAGCCCAGCCCGGTGGGCGCGAGCTTGGCCGCGTCCGTCGAGATGAGCTGCCGGGCGCCCATGATCTGGTCGAACCACGCCTGGGTCCCCGACGCTAGGTCGCACGTGCCGCCGACCGGCTCCTCGCGCCAGACGTGCGCCGTGTTCGCCACGCCGGCGATCGACTGGAGCACGTCCTCGTGCCCCAGCGCCACCCACGCGAACGCCGAGGCCCCGCACTCGTAGAGCGCGACCGCGGACATGACCTGTAGCTCCGCGGTGCTCGCCGCGGCGATCGCATCCTCCGTGAGCAGGTGGGTGAGCTCGACGTCGAGCAGGTCGTCGCAGGCGCTCAGCGCGCCCAACGAAACGCCCAGCACCAGCGCTCGAGCCACCCTCCTCCCCCATCTCTCGGACAACATGTTCTGTCGCATTACCTGTATCGTCCTATCAAAGGTCGGTTTGGCCAGGCCGCCCGGCGGCGCGAGGCTCACTCAGCCCCTCGCCGCCGGACCGCCGTCGAATTCCGCTCGGGATACTAGAAGGTCACCCGCAGCGTCACGTTCAGGCTCGTGAGCGCCGGCTGCTCCCAGAAGTTGCTCGAGCCGTTCGCGCTGATGTTGCCGAACTCCGGATCCGTGACCGGCATCCCGTTGACCTCCTTCTGGGCCTGCCAGATGGTCCACAGGTTGCGTGCGGAGAACGCGAGCGACGCGCGCTCGGCGCCCGTCCGCTGCACCCACGCCTGCGGCAGGGTGTAGCGCGCCCCGACCTCGCGCAGCTTCCAGAAGTCGGCGTCGTACAGGCACTTCTCCCAATCGCATCCGTTGCCGTTGGCCCTGTCGGTGGCCACCCAGATCGGGTCGTCCTCGACCCTGGAGACCTGCGAGCCGTTGTAGATGTGGCCCCACCCGTGCGCGTTGTCCGCTCCCGTGCGGCCGTACTGGCCCTCGGCGAGCGCGTATACCTGGAGCTGGTTGTCGAGCAGGCTCACCCGCGGCGCCACGCTCCACGTGTAGTTCGCGAAGCCGCGGCCCGCGAAGATATTCCGCCCCGTGTTGCCCGTGCACTGCCGCGCCTCACCGCCGGGCATTCGTCCGTACTTCGTGATCTCGGACGTCGGCGTCCCCGCGGGGGCGAGGTCCACGCCCAAGTCGCAGTACGCCCACACGCCCTGGCCGAACGCGTTCAGCTGGTAGCGGCAGAGGGTGTCACTGGCGACGAGCGCCGCGGTGCACGCGGGCAGCAGACCGTCGGAAGGATCGTCGAACCCTGCATCCACGATGAGGCTGGAGACGCTGATGTTCGGCCACGGTAGGCCGATCTGAATCCGCGATGCGACCTCGACACCTCCGGGGAACGTGCCGAGATCCTTGATCTCGTTGTCCGTGAAGTCGGCGCCGAGGTCGAGGTCGAACGAGATGGCGTCGCCCTCATAGAGCCTTGCGGAGAGCTGCGCCTCCCAACCCCAGTTGTCGATCGCGCCCAGGTTCTGGTCCACCTCCCCCGGGAACCCGTAGCTCGCAACCAAGGGGATCTCCAGCAAGGCGTTGCGGTCCTCGCGCCACCAGTGCGTGAACGAGCCGGAGAGCCTGTCGTCGAAGACCGCGAGGTCGAAGCCCAGCTCGAGCTCCGTGCTCACCTCCGGCTCGATCGTCGGGTTGCCCGGGCTCGAAGCCCGCAGCGCGGGCGACCCACCCGGCCCCGGAACCGCGGCGTACACGTTGAACTGGGCGAGCGAGCTCGGCTGGCGGCCCGCCTTGCCCCACGCGCCGCGCAGGCGCAGCGAGTTGACGGCGTCGAAGCCCCAGAAGCTCTCCTCGGAAACGAGCCACGTGCCCGAGACCTTCGGGTACTTCCGCGCCTCGGACTGCGCGCCGAACGTCGAGTTGTCGTCGAAGCGCAAAGCGCCGGTCAGGAAGAGCCTGTCGTTCCAGCCGATCTCCTCCTGAATGTAGTAGCCGAGCGCCTTGTTCTGGATCAGGGAGTAGGTCGTGCTGATCGCCGACTGCGCGATCTGGTTGATGGTCGTCGAGAGCGTCGAGGCGAAGCCCTGGCCGGAGTTCGAGAAATTCTCGACCTCCCTCACGTTGTACTGCGCCCCGAACGCCGTGTTCAGCCGCAGCGCGTCGGTGGCCTGGAGCCCGGCCGTGAGCGCGTAGTCGAAGCTGTACTCCGACGTGACGGGCTTCGAGAACGTCATCTCGCCGGTCGCCGTCTCCGTGTACACGTTCCCCCACGTCGCCGGGACACACGTGGGGCCGCGATCCGCGCAGTAGTCGAGCAGCTCCTGCTCAGGCACGTACGTCTCACGCCTGTACAAGTTGCGGTTGACGTCCCAGCCCCGGTCCACGCCCGCGATGATCCGCTGCGTGAGCGAGGCGGACATGCCGCCGAGGTCGAACTCGCCCGACGTGATGTTCAGCGTCGCCGAGCCCGTGAAGCGCGCCCAATCCCGCGTCGCCTCGGTATCCTGTGCGACGTCCGAGGGCAGGTGCTCCTGGAAGCCGCCGAGCCGCGCGTTGCCACCGCAGGTCGTCGGGGCGTCTCCGCAGTTTCGCGCGGCGATCTCGGCCGCCGTGATGTCGAACGGCGTGACGCGGTCGAGGTAGTACCCATTGGACCAGACCATGTCCTGGAAGAGCCCGCCGTCGGACTGGGTCGCGGACTCGAACTGGGTGGAGCCGTCACCATACTGCGACGACACGTCGAGCGAGAAGTGGTCGTTGAACACCACGCCCACGTTCGCCCGCAGCCGGAACGTCTCGTCCGTGTTGTACCAGACGAAGCCTTCCTCGTTGTCGTAGTTGGCCGACAGGAAGTAGCGCACCGTCTGCGTGCCGCCCCGGACGTCGAGGTTGTAGCTCTGGCTGAGCCCGTTCTGGAACAAGTTCTCCGTGGGCCAAGCGAAGTAGCCGTTGTTGATGTAGTTGTTCGCCTCGTCGTACATGTTGTACGGCACGAGGTCCGAGCGCGCCGGGCACCCGGGGGTCGCGCCGCCCGGCTGGTCGTCCGTCGGGCAGGTCCAATACGTGCCGAGCACCCGGTCGGCCGGATCGCGCAGGTAGTTCGTCCCCTGCCGGACCGACACGTTGAACTCCGGAGCGCCCTCGCGGCCTTTCTTGGTGATGATCTGAATCACGCCGGCCGACGCCTCGGTGCCATAGAGGCTCGCCGCCGCCGGACCCTTGATGATCTCGACGCTCTCGATGTCCTCGGGGTTGAAGTCGTCGAGCACGTTCACCTGGCCGCCCACACCCCCACCCCCGAGCGTCGGGCCACCAGTCGCGCTGTTGTTCACGCGCACGCCGTCCACGTAAATGAGCGGGTTCGCGCCGAGGTTGAAGCTTCCCGTCCCGCGGATGCGGATGGGCGCCCCTGTGCCCACGTTGCCGCTGAGGCGAGCGAACGTGACCCCAGGCGTCCGGCCCGAGAGCAGGTCCTGGAAGTTCGTGATCGCCACGTCCTGCGTGACGTCCGAGACGCCGACCGTGGAGACCGTGTTGCCGATGGCGCGCCGCTGCGTCCCGCCCGGCGTGCCGGTGATGATGATCTCGTCGAGCTGGAGCGCCTCCTCCGTGATGCGGAAGTCGAGCACCGCGGTCTGTCCGGCCTCGACCGTCACGGTCTGGGCAATCTGCCGGAAGCCGATCCGCTGAACGGTGACCTCGCGCGGACCCGCGGGCACGTTCAGGAGGATGTAGGAGCCGTTTTGCTGGGTCAGCACGCCGATGTCCAGGTCCTGAATGAAGACCTGGGCCGCGGGAATCGTCTGCCCGCTCTGCGCATCGATGACCCGACCGGCGATGGAGCCGGTCTGCGCCACGAGGCCCGGAGCGAGCAGCAGGACGCCTGCCGCGGCCACTCCGAGGGCTCGTGTCAAACGCGAACGAATAAGGTTGTCCATTGCACCCTCCTTGAGTCAGACACCCCGGCGGTACGCGCCGCCGAGGAGGCCGGACGCGATGAAGACGCCCTTGGCCGACTCGGCGGCGCGCGAGCGCACTCCGAGCCGGTCAGGAGGGCTGTTCCGCATCCTGGCCTCGCCGGCAGAGTACGGTTTCGGACCCCGATTCCGCAATAGTCGCCCCACCTAACCAGTCGCCCCACCCAGCCCACTCGCGGCCCCCTCCCTCCCTCTAGCGTCCTCGCAACTTGAACACGTAGATCGCGTTCCCCGTGTTGGGGTAGCGGATCTCGGGGGTCACGTCGGCAGGAACGCCGCGCGGGCTCCCGCCGCCGAGCCCCGCGGGCACCGCGATATACTGCTCCCCGCCCACCTCGTAGGAGACCGGGAAGCCCTGCACGGAGGTCCCGAGCCGGGTACGCCAGAGGACCTCGCCCGTGTGCACGTCGAAGGCGCGGAAGTACCGGTCCAGGTCACCCGCGAAGACCAGCTCCCCGCCGGTCGTGAGCGCCGCCGTCAGGAAAGCAGCGCGCTGCTCGACGCTCCAGATCTCCTCCATCGTGTCGATGTCGTAGGCGGCGAGCTTGCCCAGGTTGCCGTTCGTCCCGGGCATGTCGTGGAAGCGGCGGTCGGCCGCGGTGCCCCCCGAGCCGACCTCCAGCGGCACGTCGCGCCCCGAGATGTCGAGGCAGCTCTGGCTGAGCGGGATCACCAACGCGTTGGCCTCGGGGCTGTGGCCCATTGCGGGCCAGTTGTGTCCGCCCGCGGTGCTCGGACAGACGGAGATCCACTCCCCCACGCGCGCGTTGCGGATGTCGTCGCGGTACGTCACACGCCCGTTCGGGTCGATGAAGGTGAAGACGTTCTGGTAGACCGTCTCCTTGTGCCCCAGGAACTCGCCCGCCGTGCGGTCGAGCTTCCAGAGGATGCCGTGCTTGCCGATGGTGAAGAGGAGGCGCTGGCCGTTCCTGTCGATGAGCATCCGCACGAAGACCTCGTCGAGGTCGAGCGCCTCTCCGGGCACGTGCTGGCGGTACCAGACGATGCGGCCGTCGTCGGGGTCGAGCGCCAATGTCGAGTTGCTGTAGAGCGCCGCGTCCTCCGTCGTCATGCCGCGGCTCGCCGGTACCCACGGCTTCGCCTGCGCCGTCCCCCAATAGATGAGATCCAGCTCGGGGTCGTAGCTCCCCGTGATCCACGCGTCGACGCCGCCGCGGAGCTCGAAGGGGACGTCGCCCCACGTCGCGTCACCCGGCTCGCCCGGACGGGCGATGGTGTGCGTGCGCCAAAGCTCGGAGCCCGTGTCCGCGTCGTGCGCGGTGATGAAACACGACTCCTCGAAGAAGCGGCCGCATCCGTTGATGCCGCTGACGACCTTCCCCCGAACCACGAGAGGACCGGCGACGTAGGTGTACCCTTGCCGCCAGTCGGCCACCCGCGTCTCCCACACGACTTCGCCGGTGCGCGCGTCGAGCGCCACGAGCGACGCGTCCTTGGTGGGTACGTAGATCTTGTCGCCCCGGATCGCGATCGAGCGGAGCTGCGAGAAGCCGCCACCCCGGAACCCCTCGGGGAACGTCCGCCGGTACTCCCAGAGCAGCTCCCCGCTGGCCGCGTCGAGCGCCTGGATCTTGTTGTTCGGGTGCGTGAGGTACATCACGCCGTCGCGCACCAGCGGAGTCGGCTGGCTCACGCCGTCGTCCATCGCCCAGACCCATTCGAGCGAGAGATCGTCGACGTTCTCGCGCGTGATCTGGTCGAGCGGGCTGTATCCCTGGCTGTCGTACGTGCGGCGGTACATGAGCCAGTCGCCGGGCGACGGGTCGGTCAGCTCGGCGTCCGAGACCGGTCGGAAGTTCTCGACCGACCGGTACGTGTCGGTCCCGCCCGGAGGGAGACCGCCCCGACCACCGAAGCCCAGGGCGCCCCGCCCACCCGCAGGCGCCGCGGCGGCGAGGTCGACAGGCGCGCCCGTCGCCCCTTCGAGCGGCGCGGTCGACGCGAAGTCGAGGGGCGCCCCCCCGGGAGGCACGCCGTTCCGCGAGAGGATATACGCGACGAGGTTCTCGTACATCTCCTCGCCCAGCGAGCGCTCCGCGTCCGGCGGCATGTACGACGTCATGTCCGTGAGCTCCAAGATGGGCCGGCCGCCCCAGAAGCTCAGGAAGCTCGCTCCCGCGAGAGGCGGGGCCTCGAAGGAGCCCGTCAGGTCGTCGCGGTGGCACCCGGCGCAGCTCTCCGCATAAGCCGTCCGGCCCGCGGCGGCCTGCTCCAACGTGTACGTGGCCCGCTCCTGCGCGGGCGCAGCGGACGGCGACGCGGACGTCGCCACGAGCGCGAAGGCCGCCAGGCCGAGTGTGCACCGAGCCTTCATGAGTCCTCCGAACGAGAAGAGCCCCCGGTCGGGAGCGGGCACTCAATCACTTAATAAGGAGCGGACCATCGACGCAGACGCAACTCCCAGCCCGCACGGCGCCCGGTGAGCCCCCCGACGTGGGCGCTCCGGCCCGCCCGCCGCCGCTCTGGCATCCTTCCTGCATTGGTGAATAGCGGGGGTGGCCCGAGGGGGGGACCCGTCTCGCCGCCCAACGCACCCAACACTCTCAGGGGAGCTCCAAGATGGGTATGAACAAAAGGAATTCACGAGGGCTCGGCCTCACGGCCGCCCTAGGCCTGGCAGTGGTCGCCGCGGCCTGCTCCACGGTGAGCCCGGAGGAAATGGACACCAGCATGGCGTCCCTGCGGGCGGAGATGATGGAGGAGATGCAGGCCGGCGACCAGGCGGTCTCTCAGCAGCTCGGCAACCGCATCACCGCGGTCGAGCAACGTCAGAGCGAGTTGGCGTCGGACCTCCAGCAGATGCAGAGCGACTTCGAGGTCGCGATCGCGCAGCTCGAGGATCAGCTCCGCTTCAACGTCCCGGTCTACTTCGCATTCGACGACGCGACGGTGCAGTCCGAGGCCGAGGCTGTGCTCGACCGCTTCGGCTCGGTCGCGCAGGAGTACTACCCGGAGGCGCTGATCACGGTGGAGGGCTTCACTGATGCCGCCGGCAGCGCGGACTACAACGTCCAGCTCGGCCAGCGCCGGGCGGACGCCGTTGCCGGATACCTGCTGGCCAACGCCGGCCTCGCGCAAGACCGCGTGCGGGCGGTCAGCTACGGCGAGAATACGCAGCGGCTCGTGGCCGACGGTTGGGGCCCCGGTCAGCCCGGCTGGGAGAACCGCCGGGTCGTGCTCGTGATCGACCACTACGGGATGGCGCCGGCGATGCCGACAATCACCGACGAAAGCTCCGAGGGCGCGGGCAACTAGCCCGAGTCCCCGAGAGGCGTCCGGTCGGCTCGGCGGGGAGCCGGCCGGCGCACGGTGCGCAGGGCCGGCCCCCGAGTTTCTCGGGGGTCGGCCCGTCCCGTGTCGGTAGCAGGAACGCGCCCCCGGGACGCCAGTGTCAGTACAGGTAGCCGAGGCCTACGTACACCTGTAGCCCCGTCTCCGCGGACGTCCCCGCGTAGAGGGACCCGACGAAGTCCTGGCCCATCCCGCCGTGCAGCCCCACGCCGTAGCCGCGGTGGAGATCGCTCAGCAGCTCGCTGAAGCGGACACCTCCCCGCCAAACGCGTCCCTGGTCGAGGAAGGCGGTCGCGGCCACGTGAAAGGAGCGGCCGATCAGGCTGAAGTCCATCACGCGCCAACGCAGCTCGGTGTTCCAGACGAGCATGCCCTTGCCCGCGTAGCGGTTCTTGAGCACCCCGCGGAGCGACGACGACCCGCCGAGGCCCTCCCCGGCCCTGAACGACGTCTCGATCCGCTGGAGCTCGTCGAGGGGAGCGTTCCCGCTGACGCCCTGGAGCAGGTACCGGTGGGCGAGCACCAGGCGATCGCCCAGCGAGACGTACCTCCTGTCGCTCAGCGTCCAGCGCGTGAAGGCCAAGTCGGCGCCGAGCTCCTCGTCGATCCATTGGACGAGCACCTCGCTCCAAACGCCCCGCGTGGGCGCAGTCTCGCGGTCGCGCGTGTCCCACACGAGCCCGCCGCGCACGAAGTTCGCCCAATGGGTCTGCACGGACGTGCCAACCTCACTGGCGTAGAGGGTGGTGCCCTCGTCCTCCGGTACAGGATCGACCTCGGTGCTGACGAGGCCGACCCCGAAGAGCCCGCGCAACGGCGTTCCGCGGAGCGGGCGCTGAACGTCGACGCGCGCGACGCGCCGCAGGCGACCGAAGCCGTAGTAGCGTGGGTTGGGCCCCGCGGGATCCTCGAGCGACGCCTGGTACGTCGACTCGTTCCCGAGACCGTAATAGGGCGTGGCGAGCCGCTTCTCGATCCCGAGGTGGCCGGTGACACGCCATCCGCGTGGGACGAGGCCAGGGGCGTCGAAGAAGATCGTGACGTCCCGGCGCCCCCGGGTGGTGAGGAAGACCCTGGGCTGCACGGTCCACTCATACGGCAACCGGCTACCATCCCCGTACTGGTAGACTTCGGCGAGAACCCCGTACCCGAACCCCTCGTCGGTGTCGAAGCCGAGTGCCGGCAGCCCAGCGACCTCGAGGCCAGTCGGCCTCTCCTGGCCGTGCGCCGGGCCGCCCCGGCCCAGCAGCAAGCTCGCCACGAGCATGGTGCAGCGTACACGCACAGAGCCTCGACGAGTGGGAGGGGAGCGCCAATCCTACCGCGTACCAGCCCCGATCGGTACGCCGGCCTGGTGGAGGGTCGCCCTTTCGGGCGGCCGGGGGTTGCGACATCGTTCGCGGTCCTGACGACCGCAGGAGGTCGCCCCTTGGCGCACATCCCCCCGTTCACCCCCGACCGCCGCCTCTTCCCCTTCGAGTCCCGGTGGCTCGAGAGCAGCGTGGGGCCGGTCCATTACATCGACGAGGGCGTGGGCCCCCCGATCCTCTTCCTGCACGGCAACCCCACGTGGAGCTTTCTCTACCGGGGCATCGTGATTCGGCTCAAGCCGCGCTTCCGCTGCATCGCCATCGACTACCCGGGCTTCGGCCTCTCCATCCGCCCGGAGGACTACGACTACACGCCGCGCGAGCACGCCAGCGTGGTCCGTGAGCTCGTCCGGAAGCTCGACCTGACGGGACTCACGATCATGGGGCAGGACTGGGGCGGGCCCATCGGCATCCGCGTGGCGCTCGACGAGCTGCCGAGGTTGCGCGCGCTCGTCATGGGCAACACCTGGTACTGGCCGCTCGACGAATGGCAGGCCAGGACGTTCGCCTACGTGATGTCGATGGACCCGGTGCAGTCGATGATCCTGAACAAGAACCTCTTCGTGGAGCGGGTCATGCCCCTCGGGGTGAAGCACCCACTCGCCGACGAGGTCATGCAGCACTACCGCGACGCGCAGCCGACACCGAAGAGTCGCATCGGCGTGGCCGAGCTCCCACGCCAGCTCCTGGCCGCGAGCGGGTGGCTCGCCGACCTCGAGGAGGGCGTGCAGCGCTCGCTCGGCAACGTGCCGCTCCTCCTCACCTGGGGCATTCACGACCCGGTGTTCCCGCGCCGCTCCATGGAGCGTTTCCGCGAGGACTTCAGCCTCGCTCGCGTCCACAGGCTGGACGCAAAGCACTACATCCAGGAAGACGCCCCAGGCGAGATCGCCTCGGCCATCGAGGGCTTCCTCGCCTCGCTCGAGCCCGCGGTGGCCGGAGGCGCACGGTGACGCTGTTGGTGGTGAGCCTGGGCGGAGCGGCCGGAGCCGTCTCGCGGTACCTCGCGAGCGGGTGGGTCCAGAGCCTCACCGGCGGCTTCTTCCCGTGGGGCACATTCACAGTCAACGTCGTCGGCTCGCTCGCGCTCGGCTTCTCGCTGATCTGGCTGCAGGCCACCGTCTCCTCGCCCGAGCTGCGCGAGCTCGTCGCCATCGGCTTCTTGGGCTCGTTCACGACATTCAGCACGTTCAGCTACGAGGCGCTCTCGATGATCCGCGACGGCGACTTGTGGCACGCCGCCGGCTACACACTCGGCTCGTTGGCGGTCGGTGTCATGGCGGTCGCTCTCGGGGCAGCGCTCGCCGCCACGCTCACGCACACGAGGTTTTGATTCATGACCGAAGGGTTCAGGGGCGAGCGGACGCTGATGCGGATCTTTCTGGGGGAGAGCGACCGCTGCGCATCCGGGCCACACAAGGGAAGGCCGCTCTACGAGGCCATCCTGCTCACGCTCCGGGAGGAGGGGTGCGCTGGAGCGACGGTGGTACGCGCCATTGCGGGCTTCGGCCCCAGCGCCAAGCTGCACACCGGCAAGGTGCTACGCCTCTCCACCGACCTGCCGGTGATCGTGGAGGTCGTGGACGAGGAGGAGAAGCTCCAAGGCGTCTTGCCCTGGCTCGAGGAGGTCATGGGCGGCGGGCTGATCACGATGGAGCGCGCGCGGGTGATCTTCTACCGGCCGTCCTGAGAACGGCTGTTCCGCGCCCTTCGGGAAGAGTCCCGGGAAGCGACACTCACGGGTCGCAGTCGTTGTCGTAGGGCGCGGGGCCTTCGGCCTCGGCCGTCGGGTCCTCGACGAGCCCCACGAAGAGGAGCGTGCCCGAGAGGCGCTCCCGGAGCGCGAAGATGAACGGGCGGTCCACGACCAGGGACGGCGGTTCCGACGTCAGCCCGACGCCCACCGCGGTCACCGCGGCCGCGCGCGTCCCCCGCTCGTCGACCTCGACGAACGTCTTCTGACGGACGAAGCTGATGCACATCCGGTCCCCCATGGGGGACATGCGCGTGAAGTCGGCCCCCGGCACGAACGCCACGTCCATCCCCATCGCGCGGAGCGCGTCGTTGAGGAAGGCGTCGTACTCGAGCGTGAGCTTGGGGAGCCCGAGCAGCCCGAGCTCGCGGGGCGCCAGGCCCTCGACGATGCTCTCCCACGCGTCGGAGTCGAGCGCGGCAGCGAATTCGCGGGCGGGCGTGGCGCCCTGCGGCACCACGACGACCATCGAGAACGCCTCTCCGCCATACGGGAGCTCGACCGCCGCGTAGTCGGGCCCTCCGCCGAGCGGCACCTCCGCGTCCGTCAGTGTCATCATCTCCACGTCGACGGTCGAGTCGTCCGGACGCGTGAACGACTGCATGCGCGTGTCGTCGGGATCGAACTGCGTCGTCCACGCGCCGTCGAAGAAGATCGCGTTGACGAGGAGCATGACCAGCTCGGGGTCGAGGGAGTCGAGGATGCTGTCGATGAGCCCCTCGGTGCTCTCGTCGACCCATGCGTTGATGTCGGCGAGCGTCGCGGGGTCGCCGAAGTCGCGGGACTCCGCGCTCGCGTCGAAGGCGGCCGAGACCGCGTCGAAGAACGACTGATGGAACGCGTACAGCTCGTTGGCCCAGATCGCGTTGGCGATGGCGAACTGCACGGCAGGATCGAGGCCCCTGAGAAGGTCGATGAGATCGCGGTACGAGGTGTTGATCTCCTCCTGCGTCAGGCCGCCGAAGCCGAGCGTCGAGCGCATCGCGTCGAACGTCGTTCCGTCCGCGCCATTCAGCGTCATGCCGAGCGCCATCGAGGCGCTCAGCGGTGAGAGCACGATGTTGGGGCGAGCATCCTCGGCCACTACTCGCGCGAAGAGCTCCACGCCGAAAGCGTTCGAGCCCTCGATCACCGCCCGCTCACTCACCGACAGCTCGCGCGGGAGCTCCGTGATCGGCTCGCCACCCTCGTCGGGCCCGGCAGCGTCGCTACAGCCGCCGAGGCCTAGCGCGGCGCAGCCGGCCAGGCTCAGCGCCGCCAGCGTGGCGAGGGAGGCGGTGCGAAGGCGGGCGGCAGGATGGTTGGACATGGTCGATCCCGGTTGCGGTGCATGATCCGTACCGGGAAACGAGTCACGGGCCCGGGGCGTGACACAGACGAAACGCCCGGGGCACGAGTGCCGCGGGCGTCGTCCAGAGTGGTCGCTGCAGGACTTGAACCTGCGACCCCCACGATGTGAGCGTGGTGCTCTACCAGCTGAGCTAAGCGACCGATACCGGGGGCCGAGGCTCTGCTCGGCTCCTCGGGCGAAGGCAGGCCGGACCGGGCCCCGGACCTCGCTCCTTCGCTATACCCCCACGGGGACTCGAACCCCGGTCTACGCCGTGAGAGGGCGTTATCCTAGGCCACTAGACGATGGGGGCGTGATCACCCTCCAGGTGGCAGGAGGGCCCGAATCTTAAAGATGGCTCGTCTCAAGCGTCAACCCCTCAACAACTTGGCTCTCGAGGGTGTCTTGGTAATGATTGCGGATTCCTGTCGAGGGGGCGGTCCCGATGGCGCGAGCTGGGGCGGCGGAAAAGCTGGGCTCGGAGTCGATCAAGGGGTGGCTGTCCGCCCGTAAGGGGTGGAAGCGCCGCGCGAACAAGATCACGAAGGACTTCGAGTTCGACTCGTTTCGCAACTCGATCGTCTTCGTGAACCGGATCGCGACGCTCGCCGACGGCATGAACCATCACCCCGACATCGACGTGCGCTACACCACCGTGACCGTGACGCTCTCGACGCACGACGCGGGGGGAATCACCGAGAAGGACCTCGACCTCGCGGAGCAGATCGACTTCGCGACGTCGGCCGAGTAGCCGGCTCGATCGCCAGCAGCTCGCCGAGCCCCTCCACGAAGTAGTCGGGCCCCTCGACCTCGAGCACCGAGCGCGCGAACGCTCCCCACGAGACGGCCGCGGTACGTGTGCCGGCCGCGCGCCCCGCGCGCAGGTCGAATGGCGAGTCCCCCACGAAGAGCACTTCGCCCGCCCGGTCCCGGAGCCCGAACCTGTCCAGCGCGAGGTGCACCGGCTCGGGATCCGGCTTGCCGAGCGTGACGTCGTCCGCGCCCACGACCAGCTCCACGGCGTCCCATAGCTCGCACACCTCCAGCGTGCGGCGTGCCACGCCGTTGCGCTTGCTGGTGATCACCGCGACGCGTACGCCGCGCGCCTTCAGCTCGGCGAGGACGTCACCGGCGCCCGGGAACGGCCGGACCATCTCGTCGTGCACGCTGCGCTGGAAGACCGTGTACGTCTCGAGCATCGCCTCCGCCTCCTCCTCATCGCGGGCGAAGTCGCGGAGCTGCGTGCGGAGCGGCGTCCCGATGGTGGAGAGCCAGCGCTCGTCCGGGAGCGCGGCACCGAGGTGCGTCGCCATCGTGTGGCGGTAGCTCCGGAGGATCAGCTCGACGGTATCCGCGAGGGTGCCGTCGAGGTCGAAGAAGACGCCGCGCCAGGTGCGCTGGTCGGCGCGCGTCACCCTCCGGGCCCGGCCGTCGACGCGGCCGTCCGCTCGAGGAAGTCGAGCACGATGCGAAACACCCCGTCGTCGCGAATCAGGCCGACGTGCGTGGGGCAGCAGACCGTATGATCCTGGATACCGGGAAGCGTGGCGCTCTCGCCCGGGACGACGCGCGTGTCGATGGGCGTCCGCACCGTGATCGCGCCTACACCCTCCGGCACCGGCGGGGCTTCGTTGAGCGCCTCGAGGAAGTCGCTCCCGGGCGTCATCTCGTCGCCGCCCGCGCCCCATGCGAGATGGGCGGTGAGCGTGCCCTGGTGAGGCGAGCCCAAGAAGGCTGCGCGGCGCACGGGCGCCGGATCGTGCGTGAGCAGGTACCAGCGCGTGGCGAGCCCTCCCATGGAGTGGGCGACGATGTCGATCTCCTCGGCGCCTGTGTCCGCGAGCATCCTCGTCACCACCGAGTCGATCTCGAGCGCGTGCTCGCGGTTGCTCCCGGCGGGGTCGCGGAACGTGAGCGTCTCGACGTGCGACCACCCTGCGGCGATGAAGCGGATGCGCAGCGCGGCTAGGTCGCGCGCGGTATCCAGCCAGCCGGGGACGAGCAGGACGGGGACGTCGGTCCAGGTGGCGGGCGCGGCGGACGAGCCTGGCGGCGACGCCGCTGTCTCTGGCGAGAGGGCGATCACGGTGGCGGTCGCGCTCGGCCCCACCAGCGCGGCCGCAGTGAGCGAGCCTCCGAGGGCCAGGGCCAGGACGGCGGGGCCGGCCACCGCGAGCGCACGCCGCTTCAGAGCGCCTCCCGGGTCGCGCTCACGAGCACCTCCACAGCAAGGTCCACCTGCGCCTCCGTCAACGTGACGGGCGGCGTGAGCTCCACCACCTCGCCCGCGTCCCCGGCAGGCAAGACGAGCACGCCCATCGTGAGGGCCGAGCCGGCCACGCGCGCGGCGGCCCCTGCCGCCGGCGTGTCGCCGGCGAGGAGCTCGATGCCCACGAGCAGCCCGAGTCCTCGCACTTCAGCTACACCGGGCTCCCCCGAAAGTCGCTCGTCGAGCCGGTTCCGGAGCGCGGCCCCGAGGGCCTCCGCGCGGGCCAGGATCCCGTCGGGACCGTAGCTGTCGAGCGCGCCGAGCGCCGCGGCGCACGCGAGCGGATGCCCGAGGAAGGTGCTGGTGTGCACGGCTTCCCCCTCGCTCACAGGCCACGCATCCATCACGC
>Ga0214472_10003929_pt1 | contig 15697 bp, 14 predicted proteins | sample RVTome_6_FD_207662 | JGI IMG/M metagenome (GOLD analysis project Ga0214472, IMG submission 207662) | Soil microbial communities from uranium-contaminated site in the Upper Colorado River Basin, Wyoming, United States - RVT140D175 | ecosystem: Environmental > Terrestrial > Soil > Contaminated >...
TGTTCGCCGCGATCAGCGATCCGCTCGGCCTGGGATGGAACCTGTTCGGCACCGCCGACTACCGCGCCAACTTCACCTGGCTGTCTCCCTCGGCGGTGTGGTGGATGCAGGTGATGGCGATCGTCGGCGGCCACGTGCTGGGCGTCGTCCTCGCCCATGACCGGGCGCTGGCCGTGTTCGAGGGGGACAGGGCGGTGCGGAGCCAGTACGCCATGCTCACGCTGATGGTCGCCCTCACCATGGGCGGCATGTCGATCCTCGCCGTCGGCTGATCAGAGCGCGGCGAACTCGTCGGGCTTGTCGACGACCATGAACTCCAGTGGCCACGACGTGCCGTCGGAGAACGACACCTGGCCGGTCCGGGGGAAGGTGAAGCGCTTGCCGCCGAGCAGTACCGAGGTGACCTCGTCGAGCGGGCGCTCGGCGGCGATGGACGTCGGGCGGTTGGTGAGGGGGGAGCGCTCCAGCAGGAGCATCCGGCGGTCGGTGCGGGCGAGCACGAGGTAGGGGTTCTTCGAGGGGAGGCTCCCGCCGCCGCGGGCCCATGCCGCCACAGCCCCGAGCGCCGCCCCCGCCCCGCCGCCGATCCCGCCACCGAGGGCGGCGGCGCCCAACGACGTGTCGGCCCCCGAGGTGGCGATGAGGTAGCCGGTGACGGCGCCGGCGCCTGCGAGCACGGCGGCGATCATCGTGGCGCCGCGCCGTGCGGCGCGCACCATGCCCTTCAGCGACTCTCCCGGCGCCAGGTCGCCTTCGAGCCGGGATGCGACCTTGTCCATGTACGACATCGTGCGCACCTCCCTCGGCGGGGGACCATAGCCCCGGCGACGGGCGTGCTACCGGAGCGCCCTAGCCTGGATCGTCATGCCGTCGCTCGTGACCGTCGAGGACCTGCTCAAGGTCTACCCGGGGGACATCCGGGCGGTCGACGGCATCTCGTTCGAGGTGACCGAGGGCGAGATCTTCGGCTTCCTCGGCCCCAACGGGGCGGGCAAGACGACCACGATCCGGGTGCTGGTCACATTGCTCCGCCCCGACGGCGGCCGGGCGCTCGTCGACGGGATCGACGTCACCGAGTCGCCCGAGCAGGTGCGGACCCGCATCGGGTACGCCGCCCAGTTCATCGGTGTGGACAACGACCTCACGGCCCGCGAGAACCTCGTCCTCCAGGCCCGCCTCCACGGCCTCGGGTCGGGGGAGGCCGACCGACGCAGCGACGAGCTGCTCGAGGTCCTGTCGCTCACCGAGGCCGCCGACCGGCGGGCCGGGACGTTCTCGGGCGGCATGCGGCGGCGGCTCGACCTCGGTCAGGCGCTCGTGCACGGCCCCCGGCTGCTGTTCCTCGACGAGCCGACCACCGGGCTCGATCCGCAGACCCGCCGTGCGCTGTGGGGGTACCTGACCACGCTGAACGAACGCGGCGTCACGATCTTCCTCACCACGCAGTACCTCGAAGAGGCCGACGAGCTGGCGGATCGTCTGGCGATCATCGACGCCGGGAAGATCGCCGTCGAGGGCACCCCCACGGAGCTCAAGTCTCAGCTCGGCGGCGAGGCGATCAGCGCCACGCTCGAGTCGTCCGAGGCCGCCGAGCGGGCCGCCGACGTGCTGCGGCCGTTCTCCGACGCCGGGGAGTCGCGCATCTACGACTCCACCGTGCGGGTGTTCACGGCGGACGCCTCGAGCCGGATCGCCGACGTGGTGCGCGCCCTCGACACGGCGGGCATCAGCGTGTCGCGGCTCGAGCTGGCCGAGCCGTCGCTCGACGACGTGTTCCTCCGCCACACCGGGGCGCGCATGCGGGTCGACGAGGTCAAGCCACAGAGCCGTCTCATGACGGCGCGCCGCGGGAGGAGCCGGTGATCCGCTCGCTCTCCGAGTCGTGGACGCTGTGGGGCCGCCAGATGAAGAAGCTGGTGCGCACCCCGCTGCTGCTCTTCTTCGCCCTCTTCCAGCCGCTGCTGTTCCTGCTGCTCTTCAGCCAGGTGTTCACCAACCTGGCCGACCTGCCGGGATTCGCCTACGACTCCTACCTGCAGTTCCTGGTGCCGTCGATCATCGCCCTCACGGCGCTCAACTCGGCGTTCCAGTCGGGGATCGGGATGGTCACCGACATCGAGGACGGAATGCTCGACAAGTTCCTCATCGCCCCCATCCGCCGCTCCAGCATCCTGCTGGGGAAGATCTTCGCCGACGCCAGCCGCATCGCCATGCAGGCGGGGATGATCGTGGTGGTGTCGCTCGTGATGGGGGCGCGATTCGAGACCGGCATCCTCGGGATCCTGGTGATGATCGTGCTCGCCGCCCTGTTCGGCGTGGCCTGGGCCGGGCTCTCGAACGTCGTGGCGCTCCGCACCGGCAACGGCGAGCTCACGATGGTCATCGGGATCCTCATCACGTTCCCGGTGCTCTTCCTGTCGACGGCCTTCATGCCCGAGGCGCTCCTGCCGGAGTGGCTGGACACCGTGGCCGGGCTCAACCCCATCACCTACATCGTCGAGGCGGTGCGGGCGCTGGTGAACGACGGGTGGGACTGGCGTTCCGTCTGGGAGGCCCTCGCCGTGACCGGCGGGCTGGCGGTCGTGACCTTCACCGCCGCCACCGCGGCGTTCCGCAAGGTCGTCAGCGAGTAGGCCTCAGGCGTCGAGGTCGGGCCCCAGGTCCGACGACGCCGGGTCGGCGATGTCCGGCGGGAAGATCAGGTCGAGTGTCCAGTCGAAGGCGACGCGCGCCTTGCGCACGAGCGTGGGCAGCCGCAGCAGGTAGTACGACCGCCACAGGAACCAGGCGACGAACCCGGACACGGTGATCCCGAGGACCCGGCCGATGGCGTTGCGGTGCCCGAGCGACACCAGCTCGCCGAGCGTGCGGTAGCGGAACCGGGGGGCGATGCGCCCGTCGAGCAGGTCGGGGAGGATCCTGCCGAGGTGGGCTCCCTGGCGGAGGGCGTGCTGGGCGGTCGGTGGGCACACGCCGCCGTGGCCGTCGGGCACGAGGGCGGCGTCTCCCAGTGCGAAGACGCCGTCGGTCACCCGCATGTGACCGTCGACCGTGAGGGCGCCGCGTCGGCCGCGCTCCTGGTCGAGGCCGGGCAGGGGCAGCGCCTCGACCCCTCCCGCCCAGATGATCGAGGCCGCCTGGAGCGTCGTGCCGTCGTCGAGGTCGAGGGCGCCGGCCCGCACCGCCGCCACCTTGCGCCCCAGCACCAGGTGCACCCCCCGCTCCCGCAGCGCCGCCGCCGCCTTCACCGAGGCCGCCGCCGGGAGCATGGGAACCACGCGGTCGACGGCGTCGACGAGGGTCACCCGGGGCGGAGGAGCGGTGCGGTAGTAGTGCCGCCGCGAGCGCTCCAGGAAGTCGGCGAGCGCCGCCGAGAGCTCGGCTCCCGAGTACCCGGCCCCGACGACGACGACGCGGGTGAGGGCGGGGTCGGGGCGTTCGGTCGACTCCTCCAACAGCGACACCAGGCGGCGCCGGATGCGGAGCGCATCCCCGATCTGGCGGAAGGGGAGGGCGTGCTCCACGACGCCGGGGACCCCGAACGTGGCCGAGCGCGAGCCGGTGGCGACGACGAGTGCGTCGGCCGTGTAGGTGCGCTCGGCGCCGCCGAGCGGTGAGCGCACCCGCACGCTGCGGTCGGCGGGTGACACCTCGACGGCGGTGCCGATCACGATGCGGGCATCGGGGCAAAGGTGGCGGAGCGGGGCGAGGATGTGGCGGGGGTCGAGGTCGGCGGCGGCGACCTCGGCGAGCATCGGGGTGAACAGCAGCGAGTTGTCCTCGCTGACGAGGGTGACCTCGGCCCGTCGGCCGAGCGCCCGGGCGGCTGCCACCCCGGCAAAGCCTCCCCCGACGATGACGACCCGCTGCATGTGGTGAGCCTACGGGCGGTCGATGGGCGGCACGCCCTCCCTACACTCCGCCCCCGTGCAGCTCACGGTGCTCGGATCGAACGGGACGTACCCCACGCCGGGACACCCTGCCTCGGGGTACCTCGTCGATCACGGCGGGACGATGGTGTGGCTGGACACCGGGCCGGGCACGCTCCCGGCGGTCATGGCCGGCCCCGGGGTGGGGGCGATCGACGCCATCGTCCTGAGCCACGCCCACCTCGACCACTGCTCGGATCTCTTTCCGCTGCTCAACGTCTTTCGTTTCGCCGTGGTCCGCACCGCGGTTCCCGTCATGTGCCCGGCCGGGCTGCCCGACCGGTTCGCAGCGTTCCTCGAGGTCGACGAGGGTCATGCCCTGTTCCGGGTGTTCGCCTTCGACGAGGTCGCCCCGGGCGACGAGCGCGAGGCCGGCGGCCTCCGGCTCCGGTTCGGAGAGGCGACACATCCCGTGCCGGCGCTGGCGACCCGCCTCGATGGCGGCGGCCGCTCGATCGTGTACTCGGGTGACACCGGCCCCGGCGGCGACCTGGAGGCGCTGGCGTCGGGGGCCGACCTGCTGCTGTGCGAGGCGACGCTCCAGGGCGAGCCCGCAGTCGACCGGTACCCGTACCACCTGTTCGCCGCCGAGGCGGGCGCCGTGGCCGCGGCGGCCGGTGTGGGGCGGCTGGTCGTGACCCACGTCGCCCCTACCCTCGACCCCGCGGTTGCCGTGGCGGAGGCGGCGGCGGCCTTCGGCGGTCCGGTCATCCATGCGGTGCCGGGCCTGCAGATCGACCTCGAGGAGGAAAAGGGATGACCAGGGACCGGGCGGCGGGCGAGCTGCGGGAGGTGACGATCACCCGCGGCTACACCGAGATGACGCCGGGCTCGGTGCTCATCGAGATGGGGCGGACCCGGGTGCTGTGCACCGCGTCGGTGGCCGAGGAGGTGCCGCGCTGGCTGCGCGGCCAGGGGCGGGGATGGGTCACGGCCGAGTACGCGATGCTCCCCGGCTCGAGCCCCGAGCGGGTGCACCGCGGGTCGATCTCGGGCGGCCGCACCAAGGAGATCCAGCGGCTCATCGGGCGGGCACTGCGGGCCGTCGTCGACCGCGACGCCATGGGCGAGGCGATGGTGCTGGTGGACTGCGACGTGCTGCAGGCCGACGGGGGGACCCGCACGGCGGCCATCACCGGAGCCTGGATCGCCCTGGTCGATGCGCTCACCGCCGGAGTGGAGCAGGGTCTCGTCGCCGCCGACCCGGTGCGTGACCACTGCGCCGCCGTGTCCGTGGGCGTCGTCGGCGGCGAGGCAATGCTCGACCTCGCCTACGAGCAGGACGTGGCGGCCGAGGTCGACATGAACGTGGTCATGACCGGGTCGGGCGACCTGGTCGAGGTGCAGGGAACGGCCGAGGGGGCGCCCTTCAGCCGCATCCAGCTCGACGCCCTTCTCGACCTGGCGGCGTCGGGCATCACCTCGCTGATCGCCGCCCAGGCGGCGGCGCTGGGGCGGTGATGGGGCCGTTCGTCGTGGGTTCGAAGAACCCCGACAAGGTCGCCGAGATGGAGGTGATCCTGCGGGAGGCGGGCATCCCGCTCGTGGCGGGGGAGTGGCCCGACGTGGCGGAGACCGGCGCCACGCTGGAGGAGAACGCCCGCCTCAAGGCGGTAGCCGTGTCCGCCGCCACCGGGCTTCCGGCGATCGCCGACGACACCGGGTTGGAGGTCGACGCCCTCGGCGGGCGGCCCGGGGTCCACACCGCCCGGTTCGCCGGCCCCGAGGCCTCCTACGCCGAGAACCGGGCCGCCCTCGTGGCCGCCCTCGAGGGTGCCTCCGGCCGCTCCGCCCGCTTCCGCACCGTGGTCGTGACGGCGTGGCCGGACGGCGCCGAAGTGGTGGTCGAGGGGGCCCTGGAGGGGGAGATCGCCACCGAGGAGCGCGGGGTGGAGGGGTTCGGGTACGACCCGGTGTTCCGGCTCCCCGACGGTCGGACGCTGGCCGAGGTGCCCCCGGTCGAGAAGAACGCCATGAGCCACCGCGCCCGGGCGCTCGCCGCCCTCGTCGCCGCGCTGTCGGCTGGCGAAGCCCGCGACCGGCGGTAACCTCGCCTTTCCGATGTCCCGTCGTCTTGCATCCCCGTTCGTCGCCGTTGTCACCGCCGCCGCCCTGCTCGCGGCGGTGCCGGGCGGTGCCGACGAGCGCGCCGACGTGATCGACCGGTTCGTGGAACTGGCCCTTCCTGCCACGGTCGAAGAGGGCACCGTCTTCACGGCCACCGCGACGTACAGCGGCAACGGCACGGTGACGAACACGCTCATCACCTGGGAGAACGGAGACCAGCAGTCGCCGCCGGCGTCGCAGTCCGGGGACGTGTGGGTGGCCGAGGCCGACCATGCCTACGACGACGACGGGACCGCCACCGTGCGTGCCCGCTTCCGCTCTTCGAACGGGAACACCTACCGGGGCACCGCCCAGATCGAGGTCACGAACGCCCCACCCGTGCTGGGGGACCTCGAGGACATGTTCGCCCCAGTCGGCGAGGTCTTCACGCTCGAGGTCCCGTTCGAGGACCCGGGAAGCGGCGACACGCATGAATTGGAGGTCGACTGGGGTGACGGCACCTCGTCGGTGGTGACCGCCGGCGCCCGCTCGGCCTCGGCCACCCACACCTACGACACTGTGGGCACGTTCGGCGCCGCGGTGACCATCACCGACGACGACGGGGCCTCCGACACGGCGTCGTTCGACGTCGAGGTGACCATCACCTGTCTCGGGCTCCCGGTGACCATCGACCTGCAGGCCGGTCCCAAACGCACCGCCCGCAAGGCCGCGGACGTCATCAGGGGCACGAACGGCGACGACGTCATCCGCACCGGTCGTGGCGACGACGTGGTGTGTGGTGAGGGCGGGGACGACACCATCCGCACCGGAGCCGGCGACGACATCGCCGACGGCGGCAGGGGGCGTGATGTGATCGCCGGTGGTCGTGGTGACGACGACCTCCGGGGCGGCGTGGGCGGCGACACGCTGCGCGGCAACCAGGGAGCCGACAGGCTGGACGGCGGCCGACACGAGGACAAGGTCTTCGGGGGCGGCGGGGACGACGTCGTGCTCGGCGGCCCGGGCGACGACCGCCTGGCGGGCAACACCGGCCAGGACGCCCTCAGCGGGGGTGACGGTGACGACCTGCTGCTCGGAGGCGGCCAGGGCGACGTGCTGTGGGGCGGAGAGGGACGCGACACACTGCGAGGGCAGTCGGGCACCGACCTGCTGTTCCGGAGCGAGAGCCCGAACCGTGACCGCTTCGTCGGCGGCCCCGGCGACGACGTCGCCGGTGTGGGCAAGCGCGGCCCGCACGACGCCACTCGCACCCATCTCACCGAGGAGGAGGCGCTCGCCTTCCACGGCTTCTACCTGCTGAGCGAGTTCACCACCTATCACGACTGCTGCGCCAACCGGGTCGTGAACATCCAGACCATGGCCGACACGGTGAACGGCCACGTCGTGATGCCGGGCGAGACCTGGGGCGTGAACCAGGCGGTGGGGCGCCGCACCACCGCCAAGGGGTATCTGCCCGCCGGGGCGATCATCGGCGGATACGTGCAGTGCTGCGACCACGCCGCCAACATCGGTGGCGGGACGAGCCAGTTCGGCACCACCATCTACAACGCCGTGTTCTTCTCCGGTGCGACCGACGTCGAGCATCAGCCGCACTCCTTGGAGTTCTCCCGTTACCCGGACGGGCGCGAGGCGACCATGGGGTACCCGCACCCCGACGTCGTGTTCACCAACCCCTTCGACCACCCGATCCTCATCACAACACACCACGGCGGGTACACCGGCCGCAGCATCACGGTGAAGTTCTGGGGCGACAACGGCGGGATCAGCGTCGCGGCGCGAGACAGCGGCAGATTCAACGTGTACGGCACCTCGAAGGTGGTCTACGAGCCCGATTCGAGCCTGTCGCCGGGCCAGAGCATCGTGGAGAGCTCGTCGATCAACGGGTACGAGATCTACGTGTACCGCGACATCACGTGGCCCGGTGGCGACACCCGGACCGACTCGTGGTATTGGCGGTACTCGGCGGGCCCGGAGGTGCGGCGGGTGCACCCCTGCAACATCCCGCCCGGCGACCCGAACTACACGGGGGAGCCGTGCCCCGGGGGTGGCGGCGGGGGCGGCGGCGGGCCGAAGCCAATCGTGCGGGCGGTGGGACTCGAACCCACAACGGGGGGAACCCCCACCGGATCCTAAGTCCGGCGCCTATCCCAATTCGGCTACACCCGCGTGGAACCTGATCGAAGGGGATCAGTGGTGGGTCGCCCGGGACTCGAACCCGGAACCTTGGGCTTAAGAGGCCCCTGCTGCTGCCAGTTGAGCTAGCGACCCGCTGAGAGGATAACCCCGGCCGGGATCCGAAACCCAAACGCGTCGCGGGCACATTCCACGTACGCCATGGCTCGGATGAACGCGTCGGCACTACGAGAGATCCGCGCCTTACAGACCCCGAATGGAAGATGGTTCTTGCGGTGCCCGGTTCCGTCAGGCTTGGTGTAGCAGCCCCCCATGGCCGAGGGCGGTAGGCCCATCTCGGTAAGCCAGTAGTCGATGGCGCCCGCTTCGTCGTTGCCCAGGTGCAGGTGGAGGCGCAACCGGACCGCCGGTTGGGCCATCAGGTAGCTATCCACCCATCGGACGAAGAGGCGGAGTGCCTCGGGCTCGGAGTGGGACATGGCGAGCTCACGCCTGGTCTTTGAGCCCTCTCCCCAGTACAGAACGGTCCCAGCGACGAACAGAGGATCCCTGAGAAGGGCAACCGCCTCCTCCGCTGCGTCGCGCCGAAGCTGTTCAACCTCTGCCCGCCTCCGCCGTTGTGTGTCGCGTGGCACGCCCTTCTTGGAACCGGTCAGTGCCCGGATCGCCCGTCGTTGCTCCGCGGTGAGGGGGACGGTGCGACACCACACCGAGAGCGTCGACTTGGACACCGGCAGGGCGGAGGCGATCTCCCCTAGGGACAGCCCCTCCGCCCGCATGCGCTGGGCGAGGACGATGCGCTCGTCGCGTCCCAACGCCTCCCATCGGAGTGCCTCCTCGAGCAGGGAATGACCGGGGGTTCGAGGTCGTTGCGAGGGAGGGTCCACCAGTCGAACCTATCGCACCGATGTGACACCCCGACCTGGCATGATGGCGGCCACGGGCTGTGGCGCAGCTTGGTAGCGCACCTGCTTTGGGAGCAGGGGGTCGTCGGTTCAAATCCGGCCAGCCCGACGGGATGTTCATTGCTCGTCGGCTCCGCGTCGTGGTGCGGTGATCCCTTCGGGGGCGGCCCACCTCCCGTGCTGCCGCCGCGGTGTGAGGTGGCGCGGGCTCGGCTCCCGTGGAGCCTCGCGAGATGAACACCGTGTTCGCGTGATGAGCGACTGTCGCTGGTCGCTGGCCATTCGGGACTGAGGTTTGAGACATGCCCGCCGATACACTCGGCTGATGCGGGTGTAGCTCAATGGCAGAGCTCCAGCCTTCCAAGCTGGCCATGAGGGTTCGATTCCCTTCACCCGCTCGACGCGGGCCCGGTGAAAACGGGTCGGCCCCTGTAGCTCAGAGGACAGAGCAGGAGCCTTCTAAGCTCTTGGTCGGGGGTTCGAATCCCTCCGGGGGCACGTGTGGGCCCGCACACATGGTGACCGTAGCTCAGGCGGTTAGAGCGCCAGGTTGTGGCCCTGGAGGTCGGGGGTTCGAGTCCCCTCGGTCACCCCGAAAAGAGAGGCTGTGCCCGCAGGGTGCAGCCTCGGCGGCCCGGGCAGGGACCCGGGTCGCACAGCGATGAGCCGTCAGGTGAAGAGCCAAAGGCAACATCGCGCGTCCCATCTCATCCCTTCAATGGAGGATCTGGTGCTGCGAGTCGAAGAGACGGGCCCGTTCGAGCGCATCCTGACGCTCACGATCGACCCCGACGTCCTGGAACAAGCCGAGAAGAAGACCGTGCGCCGCCTCTCCCACGAGGTGAAGATCAAGGGCTTCCGGCCCGGCAAGGCGCCGCGCCAGATGGTGGAGCGCACCGTGGGCAAGGACACCGTGCGACGCGAGGCCATCGACGACGCCCTGCCCGAGCTGGTGGCCAAGGCGCTCGAGGACTCCGAGTTGGAGCCCGCCATCCTCCCCAGCCTCGCCGACCTCCGCGACGACGCCGATGGGGTCGAGGTGGACGTGCGGATCACGCTGTGGCCCACCCTCGATCACATCCCCACCTACGAGGGCAGGAAGGTGATCATCGAGGCCCCCACGGTCACCGACGAGGACGTCGCCGCCCAGGTGGAGCGGCTCCGCGACCAGTTCGCCGAGCTCGAGGACGTGTCGCGCGAGGCCTTCGACGGCGATTACCTCCTGGGCGACGTCCGCACCACCCGCGACGGGGACGAGGTGGCCGAGGGCTCGGCCACCGACATGCTCTACGAGGTCGGGTCCGACGGCTTCCTCCCCGGCATGGACGACGCGCTGCGGGGCAAGGGTGCCGGCCACATCGCGGAGTTCGAGAGCGTGCTGCCCGCCACGATGGGCGAGGCGGGTGGAGCGCCGGTCACGGTGCGTGTCCTGGTCAAGGGCGTGAAGGCCAAGCGCCTCCCCGAGCTCACCGACGAGTGGGTGGGTGACGTGTCGGAGTTCGACACCGTCGACGAGATGCGCACCGAACTGGCGCGCCAGATGCGCGAGGTGCGCCTCAACGGCGCCCTCGCCGATCTCGAGCAGGCACTGCTCGCCGACCTGGTCGCCGACATGGACCTCGAGTTGCCCGATGCCCTCGTCAGGGCCGAGATGGACGAGGTGCTGCACCGCTTCGTGCACCGCCTCGAGTCGAGCGGCGTCGGCTTCGAGCAGTACCTGGCCGTGACCGGCCAGGACGAGTCGGCGTTCGTGGCCGACCTCCGCTCCCAGGCCGACCTGAACCTGCGGACCCGCATCCTCCTGCAGGCCGTCGCCGCCGAGGAGGAGATCGAGGTGGAGGCCGACGAGATGAGGCGTGCGGTAGAGGCGCTCGCCGCCGCCACCGGGGTCGAGGCCGACGAATATCGGACCGCGCTCGGCGAGGGTGGTAGGGGTGTGGCACTGGCCGGTGATATATTGCGACGCAAGGCCATCGACCGCCTCATCGAACTGGCAGTGCCGGTCGACGAGGACGGTACCGAGATCGAGATACCGACGCCGGAGGGCACGAGCGACGAGGACGTCGCGGGGGCCGGCCCGGTCGACGACGACACAGAGGGCAAGAATCGCCCTGACGACGCCGATGATGCAGAGGCGCCCGCCGACGATGCGGCGCCCGGAGGTGAAGAGGAATGATCGAGAACAGCTACCTGGTCCCCACGGTCGTCGAGCAGACGAGTCGGGGAGAGCGGGCCTTCGACATCTACAGCCGCCTGCTCAAGGAGAGGATCATCTTCCTGGGCACGCCGATCGACGACAACGTCGCCAACCTCATCATGGCGCAGCTGCTCCACCTCGAGGGTGACGACCCGGAGAAGGACATCGCCCTGTACATCAACTCGCCGGGAGGCGTCATGACCTCCCTCATGGCGATCTACGACACGATGTACTTCATCAAGCCCGACGTGGCGACCTACTGCATGGGCCAGGCGGCCTCCGCCGCCGCCGTGCTGCTCGCCGCCGGCGCCGAAGGGAAGCGGTTCGCACTGCCCCACGCCCGGATCATGCTCCACCAGCCTCACATCGGCGGGCTCGAGGGCCAGGCCACCGACATCGAGATCCACGCCCGCGAGATCATCCGGGTGAAGGAGGAGATGAACGAGATCCTCGCGTCGCACACCGGTCAGGAGCTCGAGAAGATCAAGGTCGACACCGACCGTGACTTCTGGATGACGGCCGAGGAGGCCAAGGCGTACGGCGTGGTCGACAACGTGCTCGAGGCCCGCGACCTGCGCGCCGTGGCGAGCTGAGCCGGTACGGTGTCCGAGATGTCCAAGTTCGGCGAGGGCGGCGATCTCCTCAAGTGCTCCTTCTGTGGCAAGTCGCAGAAGCAGGTCAAGAAGCTGATCGCCGGGCCCGGCGTCTACATCTGTGACGAGTGCATCGATCTCTGCAACGAGATCATCGAGGAGGAGCTCGCCACCACCGAGGAGACGCCGTTCTCCGAGCTGCCCAAGCCCGCCGAGATCCACTCGTTCCTCGACGACTACGTCGTGGGGCAGGACCGGGCCAAGCGGGTGCTCTCGGTCGCCGTCTACAACCACTACAAGCGGGTGCGCGTCGGCCAGCGCACCAAGGACGACATCGAGCTGCAGAAGTCGAACATCCTGCTCATCGGCCCCACCGGCTCGGGCAAGACCCTCCTGGCCCAGACGCTGGCCCGGATGCTCAACGTGCCGTTCGCCATCGCCGACGCCACCGCTCTCACCGAGGCGGGGTACGTCGGTGAGGACGTCGAGAACATCCTGCTCAAGCTCATCCAGGCAGCCGACTACGACATCAAGCGGGCCGAGACGGGGATCATCTACATCGACGAGATCGACAAGATCGCCCGCAAGGCCGAGAACCCGTCGATCACCCGCGACGTGTCGGGCGAGGGCGTGCAGCAGGCGCTGCTGAAGATCCTGGAGGGCACCGTCGCCTCGGTGCCACCGCAGGGGGGGCGCAAGCACCCCCACCAGGAGTTCCTGCAGATCGACACCACCAACATGCTCTTCATCTGTGGCGGGGCCTTCGCCGGCCTCGAGCACATCATCGAGAGTCGCATCGGCAGGCGCGCCATCGGCTTCGGCGCCCCCTCCCGCACCAAGGAGGACGGCCGCGACGTCGAGGTGCTGTCGCAGGTGCTGCCCGAGGACCTCATGTCCTTCGGCCTCATCCCCGAGTTCATCGGGCGCCTGCCCGTGCTGTCGACGGTCCACGACCTGGACCGCGACCAGCTCATCAAGGTGCTGCTCGAGCCCAAGAACGCACTCGTCAAGCAGTTCGGCAAGTTCTTCGAGATGGACGGCGTCGAGCTGCTGTTCACCGACGACGCCCTCGAGGCGATCTCCGATCAGGCGTTGCTGCGCTCCACCGGCGCACGAGGCCTGCGCGCCATCCTCGAGGAGGTGCTGCTCAACACCATGTACGAGCTGCCCTCCCGCGAGGACGTGGCCCGGGTGCTCATCGACGGCACCGTGGTGCGGGAGCGGGTCAACCCGACCCTCATCCCCATCACCGACCTCGGCAAGGACCTCCCCCAGGAACGCAGCGCGTAATTGGGGCGCAGCGCGGGTCCTGGGTGTTCTCGGTCGTGGACAGGCGCAGCAACCGGCAATCAGCGATCGGCAATCGGCTACACGGCGCGCCTTTCGTGTCGGTGCGCGAGTCCGATTCAGACGCGACGAGACCGGCGCCGGAGCGCCGGTCTCGTGAGCCCCTTCCTCTGCCCCGGGAGGGGAACCGATGCGAGTGAGACCAAGCTACGACACCGAACCCCATCCGTACACGGCCATTTCCGAATCGCAGAGACTGACTAGTCAGTGTCCATGAGGTCGGCGGATCCGCGTCGCGGCGAGGTGTTCGCGTCAGCGGCGGCCCGCCGCCCGGCTGCCGCTGGATGCCTGGGCGGCGTCGTGGTCGGCCCCTGGCGGGGCCTCCCGCCGAGTGAGCCCCGCTTCCGCGTGCCACTCGCCTTTCGCCATTCGCCATTCGCCTCCGGCCTTGACCTACACTCCATCACCTCATGACCAAGGCACGTGATGGAAGCGACGTACGACCCGCAGCGCGTGGAGTCGTCGTGGTACGAGCGCTGGGAGGGCGCCGGAGCATTTCGGCCTGAGGTCAACGCGGGCGGCGAGCCCTACTGCATCGTCATCCCGCCCCCCAACGTCACCGGGTCCCTCCACATGGGCCACGCCCTGGACCAGACGATCCAGGACGTCATCATCCGCCGCAAGCGCATGCAGGGCTTCGCCGCGCTCTGGCTGCCGGGTACCGACCACGCCGGCATCGCAACCCAGGCGGTGGTGGAGCGCGAGCTCGCCGCCGAGGGCATCACCCGCGACGAGTTGGGGCGTGACGGGTTCATCGAGAAGGTGTGGGAATGGAAGGCACACTCCGGGGGGCGGATCACGGAGCAGATCCGCCGCATGGGCATGTCCACGGACTGGTCGCGGGAGCGCTTCACGATGGACCCCGGGCTCTCCGAGGCGGTCCGCAAGGTGTTCGTGGACCTCTACCACGAGGGCCTCATCTACCGAGGAGACAGGATCATCAACTGGTGCCCCTCGTGCCTCACCGCCCTCAGCGACATCGAGGTGGAGCACGAGGAGGTCACCGGCGAGCTGGTGACCATCGCCTACCCGTTCACCGCCGGCGGCGGTCACATCGAGGTCGCCACCACCCGGGCCGAGACGATGCTCGGTGACACCGGCGTCGCCGTGCACCCCGACGACGAGCGCTACAAGGGCGTGGTCGGCACGACGGTCATGCTCCCGCTCGTCGGGCGCGAGATCCCGATCGTGGCCGACGAGGCCGTCGATCCCGAGTTCGGGTCGGGCGCCGTCAAGGTGACCCCCGCCCACGACCCCACCGACTTCGAGATCGCCGAGCGGCACGGCCTCGAGCCGATCCGCGTGCTCGACGACCACGCCGTGGTCACGGCCGCCGGGGGCCGTTTCGAGGGCATGGACCGCTACGAGGCGCGCAGCGCCGTCAAGGAGGCCCTCGCCGAGGCGGGCGCCTTCGTCGGCGTGGAGCCGCACACCCACTCGGTCGGGCACTGCTACCGATCGGGCACCGTCGTGGAGCCGATCCTGTCCCGCCAGTGGTTCGTCGAGGTGCAGCCGCTGGTGGGTCCGGCGATCGAGGCGGTGCGCAGCGGTGACATCCGATTCGTGCCGGAGCGGTGGGAGAAGTCGTACTTCCACTGGATGGAGAACCTGCGCGACTGGTGCATCAGCCGCCAGATCTGGTGGGGGCACCGTATCCCGGCGTGGTACTGCGACGAGTGCGGCACCACCATCGTGTCGCGCACCGACCCGACCGAGTGCGAGTGCGGGTCCACATCGCTGCGGCAGGACCCCGACGTGCTCGACACGTGGTTCTCCTCGGGGCTGTTCCCGTTCTCCACCCTGGGCTGGCCCGAGGAGACCGAGGACTTCGCCACCTTCTACCCGAACGCCACGCTCGTCACCGGCTTCGACATCATCTCCTTCTGGGTGGCCCGGATGATCAAGCTCGGGGTGCATTTCACCGGCGAGAAGCCGTTCAGCGACGTCGTCATCCACGGCCTCATCCGTGCCGACGACGGCCGCAAGATGTCCAAGTCGCTCAACAACGCGGTCGATCCGCTCGACGTGGCGGACGAGCACGGCGCCGATGCCCTCCGGCTCGCCCTCATCCAGGCGGCGGTGCCCGGTCACGACGTGACGTACGAGGAGCAGTCGGTCGACGCCGCCCGTCGCTTCGGCAACAAGCTGTGGAACGCCGTCCGGTTCGTCCTCCCGCACCTCGAGGCGGTGCCGGCGAGCGGCGGCTACCCCGAGGACCCGGGGCCCGAGGCGGCCTGGATCCTCTCCCGGCTCGCCGACGTGACGGCCCGCTACGACGCCCTGCTCGACGAGTACCGCTTCAGCGATGCGATCGGGCTGCTCTACAACTTCGCCTGGTCGGAGGCCTTCGACTGGTACCTCGAGCTCGCCAAGACCCGGCTGCGCGACGACGACCCGTGGGACACCGTGGCCACCCTGGGCGTGGTGATGCGGGACATCCTCGAGATGCTCCACCCGGTGATGCCCTACGTCACCGAGGAGCTGTGGTCGCATCTGGTGGGGGAGGGGATGATCATCACCGCGCCG
>Ga0214472_10003930_pt1 | contig 15693 bp, 13 predicted proteins | sample RVTome_6_FD_207662 | JGI IMG/M metagenome (GOLD analysis project Ga0214472, IMG submission 207662) | Soil microbial communities from uranium-contaminated site in the Upper Colorado River Basin, Wyoming, United States - RVT140D175 | ecosystem: Environmental > Terrestrial > Soil > Contaminated >...
GACTCTACCACCTGCTTCCATGCAGGCGTCCTCCTTACAGGGAGCGGCCATGCGCGTCGTCGCGCCTCGCTCTGAATAAAAACAAACGCACTCTAAATCCCGCATCTTCAGGTATCTTGGGTATATGAGTTATTTTTATTATTAAGTTCTGTCATCAACTTATTAAGGTTTTCCTCAAAAAACTGATCACTCTTTTCAAGCACCAAAGAAAAAGAGTCTAATATTTTATCTTCTTCATCGGCACTGGCACGACTCAGAACATAGGGTACAACCTGATCTTTACTACCAGGATGACCCACACCAATTCTTAAACGCAAAAAATCCTTGTCACCGGTACGCTGAATAATATCTCTTAAACCATTATGCCCGCCGTGACCTCCTCCTTCTTTCAGACGCGTTGTCCCGGGAGGCAGATCAATTTCATCATGTACGACCAGGACTTGTTGCATAGGGATTTTGTAATAACTGCAAAGCGCTTGCACAGCCGCACCACTGTCATTCATATAAGTTTGCGGTTTACAAATCCAGCAATCGGTCGAGCCGCTTTGATAACGACACAGTTCAGACCGGGATTTTTTATCCTGAGAAAAACTTAAAGAGAGTTTGTTTGCCAGAGCATCGACAAACCAGAATCCGGCGTTATGTCGAGTCATTAAATACTCGGGGCCCGGATTACCCAGGCCCACGATCATTTTTACTGGAAGAGACATCCTTTGATGTCAGACAAGTTACTTGTCTTCGCCGTCTTCTTTTGCTTCTTCACTTGCAGCTTCAACCGCAGCATCTTCAGCTTCATCAGAAGCACTACCTTTCTGGGTATGAATAGATGCGACCGGTTGTGATTCTTCTCCACCATGTAGAAGGCTGTAAATTTGTACACCTTCAGGCAAGACCAGATCACTGAGATGTATTGTTTCATCAAGATCAACTTCCAGCATATCAACCTGAATATATTCCGGAAGATCTTTCGGTAAACAAACGATATCGATTTCAGTCATAACGTGACTGATTGATCCACCACCTTGCTTAACACCAACGGCTTTCTCTTCATTTATAAAGTGCAGAGGAACACGCATGGTTAACGCTTCATTTTCATTAACACGTAACAAATCAACATGTAACAAGGTACGTTTGTACGGATGGCGTTGCAGATCTTTTAATACGACTTTTTCGCTATCTTTGCCAACGTTGAGCGTCAGAATGTGCGAATAGAAAGCTTCATTTTCCAGATGATGCATAACTACATTATGTGCCAGCAAAATCATCGTGGGTTCTTTGTCGGCACCATAAACGATACCGGGTAATTTGCCATCGCGGCGTAGGCGGCGGCTCGCACCCTTCCCTACGTCTTCGCGCTTTTCGGCAACGAGTTCGAATTGATTCATTGTTTACTACTCCTTACATTTTAAGGGTTTTTGTTTACCCCCTGACCGCGACCAGTCAGGAGAATTTACGCAAAAGAGGCTAATCCAGAAACATTGAGCTTAGGGATTCACCTTCTGCAATACGACGCATACTCTCAGCCAGCATTGCTGCTACGCTAAGTTGTCGAATTCGGCTACAACTTGCCGCATCCGGGCGAAGCGGGATTGTATCTGTTACTACCAATTCATCAAGCTTTGAATTGTCAATATTCTTTACCGCATTGCCGGAAAGTACCGGATGCGTGCAATAAGCAACCACTTTTACCGCCCCAAATTTCTTCAAAGCCGCGGCTGCATTACATAATGTACCGGCAGTATCGACCAAATCGTCAATAATGACGCAGGTACGGCCTTCAACATCACCAATAATATTCATAATCTCGGATTCGTTCGGATTTGGACGACGCTTATCAATAATCGCCAATTCCGTATCATCCAGACGTTTTGCCAACGCCCGCGCACGTACCACACCACCCACATCAGGCGAAACTACCATCAAATCCGGATATTTATGTTTCCATAAATCGCCCAATAACACTGGAGAACCATAGACATTATCCAAAGGAATATCGAAAAATCCCTGAATCTGATCAGCATGCAAATCGACGGTAAGAACGCGATCAATTCCTGCGGACGTTATCATGTTAGCTACTACTTTCGCCGTGATAGGTACTCTTGATGAGCGGGAACGTCGATCTTGTCGGGCATAACCTAAATAAGGAATAACCGCGGTAATACGCGTTGCAGAAGCGCGGCGTAAGGCATCAGCCATGACTAATAATTCCATCAAATTATCATTGGTCGGCGCACAAATCGGTTGCATGATGTAGCAATCACGACCACGAACATTTTCGTTAATTTCAACCATGACTTCGCCATCGCTGAATTGATCCACAGTAGCCTTACCCATAGGTATGTTCAAATACTCTGCCGCCTCAAGTGCTAGCTTGGGGTTCGCATTACCACTGAAAATCATCATGTTGGAAATGGACATTGTCTGCTTTCTCTGACTATTTAAAAAATATGGCTGGGGTGCGAGGACTCGAACCTCGGAATGCATGGATCAAAACCATGTGCCTTAACCAACTTGGCCACACCCCAATTAATTTATTTCTAATATCTGTACGAATGAACTCGTTTTAAACGCTAGATCGTTCAGCCGCTAATCGTTCCAATAAGGGTGATTTGTTCATCCCCTTAACAACATAGCCTTGCCACTCATTCGGCAATTGTTGCTTTACTGCTATTGCTGCTTGCTCATCTGAAAACGCTGCAAATAAACATGCGCCTGTGCCTGTCAGCTTTGTCGGCGCATATTCTCCCAGCCAGTCCAGTGCTTTTGCTACCTCTTTATAGTGCTTTCGCACTACAGATTCACAGTCATTTATGCCTCCTCCTTCGAGGAAGTCGCGTATTGTGATTGCAGGTGTATTCCGTGTCAAATCGGGCGCATTAAATACTGTTTTAGTCGCCACGCTACAACCGGGATGAACTACCAAATACCAGGATTCTTTCGGCTCTATAGGCGTAAAATTCTCACCCACACTTTCTGCCCAGGCCGCCTGCGCATGAATAAATACTGGCACATCAGCACCTAATGATAAACCGATACTGGCAAGTTCTTCCGTAGATAAACCGGTTTCCCATAATTCATTAAGTGCTACCAGGCTTGTTGCGGCATCAGAACTGCCTCCGCCCAAACCACCGCCATCGGGTATGCGCTTTTTCACATGAATATCGACACCGGGCTTGCAGCCTGTTTGTTCTTTTAACTTACGCGCTGCCCGAACAACCAAATCATCTTCAGCATCAACACCCGGCATAATTGAGCTACGTTGTATGGTATCTGTTTCCAAAACGGTAAAATCAATCTCATCTTGCAATTGAATAAACTGAAACACCGTTTGCAACAGATGATAACCATCAGCGCGTCGACCGGTAATATGCAAAAATAAATTTAATTTAGCCGGCGCCGGCCATGCGGGACTTAACATGCTATTTAATTAATAAAGGATACTTTTAAAAATAGTAATTTTTTCGTGAGAGCGAGGAAGCACCGCGCGCAGAACCGGAATGTATATACAATACTTGAGGATTCGAGCACGGAGTTGACGAAGCTATCGCGAAAAAAGTGCATTTTTAGAAGTATCCTTAGATTTCCCAAGTTTGAATGACTACCTTAAGTTGAATGTTGTCGCTTTTAATTGTTAGTTTTTCCGGCAATGAAATTCCATCTTGTTCGGTATATCTCGACACGCTGACATTAAAACCGGATTGGTTCATGTTCGTGAGTCTTCCCTGCTCATCAAGTAAAAGTTCGCTGTATTTTATTCCCGGTTCAGGCAGTCCTCTTACCCAAAACTTTAAACCGTTAAGATGCACATCCCATCCCAGCCCTTCACGCAATAATTGTTCGGCATCTTCGGCAACTATGGTTGTATCTTTCGGTGCCTTCATGACAACACCGGTGGGCGAACCGGTTAAAATATAAGTCCCTTGTCCCAGAGGTGCGACAAAACGTATTTCATAATTTGCAAGGAATTGATTCCAGAATAAAGAGACTGTACCACTTTCTTTTTCATTCTTTACAGCGATACGACCTTTGATATCCCATGACTGAATCGCACTGGCAGCGATTTGATGTTCAAGCCATAACTGCGTTTTTAAACTTGAATCAATTTTCGGTAATTGAGTACAGGCAGACAGAACAGAAACTGCCAGCAATAATATAGATACCCGTAATACCTGAAACAGGCGCACTCTAAACCCTACATTTCCATATATCACGGGTATCTAACCGCTTCACGGTTTAAAGCGTTCGATGACTTCCAGCAATCTATCGTCAGCAGGTGTGCCTTTGAGTGCAGTTTCCCAAACTTCCTTTGCTGCCTGTTTATTTCCCATCACCCAGAATACTTCACCAAGGTGAGCCGCTATTTCAGGATCGTTTCTCAATTTAAGCGCCTGTTGCAGGTAATCAACGGCTTCATCCAGGCGTCCCATGCGATATAAAACCCAACCCAGACTATCAAGGATATAGAAATCACCCGGACTAATTTCATAAGCACGCTTTATGTAACCATAGGCTTCTTCAAAACGATCTGTTCTATCGGCAAGCGTATAACCCAGGGCATTTAGTGCTGTTGCGTTTTCTGCATCTTGCTCAAGAATAGCTTTTAGATCGACTTCTAATACATCCAGTCGATCCATCTTTTCAGCTAACATAGCTCGAGAGTAAAGCAGGTCAGGATGACTTTCTTTTTCGATTGCTTTGTTAAACACATCCATTGCTTCCTGATAACGTTTTTCTTCAGTCAGTATTTCTCCTTCTGCCTGTATCAGGATAAGACGATTTACACCTTTTGTTTTTTGTATTCCGCGAATATTCGTCAATGCTTTTTCTATCTCACCCTGCCTGGCCAGAATCAGACTCAAACGTATTCGTGCATCAAAGTAATTTTCACCGCCATGCACGCCTTGATATAAATCACTGGCTTTATCCAGTTCCTTTCTTTCCTCAGCAATTCGTCCCAGATAATAGTTGGAATCAAATACGTGCTTTTTTAAGCCGGATAATTGAAGAAAATATTGTTCTGCTTGATCAAGCTTATTAACTTGAAGATTAAGTAAACCGAGCGCATAAAGTACATCATCATTATTCGGCGCTTTAGCAGATAATTTTTCGAATTGATCACGCGCGTCATCGAAACGTTTTGCTTCTGTCAGTAAACGCGCATAGGCCATGCGTAAATTAAAATCATCTTCCCGGTTTTTTAATGCTGTTTCGAGCCATTTAAGTGCCGAGTTTATTTCCCCTGTTTTTTGCAGCAATGCAATATAGGTTAATGCTGCTGCCTCATTTTCCGGTTTTATTTCAAGTACGCGTTTTAATAAATCTTTAGCGCGATCAACATTGCCCATGCGCGCAGAAACATTGGCAAATGCATACATGGCATCGACATCATCCATATGGTTTTGCATCAAGCGTTCCATTAATTGCAATACAGCAGCCTGGTCTTCCTCGCGTCCGAGAAAGTTAGCAATCATCCATAGTTTCTGATCAAGCTGTCCATTGGAAGCTTTCAGGATAACTTCAAGATGATGTAAGGCCTGATCTATATCACCCTGGCGTAAGGTCATAACAGTCATCACTTGATGAGCATCAGGACTTTCCGGATCCAGCTCAAGCCATAACTGCGCTGCTTCATAAGCTGCTTCGTTATTACGTGCGTAAATAGCAACACGAGTCGCACGTTCGACAACAATCGGATCACGTGTAGTTCTGGCTAACTCAAGATAATTCTCAACCGCGACATCAATTTTCCCGCGTTGACCGGCAATTTCCGCAACCAGAATTTTGAACATAATATCTTCGGTAAGCTCAACTTTCGGGCGTTTAGGCAAAATGCGCTCCGCTACTTCCGGGATTACAACCTCCTGAGAATCTACCGTAGTTTCCGAATCAGAAATGGAGTCTGAGGTGGTATCTTGAGGCACACTGACACAGGCTCCGATAAACAGGGCCAATAGCAATACTGCCAAACAACGAAAACATTTATATATAGGGAATGAAGACACTCTTTAAAATCCTTAAAATTTACCGCTTTTAGATAATCATTCTGTCAGATTAAGGTTAAAAATAACACTATGTATGACTTACTATGAGTAATTGATAAGATATTGATCGATTTGTTCACGGAAACCGGATAAATTATATTTGCTGCGGTTTAATCTGGATCAATAAATTAGTCTATTTTCCTTGTATTCTAGTGACTCTTGGCACAGAATTTTCATAAGAATTTCATTTATACCCAAGATACCTGAAGATGCGGGATTTAGAGTGCGTTTGTTTTTATTCAGAGCGAGACGCGACGACGCGCATGGCCGCTCCCTGTAAGAAGGAGCAACGAAGCTCTGGATGAAAACAGACGTGCAATAAAACTGCATCTTCAGGTATCTTGGGTATAATTAGCAATATCATGACACTAGTAGCTTATGGCCTAAATCACGCGACGGCACCAATTGATCTTCGGGAGAAGGTTAATTTTGGTAATGGTGTCGTATTTGATGCCTTGCATGAACTAAAAAATCAAAGTGGAATTCATGAAGCCGCTATTCTTTCCACCTGTAATCGTACTGAAATTTATTGCAGCGTTGATCAGGAAGACAACCATAATCCCATTCACTGGTTACATGATTTTCATGGCATGAAACAGGATCAACTTAAGCCATTTTTGTACAAACATCCGAACGAAAACGCCGTTCGCCATGTATTACGTGTAGCAAGTGGACTCGACTCTATGGTTTTGGGTGAGCCACAGGTGCTCGGACAATTAAAGAATGCTTATCAAAATGCAATAAGTGCCGGCAGTATCGGTCATCAGTTAAACCGACTTTTTCAACATTCATTTCATGTCGCCAAGGAAGTTCGCAGTAACACGGCTATTGGTCATCATCCTGTCTCTGTTGCTTATGCCGCCGTTCGTTTGGCACAACAGATTTTCGGTGACTTGAGTAAACAAACAGCATTATTAATTGGCGCAGGTGAAACTATAGAACTTGCAGCAAAGCATCTTCATGAGAACGGGCTAAACCGAATGATCATTGCCAATAGAACATTTGAACGTTCGCAACGTTTAGCGAATGAATATTCTGTATATGCCATTCAGATGGGTGATATCCCAAAGCATCTGGCAGAAGCTGACATTGTTATTTCTTCTACTGCCAGTCAATTGCCGATTTTAGGCAAAGGCGCAGTCGAAAGTGCAATCAAGGCCAGAAAACATAAACCGATGTTTATGGTCGATATTGCTGTACCTCGCGATATTGAAGTTGAAGTCGGTAATATGGATGATGTTTACTTATATAGTGTTGATGATTTAAAAGACATTGTTCAGGAAAATATGCAAAGCCGGCAGAATGCAGCGAAACAGGCAGAGAAAATAATCGATACACAAGCTCAGGAATTTATGGGTTGGTTACATTCACTTGATGCTGTTTCAACAATACGTGCATTGCGTAACCAGGCCGAGCGAATACAGGAAGAAACTATTCAAAACGGATTAATTAAACTTCGCAACGGCGCTGATCCGGAAACCATTCTTCAGGAAACGGCGAGAATCCTGACCAATAAACTAATCCATTCACCCAGTTCTCAATTAAGAAACGCCAGTGCTGCAAGCAGAGAAGACTTATTACAGGCTGCCGAAGAATTATACAATCTAGGCGATAGTCCCGATAGAAAGCAGTAGCTATCACAGCCGCTGAAAGTTTTTTACCTGTTTCAGGTATCATCCCTCATTTATTAATTTAAAATCATGAAAGAATCGTTACATTTAAAATTAGAAAAATTATTAGACCGTCAGGAAGAACTGGATGGTTTACTCTCTGATCCCGAGAACATAAATAATCAGAATAAATTCCGTGAATTGTCTCAGGAGTATGCTGAAGTACGCCCTATCGTTTCCTGTTTTAATGAATATAGAAAAACAACTGAAGACATCAAAAATGCAAAAGAGATGTTAAAAGACAGTGATAAGGAAATGCGGGAACTTGCTGTTGAAGAACTATATCAAGCAGAAGAAAAACATGAACAACTTGATAAAGACTTACAACTATTGCTGCTACCTAAAGATCCGGCTGATAACAGTAATATATTTCTGGAAATACGTGCGGGCACTGGCGGTGAAGAAGCGGCGCTTTTTGCCGGCGACTTAATGCGTATGTATACGCGTTATGCTGAAAACCGGGGCTGGAAAATTGAACTCATCAGTGCCACAGAAAGTGATCTTGAAGGTTATAAAGAAATCATCATGCGAATCATTGGTGATGGCGCATATTCAAGATTAAAATTCGAATCCGGTGCGCACCGTGTTCAACGTGTGCCGGAAACAGAATCACAGGGGCGCATACACACCTCTGCCTGTACTGTCGCAATATTACCCGAAGCAGATGAGATTAGTGAGATCACCATTAACCCGGCTGATTTACGTATTGATACTTTTCGCGCATCCGGCGCTGGCGGACAGCACGTTAACAAAACAGATTCCGCGATTCGTATTACTCATTTACCAACAAACACTGTGATTGAATGTCAGGATGAACGTTCGCAACATAAAAACAAGGCGCGTGCGATGTCGTTGTTAAAGGCAAAACTACTGGATAGTGAACGTAGTAAACAACAAAGTGAAGAAGCTGAGAATAGACGTAATCTTGTCGGTAGTGGTGATCGTTCAGAACGTATTCGAACATATAACTTTCCACAGAGCCGTGTCACCGATCATCGAATCAATCTGACACTTTATCGCCTCGATGAATTCCTGCAAGGCAATGTTGATATGATCATTGATCCATTGATTAGTGAATACCAGGCAGATCTTCTTGCCTCCCTGGGCGATTAATAAAGTATAGATAAACGTCATGCATATTGCTGATGCACTTAAACATGCCCGACAACAATTTCATTCTTCGGATAGCGCACAGCTTGATGCAGAAATATTACTTTGTACTGTATTACGCTGTGAACGCACTCATCTTTATGCTTATCCTGAAATGGAATTATCCAGACATCTTATTGAGTCTTTGAATAAATTGATCATGTTACGCTCGCAAGGGCATCCTGTTGCTTATCTGGCGAAACAAAAAGAATTCTGGTCGCTGTTATTTCATGTTAACCCGGATACGCTTATTCCCAGACCGGAAACTGAATTACTTGTAGAGACAGCGCTTAACAAATTACCGACAGACTCTGAAAATAATATTCTTGATCTTGGGACAGGTTCAGGCGCTATTGCTATTGCTATTGCATCTGAACGGCCTTTAACAAACATCACGGCTACAGACATTAGTGATAAGACTTTAAAGATTGCAAAACTGAATGCCAGGTCACATAAAATTAGAAACATAAAATTTGAAAAAGCAAACTGGTTCGATATAAAAAATGTCAAACCTTATGACTTAATTGTAAGCAACCCACCTTACATAAGTAATGACGACCCACATTTAAAACAGGGTGATGTTCGATTTGAACCCGCCTCGGCATTAGTATCTGGAAAAGAAGGTTTGGATGATTTACGTACAATCATTAGTGAAGCAAAAAATAATTTAAACAAACAGGGTTGGTTGTTAGTTGAGCACGGTTATAATCAGGCAAAACAGGTTCAACAATTATTTAATAAGAATAACTTTACTTCTGTGTCTACAATTAAAGACCACGGAAACAATGATCGGGTTAGCATTGGACAACTAATATGAATGACGAACAACTTTTAAGATATAGCCGACAAATGATGCTGCCGGAGATCGATGCGGCTGGTCAGGAACGCTTAAATGAATCGCGTGTTTTAATTATCGGTCTTGGTGGATTAGGTTCACCTGTTTCAATGTATCTTGCCAGTGCCGGTGTCGGCCAATTAGTACTGGTTGATTTCGATAAAGTCGACATTAGTAATTTACAACGACAAATCGTTCATACAACAAAAGATATTGGTCGAGCAAAAATTGATTCGGCAAAAGAACATTTGTGCGCTATTAATCCTGAGATTGTTATTGAGTGTATCGATCATGCGCTTGAAGATGATGAACTCTTATTCGAAGCAGAAAAAGCAGATGTTATAGTTGATGCCAGCGATAACTTTCAAACTCGCTTTGCACTTAATGCAGCTTCAGTAAAATCAAAAACACCATTAGTATCAGGTGCCGCTATTCGCTTTGAAGGTCAGGTAACAGTATTCAATCCTGAAGATGAAAACTCACCCTGTTATCGTTGTTTATATAATGAAGACGTTGCGACCGCAGAAACCTGTACAGCCAATGGCGTGATCGCGCCTTTACTTGGCATTATTGGTAGTATTCAGGCAAATGAAGTACTAAAGTTATTAATGGGTATCGGCGATACCCTGCAAGGTAAATTACTTTTACTGGATTCATTACATATGGAGTGGAATCAAGCGACGCTAAAAAAAGATCCGGCATGTCCTGTTTGCAATAATTAAAGTCTTTTTATAAAAACTTATAACTGAGATAATGCTTATAGCCAAGATACTTGGGTATATACATGAATGGCACTTAGGTTAAGCGAAAAACAGCGTCTTGCCGGACTTGTTCCGGCATCCAGTAAAATAACGTGCGCTTGCAGCGCTCATTAATCTGACTGGATTGCGGCATTCGCCGCAATGACGGGGCAGGCTGTTCGGCTATTATCATGACGCATATCACTTAACCTAAGTGCCATTCGGGTATATACATAATTAATTAATGTGATAATAAAATTATGGAATTCGATCCTTTTGTTCTTTCCCGCATTCAGTTTGCACTGAATATCAGTTTTCATATTTTATTCCCGACGATTTCAATTGGTCTTTGCTGGATACTTTTATTTTTCCGCACGCGCTTTACCTTAACCGGCGACAAGAGTTGGGAGTTCGCTTATTTTTTCTGGGTAAAAATATTCGCTTTAACTTTTGCGTTAGGTGTTGTTTCCGGTATTACCATGAGTTTTCAGTTCGGTACAAACTGGCCAGGCTATATGAACAGAGCCGGCAATATTGCCGGACCGTTACTTGGCTTTGAAGTACTCACCGCATTTTTCCTTGAAGCTTCGTTTCTCGGCATCATGTTATTTGGCAAGAGCCGTGTCTCAAACAGGTTACATCTTATCTCCTGCGTGCTGGTTGCTGTTGGTACTTCACTTTCTGCTTTCTGGATTTTAAGTTTGAATTCATGGATGCAAACACCGACAGGACATTTAATCGAAGAGGGTGTGTTTGTTGTTCAAGACTGGTGGGAAGTTGTTTTTAATCCGTCATTCCCTTATCGCTTGGCACATATGTTTATTGCTTCATTATTAACCAGTTCCTTTTTAATTATTGGTGTTAGTGCCTGGCGCATGAAAAAGAAGGTAGATGGTCCTGCTACAAAAAAAGTGATGTTAACCGGTGTTGTTCTCGCGGCAATACTCGCGCCCATACAAATATTCATTGGCGATTTACATGGTTTAAATACCCTCGAACATCAACCGGCAAAAGTAGCCGCCATTGAAGCAGTTTGGGAAACAGAAAAAGGTGCAGCGTTAACCTTGATTGGTTTTCCGGATGAAGAAGAAAAAACAACACACTTCGCAATCACAATTCCAAAGATGGCAAGCCTGATTCTAACTCATGAACTTGATGGCGAATTAAAAGGCATTAATGATTTTGAAGACCATCCGCCAGTCGCGATTGTCTTCTGGTCATTCCGTGTCATGGTCGGCATTGGTACGCTAATGTTATTCGTCGCGTGGTGGGCATGCTGGGTCATGTTACGTGGCAAGGAAGTTAGTAATTTATTATTAAACGTGATGTCGTGGATGACGTTCTCTGGTTGGATTGCAGTACTTGCCGGCTGGCTTGTAACCGAGACAGGTCGACAACCCTGGATCATATACGGCTTGGTAAAAACCAGTGAGGTCGTTGCCAATCATTCAGCCGCAACTTTATCGGGAACATTGTTCGGTTATGCCTTTCTATATATCTTTTTATTAATTTCATTTATAGGCGCGCTTCGTTATCTATCAAATAAGCCGGCACAATCATTAATCATGGTACAAGCGTATCCGCAAGAAAATAAATCGTCAGGAGGAGACAGCTAATGGAATACTGGTTACCTGTATTTTTTGGTGGCGCCATGGGTTTTGCCATGCTTATTTATGTCATCCTCGATGGTTATGACTTAGGCGTTGGCATATTACTTCCTGCGGCCAACGAAGAAGAAAAAGATATTATGATCGCATCAATTGGCCCTTTCTGGGATGCAAATGAAACATGGATCGTACTTGGCGTCGGTGTCTTGTTAATCGCCTTTCCTCAAGCGCATGGAATAGTTCTTACTTCTCTTTATTTACCTGTGACTATTATGTTATTCGGTTTGATATTAAGAGGCGTCTCTTTCGACTTTCGCGTTAAAGCTCAAGACTCACAAAAAAAAATGTGGAACACATTATTCTTTGCAGGTTCAGTCGTCGCTTCAACATCGCAGGGCTGGATGCTGGGTTCTTACGTTACCGGCTTAACAGATACAATAACAAGCTGGTTATTTTCATTCTTAATTGCCTTAACCTTACCGACGCTTTACATCATGTTAGGTGCAGCATGGTTATTAATGAAAACCGAAGATGCTTTATATATGAAAGCGATTGGCTGGGCGAAGAAAGCCATCTTGCCGATGGGTTTGGGTTTGCTTTTAATCTCAATCGCAACGCCACTGGTTAGTGCAGAAATTGCAGCGAAGTGGTTTAGTTTTCCAAACATCATTGGCTTAAGTCCAATACCCTTTTCATGCTTAATATTTTACGTTGCCATGTTCTGGTTACTACGTCGAGTCGATTTACTTAAAGCAGGTTATGACTGGCTTATCTTTGCCTTTCTGGTTGTGATTTGCATACTCGCTGCTTTTGGTCTGGCCTTCAGTATCTTCCCCGATATTGTCATGGGACAAATGGATATATGGGAGGCCGCTTCATCAACAGCAGCATTAAAAATGATCTTTATTGGAACGATCATTACCTTACCGGCAATTATCGCTTACTCGATTTTCATCTATAAGATATTTCACGGGAAAGCGACTCACTTAAGTTACGAATAATAAATAGACTTCGCGACGAGGGAACACTGTGGCAACGGCTTTGCCAAATAATCTGACCGCGGTTCATCCCCACGTACGAATGGAGGGAGCCTACCATTGAAATTAGTAGTTGATGAGTAGCCAATATTTACTACACTCAGTTAAGTCAAGAGTGTGGCTAATAAGACGCATTTGAATATTAATAAATAATAGAGTAGAGAACAGCTAACCCCTATGAACAAAGGCTTAACTGCTCCCCCTCATCAAACCGTACGTGCGGTTCTCCCGCATACGGCTTTCCGATATTCTTCATCTCAAGCATGCACAATTTTCCAAAATGGCGTTACCGGTGGTTCATACAATCCCAGGAAATCATATAAATAAGTCCTTGGAAATTTGTGATAAGACGCGCCTCGGTTTTTCACTTTGTGCCGATACCTTAACTGACTTCGCAAACTCTCTTCCATGTAGTATTTAACCTGTTTGATTTTCTTATGACCATGGCCGTAATGAAAATAATTACTCCAACCTCGGACAGTGGCATTCAGGTTTTTAACGATGTCGTTTATCGGTACCGGATTCATCTTTCGCTGGGTGAGAAACTTTATTTTTTGTTTAACGGCTTTCATTGATTTGGCTGACGGTTCAATCAAGGGAAATTGTTTTCCCGTTTGCTGATTGTTAACCAATCCAATTTGAAACCCAAGAAAATTAAATTTCTCGATCCGCGCATCCTTGATCTCTGTTTTATTTTCATTTAGCTGTAAGTCCAGCTTAGTAAGAATATTTTTTAAGAGAGTGAATGACGTGTCGGTTCCTTTAGCGCAAAGAATAACCAGATCGTCTGCGTAGCGGACGAGTCTGGCATGATACTTTTTTGCTAACGCGTGTTTGTCCCATATTCTATCGAGAATGTTCAGATAGATATTAGCCAATAACGGCGAGATCACGCCACCTTGAGGTGTTCCTTTTTTGTTTTTCTTACCGCCTCCCATCACGGTTTTCTTTCCATCTTTATCAATCTTAATGACCACCGCTTTGAGCCATTGATTCAGTAGTGCCAGAATGCGTTTATCGGCAATTCTTTGCGCAACTGTCTTCATCAATTTTTCATGCACGATGCTATCAAAATAGTTTGAGAGATCCGCGTCAATCACTTGGGTATGTCCTTTTAGTAATGCATCAGTAATATCGTCCATGGCTTGATGCGCTGATCGCTTTGGTCTGAAACCGTAACTGTTGTCACTGAAGCCCGCTTCAAAGATGGGTTCGATAATCAGCTTGACGGCCATTTGTACGATCCGATCTTCAATACCGGGGATGCCCAATGGTCGTGTTTCGCCATTGCCTTTCGGAATGTCGACACGTTTGATTGGGCCAGCTTGGTAAGAATTTCCTTTGAGTCTTTCCTGTAACGCCAGCAAATAATCTTGCTTTCCTTTTTGTTGCTCTATTAATTCAAACGTTATCCCGTCTAAGCCGGGACTCCCTTTGTTTTGTTTGACGAGTTCATAGGCTGTTTGCAAAACATCACTACGGTAAACCTTGTCATAGAGTGAATAAAAACGGAACTCAGGTGCTTGCTTGGCTTTTCGATATAGCTTCCGTTGGAGTGCTCTGACGCGCTCTTTCGAGTGATAAGATGTTTCTAGCATGACGCAATCATCTCCGTCCTTTCCTCTTTGGTTGCATGAATAAAGTAGAGTCACTTCCCTCGGGTGTCGTTGTGTTGTCGCTCACCCTCAAACAGTACTATTAACCCCTCTGACTTCCAATACGGCCCATCCTCATTTCGCTTTCACTTATAGAGGATCGTTGGTCTGCATCACCACCCTATTGGATCTCCCGGCCTGCACAACTTATCTTCCACGACATGCCACTCGTATAACCCCGAAGGATCCTTTCGCTCTATCCCATTGTAAACCGGTTATTTCAGCAGTTTGCGATTGAAAGGTGTCAGTTTTCCCCATCAAGTCAAAGGGTCAACATCCTTACTTGGTTAACGAGGCTAATACCGATTCACTTGCGTTGCGGCCTGCCGTTTCGCCTAAAAGCACCTACTGTTGGCGCCCTTGCAAAACTTACAACTTCCAATTACTCAGAAACTGCCTTGCGGTGCTACCGGGATGAATGGGCAATTCCCCGGACAGGACTTTAACCTGCTAGATAAGTTGCCGGTAACGGCGTACGGCTTGACCCTTTTCACTTTTTTTAAGCGTGTTACGTTTCTAAGCTGCCTATGCGGCAGTGAACTTCAATCAAAAGTAAGAAAAGAATACGTTCGTTTTCTAAGCTGCCTATGCGGCAGTGAACACTCAAAAGAGTTTATTTTGATCGAACAACCGTTTCTAAGCTGCCTATGCGGCAGTGAACCCTGCTCAACACCAATATGATTTGCGGAATTATTTCTAAGCTGCCTATGCGGCAGTGAACAAATTCTTTTTCAAAGTGTGAAAAAATTAACATTTCTAAGCTGCCTATGCGGCAGTGAACTTTTACGAAGAGGCACAGGCACGAAAGGATATTTTCTAAGCTGCCTATGCGGCAGTGAACCGCTTTCTTTGATAGGGACTTCGGTAAAGACATTTCTAAGCTGCCTATGCGGCAGTGAACCTGTACCAGCATATTTAACTTCACCGGATTCCTTTCTAAGCTGCCTATGCGGCAGTGA
>Ga0214472_10003931_pt1 | contig 15692 bp, 16 predicted proteins | sample RVTome_6_FD_207662 | JGI IMG/M metagenome (GOLD analysis project Ga0214472, IMG submission 207662) | Soil microbial communities from uranium-contaminated site in the Upper Colorado River Basin, Wyoming, United States - RVT140D175 | ecosystem: Environmental > Terrestrial > Soil > Contaminated >...
GGCAGGTGCGCCCCTGGACCGTGATCTCGAGGGTGAGCTCGTAGGTGCCCGGCGTGAACTGACGGGAGGGTTGGAACAGGATGTTCCAATGCTGGCCGTAGGCGGGGCCCTCCACCCGGGTGGCGGCGTATTCGAGGTTGGCCACCACCTCCTCCGGGCCGGTGAAGGCGAACTCGGGCTCCACCGGCTCGTCGAACCCGCGGGTCCACGACAGGCCGGGCATCTGCACCGAGAGGTCGGTGCGGTACCCCCGGGTGAAGAGGCGGATCTCCTGCGGCTCCAACACCAGGTCGAGTGAACGGCACACCGTGTCGGTGTGGACCCCGAAGGTGCAGGTGTCCCGGGCGATGTCGCGGCCGTTCTGGTAGAGCGTGGCGCCGATCACGGCCTGCCCGGGAAACCCGACGAAGCCGGCGCGACCCAGCACCCGACCCCCCTCGATGTCGTTGTAGAAGCGGCCCCGGACCTCCTCGACGCGCTGCTCGTCGTAGTCGTAGGAGGTGGCCTCGTGGCCCATGGGGAGGAGCAGCCCCGACCCCTCCATGAGCTCCCACCGCACCTCGATGGTCCCGGGCACCCCGTCGCGCCAAACCTCGCGGAACACGTCGAAGGTGAGCACCGCAGGCTCCCCGGGGGCGCGGGCGACGCAATGGAAGATCTCGGTGTAGGACAGGGGCGCGGGGGGCGCCGTACCGCCGCCGCCTCCAAAGGCCCACCCGGCACACGACGAGAGAACCAGCGTGAGGACCAGAGGGGCGGCGAGGCGAAGTCCGAGGTTGCGTCCCCCCTCGAAATCCGGCCGCCCGGGCATCGGCGGAATCTAGCATCGTCGCACTGCTCGGGCAGGGTGGGCACCTGGGAGGGGTGGATGAGACGACGACTGCTGATCGGCCTGCTCGTGGCGGCCGGAGGATGCTCCACCGGCAGCACCGCCACCACCGGCGACACCACCCTCACCTCCACGCCGGGTGCGGTGACCACGAGCACGGCCCTGGAGGTGCCGCCGACCACGATCCCCGATGCGGTGCCCCCGACCGGGACCGACCTCTTCGGGCGGGGTGTCGCCGCCGTCTCGCCCCTCACCGACGAGATGGCCGGCGGGGGCCGCGGCACCCACGAGTACTCGCAGTTGCAGGCCTTCGCTCCCGGCAACACCCACGTGCTGCTGGCCGAGACCTCGGCCGGCGGGTACGTGGTCAAGCGTCTCGCCGACCTGGCTCGCATGCCACTCGACACCTCGGCGTGGAACGCCCCGCGCTGGCATCCGGTTCGTGCCGGCACCGTGGTCCACTACGACTCCAACGAGGACGAGACGGTGCGGGCGCAGCTCACCGACGTGGCGAGCGGTGCGGTGTCGACCGTGTTCACCTTCCCCGACCGCCATCTGCGGGTGCGAGTCCCCCAATCGTTCGATGAGCTCTCTCGAGACGGCCGGTGGATGGCGGGAGCGGTGAGCGACGCCGGGGGCGGGATGGTGATCGTGGCCGTCGACCTCGAGGAGGCACGACTCGGCTTCGAACGATCCGTCGCCGACTTCTATCGCGACGACTGCGCTCCCGACCCGGAGTGGGGCGAGGTCGAGCCCGACTGGGTGGGGGTGTCGCCCCTCGGCCGATATCTGGTGGTGCAGTGGGTGCGCGACGGTGTGGAGCGGTGCAGCGGCCTGGAGGCATTCGATCTCTCCACCGGCGCGTTTGCCGGACAGGTGACCCAGCACCATCACCATGGCGACCTGGCCCTCGACATCGATGGCGGCACGGAGCTGTTCGTGTCCACCGAGTTGGCATCGGTGGAGGACAACGGGCGCCCCGGCCTGGTGGCCTATCCGATCCCGCCCGGTCCTCCCGGTCCGCGGGAGATCATGGCGCTGGACTGGGGCGACGTCGCGCACATCTCCTGCCAGGGGCCACCGGGATGGTGCGTCATCACCTCGGTCGGGACGGAGGGGCCGTTCTCGGGGGCGGTCTGGGCGGTGGACCTGCAGGGATCCACACGGTTCCTCGCCCATCACGAGTCGTCCTCGTGCGGGTACTGGGTGCAGCCCCGGGCCTCCGTGTCGGCCGACGGCTCCTTCGTGGTGTTCGACACCGATCGCGCCTCGGGGGGACCGTCGAGCTGTGAGAGCAGCGGCGACGAGCTGGGTCGGGGCGATGCCTGGCTGATAGCGATGGGGTCGAGCGATTGAGGTGGGAAATTCCGGGGGGGAGAAACCGGGCTGGACCTGAACTGCGTCTACATATTGGTATACACTTCTGTATACTGCGTCTCGGGATGAGCACCACTATCCGAGTCAGTGAGGAGACGCGCGACCGGCTGGCTGCGATCGCCGCATCCACCGGCGAACCCATGACCAAGGTCGCCGCCGACGCCGTCGAGGCGCTCGAGCGTCGCGTGTTCTTCGACCGCTTCAACGAGGGTTATCGAACACTCCGGGATGATCCGGACGCGTGGTCGGAGATCATGTCGGAGCGGCGCATCGAAGAGGGGACGGTCGGGGACGCTTCCCGGTGACGCCGCGTCGAGGAGACCTCTGGCTGGTGGATTTCGGTGACCCGGTCGGCCGCGGCCAGGCCGGCATGCGGCCGGCGCTCGTCGTGTCGTCCGATGGGCTCAACGACGGACCGGCGGGTCTGTCGATCGTCGTGCCGATGACGTCGACACGGCGCGGTATCCCTTCGCACATCGAGATCGACGAGGCCGGCCTCGACGAGGTCAGCTACGCCAAGTGCGAGGACGTGAAGGCCGTGTCGGAGGAGCGGTTCGTGACCCGCCTCGGAGAGGTGTCGCCGGAGGTCATGTTCGGCGTGGATCGGGCCCTCCGCTTCCTGCTCGAGTTGTGAACCGGGTTACGGAACCGCGCGGCAGCGACTCCCGACCCGGCCATCGCGGTGTGAGCCCGTCGCTCACGACGGAGGAACAGTTGTCGGCGTTGCCCAGCTTCAGGGGATCACCCACCGAGGCGGCGATCGCTGCGAGCGGCGCGGCGAGCACCACCCCGAGCAGCATCCCCACCAGCAGGTGCGACGTGTCGATCCGCTTCCCTCCAGACGACTGCCGCCGCACGCCTCACCGTGGTCCGCCTGGGCGGCTGCTACCCGCCCGCCGTCTCGGATCGGGATCGACGCCAGCCTCGAGCCCACGCCCTGACGCCCACCCCCGGACGGAGGACCGTCACATCGAGGCGACTTTGAGGGCGCTGCTCGTCGCGCCGTAGTAGGCGATGATCGGGTTTCCCGCCGCATCGAGCACGATCGAGGTGTGCTCGCCTTCGTTGGCGGTGTCGTCGACGGTGAGGATCTTCTCGTCGCCGCCCGCACAATCGGGGTCGTTGCAGAACGCAACCTTCAGGGCGGTGTTGTCGCCGTCCCGATAGGAGATGACGGGGTTGCCGTACGCATCGAGCACCAGCGAGGTGTGGAACCCGACGTTTTCGGCGTCGTCGACCGTCGTGAGGGACTCGTCGCCGCCCGAGCAGTTCGGGTCGTTGCAGTGCGCCAGTTTCAAATCCGTGTTGAGTCCGTCCTGGTAGCTGATCACCGGGTTGCCGTCGGCGTCGAGGACCAGCGACGTGAACAGGCCGACGTTGGTGGCGCCGTCCACCACCTCCACGCTGGGGGTCCCGTCACAGCTCGGGTCGGCACAGTGCGCCAACTTGAGCTCGGTGTCGCTGCGATAGGAGATCACCGGGTTGCCGTCGGCGTCGAGGACCAGCGACACGTACTCGCCGTCGTTGCCGGTGTTGTCCACGGTCTCGGGGCTCTCGTCGCCGCCCTCGCAGTTCGGGTCGTTGCAGTGAATGACCTTGAGGGCGCTGTTGGTGCCGTCGCGGTAGGCGATCACGGGATTGCCGTCGGCGTCGAGTGCGAGCGAGGCGTGCTCGCCGTCGTTCCCCTCGTTGTCCACGATCTCCGTGCTCTCGTCGCCGCCGTTGCAGTTCGGGTCGTTGCAGTGGGTGACCTTGAGGGCGCTGTTGGTGCCGTCGCGGTACGCGATGACCGGGTTCCCCGCCGCGTCGAGGGCCAGCGACGTGTAGAGCCCGTCATTGTTCTCGTTCTCGACGGTCTCCACGCTCTCGTCCGCACCGCTGCAGGCGGGGTCGTTGCAGTGCGCCACCCTGAGTGCGGTGTTGGTGACGTCGTAGTAGCTGATCACGGGGTTGCCCATCCCGTCCAGGACGATCGAGGTGTACTGGCCCTGGGCGGCCTCGTCGTCGACGATCTGGAACTGGAACATGGCGGGGGCGCAGGTGACCCCGGTCCGCCCGAAGCCGACGAACACCGAACCCGCCTCGCACAGCGACTCCGGGGCGACCTCGGCGACCCCGAGACCGCCCACCGCATGGCTGTCTGCAGCGGTGTCGTCCACCCCGAGGAAGTCGGCGGCGTCCTTGCCGTCCACCTGATCGGCGTCGAGGTTGCGGGCCTTGCCTGCGGAGGCGTTGACGTTGATCGGGGCCTTCCCATCCTCGACGCGGATCCTGATGGCGTTCTTGGAGGCCCTCACCAGCAGGGCGGTGCGGTTCCCGGTGGCCTGGACCTGGAGGTTGGCGCCCTGGGCGTCGCCCTTCAATGTGGTCTTCTCGTCGAGGCGGTTGGCCTTGCCCAGCTTCAGGGGATCACCCACCGAGGCGGCGATCGCCGGGAACGTCGCAGCCAGCACCACCCCGAGCAGTATCCCCACCAGCAGGTGGCGAAACGTCGATCCGTCTCCCCCCATTCACGACCCTTCAGACGAGTTCCCCCGCACGCTACACCGTGGTCGGGTCGGCGATGGCCATCACGGTTCGGGGCATGGCCCGGCCCGTCGGTCGATACAGTCCCGCCTCGTGACCACCGACCTGTCCGCTCCCGAGCCGTGTGGGATCGCGTCCCGTGAATTGGGGGAGGAGATCGCCGGGACCGCGCCCGAGGTGACCGAATGGCTCCTCGTGGAGGACCGCGCCGTGTGGGGAGCCGACGCCGTGGCCGACCTGCGCAGCCGCGGCAACGCCGTCGCCGGGATGGTGGATGCGGCGGTCGCGGCGGGTCACCGGGTGCTGGCGGTGCGCCGCCAGGCGAGGGCCGATGAGCCGCTGCTGGTGTTCCGGGCGTCGTCGCGGGACCGGCCCCGCCTCACGGTGGGACGGCTGGACGACGCCGTATCCGCCTCACCGCCGACCCCCGGGTCCACCTCCTAGACGCGTCGGAGCCGATCCTCCTCATCTGTACCCACGGCCGCCGCGATCCGCGTTGCACCCGGTGGGGGAAGCCGGCCGCCATGGACCTGGGCGCCGACCCGGCCATCTGGGAGACCTCGCACGTCGGCGGTCACCGGTTCGCCGGGAACCTGGTGGCGCTGCCGTTCGGGCGGTACTTCGGCAGGGTCGATCGGGACAACGCCGGGTCGGTGATGGCAGCGGTGCGGGACGGCGTCATCCCGCTCGCGCACTTCCGCGGGAGGTCGGGGTGGCCGCAGCCGGCACAGGCGGCGGAGGTGTTCGTGCGGCGCGCTCTCGGCGACGATGCGATCGCCGGGTGGCGGCTGGTGGAGCTTCGGCGGACCGGGGACGCGACCTGGCGCAGCGTGCTGGACACCCCGGGCGGGGCGTTCGTGGCCACCGTTGCGCACGCCGAGTTGCCCGGCCAGACGTACGAGGGCTGTTTCAAGGACGCGCCGGTGGGACGGCACGAGTACCGGGAGGTCTCGGTCGAGCCGGCTTGATCTGGTGAGGCTCGGGGCCGTTCGTCGGGAGAGGGCCCGGGCGTCGGGGGGCGGTGGCTCAGCGACCTGCCAGCAGGCCGGCCAGCGTCTCGATGCGGGCGGCGAACACCTCGGGGGGGAGGCCGTGCAGTGTGCCGGCCGCAGTGGTGTCGGCGGGGAGCGTCGCCTCGACCGAGAGCGCCGCGGGTGGGGGAGGGTCGAGCGGCGGGTTGGCGGCCTGGGCAGCTGCTGCGGCGGGCCGCGCCGTCACGGCGGCGCCCATGGCGAGCGAGGCGGCCATCGCCGCCGCACCCATCGCCCAGCGACGCCGTGGTGTCACATCACGATTCATCACATCTGAGACGAACCGGGGGCCGGGTCGGTTCCCGACCCCCGCGACATTCGGTCCGGAGCCCCACATCCCGGAGCCGTCGAACGGCACGACCAGTGTGCAGAGCGTGGCTTCGCCGAGGTGGCGTCGGTCGGTCCCTCGTTCACGTTGAAATTGATCGTGTCGGAGGCGCCGTGACGGTCGCTACTCCGCGCCCGACTCGACGACGCGCGAATCCGACGGGTTTCCCGTCGGTCTGCTCAGGTCTCCGAGAACAGTGTCAGCTGCATCCCATGCGGGCTCTGCAGACGGGCGATCCGGTCGCCCCACGGGGCGTCGATCGGGTGCGACATGAGGGGGGCGCCCTCCACCACGGCGTGGTGGAACGTAGCGTCCACGTCCTCGACCCGCAGGGCGATCCGCACGTCGCCCGGCACCAGCCGCCCCGCCTCGAGCAGATCGTTGGACTGCTTCTGGGCACGGTCGAAGATCTCGAGCGTCGCCTTCCCGGCCTCGAAGATCGTCCCCCGGCCCTCGTCGGTGTCCCACTCCTCGCCGACGGCCAGACCCAGGGTCTCGCCGTAGAAGCGGATCGCCCCGTCGTAGTCGTCGACCGTCACCACCATTCGCAACTCGCTCACGCCGCTCATCGCATCACCTCCCTGTGCCGATCGACTACACCGAAGCCACCCTCAGGTCGTCGCCACTGGCGTCGTAGTAGCCGATGACCGGGTTTCCGGCCTCGTCGAGCACCATGGAGTTGAAGGTGCCGACCGAGGCGGTGTTGTCGACGGTCTGGATGGTCTCGTCGCCCCCGGCACAGTCGGGATCATTGCAGTGTGCGAGCTTGAGCGCGGTGTTGGTGCTGTCGTAGTAACTGATCACCGGGTTGCCGAGCACATCGAGCACCAGCGAGGTGTATGCCCCTACGATGCCGGTGTTGTCGACGACCTCGATGCTCTCGTCACCGCCGGCGCAGTTCGGGTCGTTGCAGTGCACCAGGTTGAGCGCGGTGCTGTCGCCCTCATAGCTGATCACGGGATTTCCCAAGGCGTCCAGCGTGAGCGAGGGGAACGCCCCGGCGCCGCCGGTGTCGTCCACGACCACGATGCTCTCGTCACCGCCGGCACACTTCGGGTCGTTGCAGTGGGCCAGCTTGAGGGCGGTATTGATGGGGTCGTAATAGGCGATCACCGGGTTCCCGGCGGCGTCCAGGACGATCGAGGTGTCGTCCCCCGCGGCTGGGTCGACGATCTCGACGGTGGGGCCCCCTTGGAAATTGAAGCAGGTGAAGTGGCCGCAGCGGGCCACCCTGAGGCCTCCTCCCGCCTTGTAGCTGACCACGGGGTTGCCGGCGGCGTCGAGGGCCAGCGAGCTGTATTGGCCGCCGTCGTCGTCGACGATCACCTGGATCTTGGCTGCGGCCGAAGCGCAGTCTGGATCGCCACAGATGGTGAGCACGAGGGAAGCGTCCCCGTAGCTGATCACGGGGTTGCCCATGCCGTTGAGCGCGAGTGAAGTCTCCTCGAAGGGGTAGGTGTGGACGACCTCGATGCTCTCGTCATCGCCGACGCACCTCGGGTCGTTGCAGTGGGCGAGCACCAAGGTGCCCGCAGTCGAGTCGCGGTATGCGACGACAGGGTGGCCCGCCGAGTCGAGGGCGATAGACGTGAACAGCCCGGTGTTGCCGGTCGTCGTCACCGTCTGCCGGTGGAAGCTGGGGAGGCGGCACACCACCCCGGATCGATCGAATCCTGCGAACGACGTCCCGGGGTCACAAGAGGCGGCCGGTACCAACTCGGTCGAGTCCTTGCCGTCGAGCTCGTCGGAGTCGCGTGCCTTGTCGGTGGCGCCGAGGAAGGCGGTGGAATCCATCCCGTCCAACTCGTCGGCGGACAGGTTCTTGGCCGTGCCTGCCGAGGGGTTGACATGGATCGGCGACTCGCCGGCGCCCACCCTCACCTTCAGTGCGTTCTTGCCCGCCCTGACGAGGATCGCCCCCGCATTGCCCGTGCTCTGGACCTGGAGCATCGCGCCCCTGGGGTCACCCTTGAGCGTGGTCTTGGCGTCGATCCGGTTGAGCGTGCCCAGAGCGAAGGCATCGCCGACGGTGGCCGCCACCCCGGGCAGCGCGGCCATCAGGAGCGCTCCGGCCAGTACCCCGGCCAGAGTCTGACGAAAGTGGTCGCTGTTCACGAGGGTCCTCCGATCCGCTGTCTGGAGGGTCTGGGCGGATGCCCGGACTCCCCCCGACCTCATGGTCCCTGACGTCGCCTCGAAGCGTACGCCTGGGGGGCGGCGCCCGGTGGCCGCTCCGGCATGCCATCCGACGTCTCGGGCGGTCGATGTCCCAGCGAAGGGAGGAGTGGTGGCGCCGGAAGGGCCGCCAGCGGGCGGAGATTCGGGATCGCCGGCACCGACGAGCGCCGCAGCGAGGGTCGGGTCTACCTCGACCCTCATGGCGTTGCGGGCGACGTCGATCAGCAGTGCGGTGCGGTAGCCGGTGGCGTCGGGAGGCTACGGATCACCGACATTGCGGTGATCACAGTCAGCGTGAGGCTCGACACGAGGTCGGCGGGGACACCGATGATGGTGTGCGATCACGGTCCCCGCCTCGCGATCTCCCGGAGAGCGTTGCGCCCACTCCTCGCCGACGGCCAGACCCAGGGTCTCGCCGTAGAAGCGGATCGCCCCGTCGTAGTCGTCGACCGTCACCACCATTCGCAACTCGCTCACGCCGCTCATCGCATCACCTCCGGCGCCCACGCTAGGGGTGCGGTCAATCGCAGGGTGGGGCGTCGCCGGTCCGGTCCATGGAGCCCTCGACCGTTCCCAGCCATCCCAGCGGCTCGGCCGGCAGTTCGCCGCGCTCGGCGAGGTCGAGGATGGCGGAGTCGAGGTGGGGCTGGGCCGGGACCTCTCCGAATCCGTGACCACCGCCTCCGTTGTGCCCGAAGACCTGGACCGGATCGGGGCCGCCGACGTCCACGAGGAGGCGGTACGCCTCGCGGTAGCCCTCGCCCTCGCCGCGGACCACCACCACCACCTCGATGGGCTCCTCGCGGCCGAAGAACCAGAAGAAACCCTCGCTCCGCTGTGCGCCGCGCTGGACGAGGGTGGCGCGGAAGCAGTCCTGGAAGATCAACTCGAACCCGTCGGTGTAGGGCTCACCGGTCGTCCCCGGGGCCGGGGTGATGGTGAGCGGGCCGCCGTACACGCCGGCGATGCGCTGTGCCGAGGTCTCCTGCGCTGCTTGGCAGGTCACCGAGTGCTCGGTCTGGCCCGCCCATTGGATCGGGGTGCCGGTGTCATGCCACTCCTGGAGCACGGCGGGGAGCTGCGAGTGGGCCACGTGCACCACGGCGAACTGGCGCACCCTCCAGGTCCCCTCGTCGCGGCAGGTCAGGAGGCTGGTGCTGGAGAACGCCGATCCCTCGATCGTGGTGCGGACCGGCTCGGCGATGAGGTTGGGCTCGATCGCCAAGTCGGCGATCAGGGTGCCCTGCAACGCGAACCCGGTGATCGCCGGAGCGTCGGGGCCGAGCACCAGATCGAAGAGGACCGCAAAGGGCAGGTCGACGGCGACGTCGTCGGGCGCGGTCGTGGTGAGCCGGTAGGCGCCCACCACGGTGGCTACGACGCTGAAGTGTGGGACCTCGAAGGCGAGGTCGCCGTCGGGTGTGCCCTCGGGGAGGGGGGTGAGCGGCTCGAGGCCGTCGTCGGTCACCAGGAACGCGCTCACCAGCGCACCGTCGTCAGGTGCAGGCACCTCGAGGAGCGCCGGTGTGTCGAACGTGATTCCCGGCGGCGACAGCTCGTAGACGCCCATCAGGGAGAGCCCGGAGCCGGTGAGTGCGGCCAGGGCCGGGCCGTCGCCATCGACCGCATCCACTGTGATCCGGGAGGCATCGACGCCCGGCCCGAAGGCGCCGGATGGGATCCGGAGCCGGGCGCTGCCGTCGTCGGCATCGACGACCACCTCACCCGGGACGGTGGAGGTCGACGTCGTGCTCGGTGCGGCCGACGTGGTCGGCGCTGCCGTGGTGGGTGGGTCGGGGGCGGTCCCGGTCGTGCCGGATCCGGCGCCTCCGCCACAGGCGGAGACGAGAAGGAGCGTGATCACCCATGACTTGCGGCGCATGTCCACCTCGCTCGGCGAGAGAGTATCCCCGCCGATCGGCTCGCGCTGCCGAATCGCTGGCCTTCTTACTGGCACGGCCCGGTGGGTCGCGGCAGACGTATCGCTCACACCCGGGCGACGGCGAGCCCGCACCGGGCCTGCGTCGCATAGGGTCGGCCTCGTGCGATACCGCCACGTGGCCCTGTTCGTGGGTGCCGACCTCCGATCCGCCGAGGAGTACTACGCCCGCCTCTTCGGCATGGAGGTCGTGCTGCGCGAGGGCCCGCTCGAGCCGGGCGGGCCCGATGCCGGCCTGTGGGCACAGTTGCCGCACGACGCCACGTGGGACGATGCCGAAGCCGCCGGGGTGGTGATCGGGATGGTCGCCCTGCAGCGCGGCGATGTGATCCTCCCCCTGTTCGCGGCGCCGCCGACCGGTGATCGCACCTACGCCATCGGGCTCGTCGCCGAGCGCTCGGTGATCCAGGAGGTGCGGTCGAGGCTCACCGACGAGCTCGTCGAGGGGGCCGATGAGGCGTGGCTGGCGTTCGTCGATCGATACGGGCAGCGCTGGCAGCTCTCCGAGACCGCCCCGTTCGAGGGCGCCGGGGCGAAGGGGCGCTGGCTGGCCGTCTGACCATCCCGGCATCGCGCCTCGCTCCTGGGGACGGCAGGTGAGTGGCGACTGCTCCCACACCGAGTATGCCGGGACGATCGAGGGCGACGCCTGGGACGACGCCGGGCCGACCGAGCTCTCCTACGTGGTGGAGGGGGTGCTCCGCTGCCCCAATGGCGACGTGGTCGTGGCCTGGGAGGGCACCGCCGGCCGCCTCCCGTGATGGGCGGCACGGGTACGACGGGTGCCCGGCCGCTAGGTTGCCGAGGAGCGACGGGAGGAGGGCCGTGACCCGCTACGAACTGTTCAAACTGATCCACCTGCTCGGTGTCATCGGCTGGGTGGGTGGGGGAGTCGGGCTGCTGATCCTCCATCACCGGATGGTCACCGCTCGCGACGCTCAGGGCCTCGCCGCATTCCAGCGCCAGTCGCAGGCGCTCGGGACGTGGTTGTTCTTCCCCGCGTTCGTGCTGACTCTGGGCGGAGGGATCGCGATGGTGGCCACCGAGTCGTTCCTCTCCTTCACCGACCTCTGGATCCTCATCGGGTTCGGTGGGATCGTGGCCTCGGGGGTCGCCGAGGGCCTGGTCGCCGGGCCGGCCGGCAAGCGCTACGCCGCCGCCGTCGAGGCACACGGGATCGAGTCGAAGGAGGCCCTCGACGCCGCGTCCCGCACCGCCCTCGGGCCCACCCTGGACATGGTGGCGCTCCTCGTCGTGGTGTGGGCGATGGTGGTCAAGCCCGTTCTCTGATCTACAGCCAGGCCCGCGCCACCTCCAGCGCCTCGCCGAGGCCGGGCCGCGACAGCGGCATCGCCACGGTGGCCGGCGCCCGGCACAGTCGTTCGATGTCGCCGGCCTCGTCGAGGAGCGCGAGTCGCACCTCACGGGTGGGGAGGCGTGCGATCACGCAGAGCCGGGTGATGGTGGCGCGCTCTGCCCGATAACCGTGGCTGTGCTCGATCACCCGTCCCTCCATCTCGACCATCCCGATCGCCGTCGTCACCTGCGTCATCTGGTGCCACGCCCGGGCCCACGCCGCGTCCGGGTCCTTGAGGGCGTAGATGCCGCAGGCCGGCTCGCCGCACTCGGCCTCGAGATGGGGGATGGTCCCCGTCGCCCCGTGGCCCTTGAGGCACACCGCCGACTTGGTCGGTGAGTCCCACCGGGTCTTGGCGCCCCACACCCCGCCCTGCGAGATCGACCACACCCGGTACCCCGCCACCCGCTCGTTCGACCACCATGCACCGTCGTCCTGGCGGGTTCGATCCGGGACGGGGCGGGCGTGCACCCGCACCAGCAGGTCGCGCATCGCCTGGTCGAACCGGGCTCGCTCCTCGGCGTCGACCTGCCGTGCGGTGGGGGCGGGCGGAGGTGGAGGCGGTGCCGGGACCGGCGGGCCCCGTCGTGCGATCTCGTCGAGCGCCGCCTGAAACGCGATGCGCTCGCGATGGCGCTCGGCGCGTCGGAACTGACGCTGGATGCGGTCGAACAGGTCGGCCTTCTCGCGCAGGGCGAGGGTCATCGGGCCGGGAGGGGGAGCTCGACGGGGACCGGCTCGGGCTCGGGGGCCACGACCGGTGTCTCCAGCGGCTCGGGCTCGATCTGCAGGATGCGCTCTTCCTCGCCGATGTCCATGCCCGCTCCCAGTGGCCGCCGGAGAGGGAGGATACGAACAGACGTTCCCCCCTGTCAACCAGTCGGGGTGGTGGGCGTCACGCCCATAGACTCGCCCAGTGCACTGCCCCTCCTGCGGAGCCCCCACCACCGCCGGCGATCGCTTTTGCTCGAGCTGCGGTCACGAGCTGGCGCACCGCTGTGAGACGTGCGGAACCGTCCTCCCCGACGGGGCCCGTTTCTGTCCCTCGTGTGGGACGCCGGTGCGCGGGAGCGATCCCTCGGTGGAGCCGGACCGCAGCGACGAGGAGCGCAAGATCGTGTCGGTGCTCTTCGCCGATCTGGTCGGGTTCACCGCAGCCTCGGACGGTGAGGATCCCGAGGACGTGCGCAGTCGCCTCCGGCCCTATCACACCGCCCTGCGCGAAGAGGTCGAGCGGTACGGGGGCCGCATCGAGAAGCTGATGGGCGACGGCGTGCTCGCCGTCTTCGGTGCGCCGGTCGTGCACGAGGACGATCCGGAGCGTGCCGTGCGCGCCGGGCTCCGCATCCAGGAGGCGATCGGCGAGCTGGCGGGCAGCACCGGCCTGAGCGCACGAGTGGCGGTCGCGACCGGGGAGGCCGTGGTGCTGGTCGAGGGCACCACGATGGACCGCGAGGGTCTGGTGGGCGACGTGGTGAACACCGCGTCCCGGCTTCAGCACGAGGCGCCTCCCGGCTCCGTGCTCGTGGACGACACCACGCACCGCAGCACGCACCGCGCCTTCCGGTACGAGGAGCGGCCCCCCGTGGCCGTCAAGGGCAAGGCCGACCCCATCCAGGTTTGGGTGGCGGTCGCTCCCACCGGCCGGTTCGGCATGGACGTGGAGGACGACAGCGTCGCCTTCGTCGGGCGCGCCTCGGAGCTGTCCCTCGTGGTGGACGCCTTCGGACGGGCGGTCGAGCAGCAGACCTCACAGCTGGTGACGATCGCCGGCGAGCCCGGCGTGGGGAAGTCGCGGCTCGTGCGCGAGTTGCGACGCCACGTCGACGACCTCCCCGACCTGATCCGATGGCGGCAGGGGCGATGCCTGCCGTACGGCGAGGGCATCACCTACTGGGCGCTGGGTGAGATCGTCAAGGCCGAGGCCGGCATCCTCGAGACCGATTCGCCGGCGACGGCGGTGGGCAAGTTGCGTGTGGCGCTCGAGCCGCTGTTCGCAGAGCCGGACGAGCGCGCGTGGGTCGCCGGCCGGCTCGCCCCCCTCGTCGGCTCGGAGGAGGAGGCGAACGCCGACCGCACCGAGCGGTTCGCCGCATGGCACCGATTCGTCGCAGCCCTCGCCGACCAGCGACCGACGGTCCTCGTGTTCGAGGACCTGCAGTGGGCCGACCCCGCCCTGATCGACTTCCTGGCCGAGCTGCCCGAGGCGACCCGCGGCACTCCCTTGTTGCAACTGTGCACCGCCCGGCCCGACTTCTTCGAGGAGAACCCTTCATGGGGTGGCGGCCAGCGCAACGCCGTGACGGTTCGCCTCGACCCGCTCGACCCCGATGACACGGCTGCCCTCCTCGACGAGCTGCTGGCAGGCGAGGAGCTGGGTGCAGACACGCGCCGGCTCATCACCGAGCGCTCGGGCGGCAACCCGCTGTGGACCCAGGAGTTCGTGCGGATGCTGAGAGACCGCGTCTCCGACGACGAGCTGGCGGTGCCCGACACCGTGCAGGCCGTCGTGGCGGCCCGCATCGACCTCCTCGACCCGGAGGTGAAGACGGCGATCCAGGCGGCGTCCACCATCGGGAAGTCGTTCTGGCTGGGAGCCGTCGGAGCGGCCCTCGGGGAAGTGACCGGATCCCTGGAGGAGGCGATGCGCGAGCTCTCGCGACGCGAGCTGGTGCGCCGCGAGCGGGTGTCCACGGTGGAGGGAGAGGTCGAGTACGCATTCACGCACTCGGTCGTGCGGGACGTGGCCTACTCGCAGGTGCCGAGGCCGGTGCGGGCCGACCGCCACCACAGGGTGGCGCGGTGGCTGGAGCGGCTCGCCGGAGAGCGCGTGTCCGATCGCTCGGAGGTCATCGCCCACCACGACGCCGAGGCCCTGCGCCTCGCCGTCGCCTCGGGCCGCGACGACGTGACCGGCCTGGTGGACGCCGCGATCGAATCGCACCGCCGCGCCGCCGAGCAGGCGGCACGTCTCGACCGCCTCGCCGAGCAGGCACACCTCGAGGCGGCCCTGGAATTGTTGCCGTCGGGGGATCGGCGCCGGGGCCGCCTGCTGCTCGATCTCGGCAGCGTCACCGCCGACGTGGGGAAGCTCGACGAGGGGCGCAAGATGCTCGCCGAGGCCCAGGCGCTCATGCTCGAGGCGGGGGACGTGGAGGGCTGGGGCCTGGCGGCGAGCTCCCTCAGCATCTACGCCTGGGTGGCGGGGGAGATGGACGCCGCACGCCAGTACCTGGATGATGCCATCGAGCGTCTCGAGCAGGAGCCGCCCGGTCCGGCGCTGGCGCTGGCGTATTCACACCGCGCCGGGCAGTTGTGGCTGCGGGGTGACTCGCCGGCGGCACTGGCGGAGGTGGAGCGGGTGCGCGACCTGGTGGAGGTGCACGGCGAGCTGCCGGCCCGGCGGCGGATCAGGAACGCCGAGGGCGGCGCCCGGTTCGACCTCGGCGACCCCACCGCCATCGAGCCGTTCCGGGAGGAGCTCCGGCTCGCGGTGCAGGCCGACAGCTCCAACGCCATCACTCGAGCCCATCTCAACCTCGGCGAGCAGCTCCGGACCGGCTTCGGCTGTGTCGAGGCGGTGGCGGTTCACGAACGGGGGCTGGAGATCGCCGTGCAGCGCAACACGCGGGGCGCCGAGCAGTTCCTTCGTCACTCGATCGCGACGGACTACTTCCTGATGGGCCGTTGGAGTGATGCCTTGGAGGTCATCGAGGAGCTCCGTACGCTTCCCGAGCGGCTCGGATATCTGGATGGTGGCGCCGAGGCGATCATGCTCGCCATCGAGGCGTGCCGGGCGGCGACAGGCGATATCGACCGCATGGACGAGCTTGTGGACGACGCGGTGGGGCTCAAGGACCTCCAGGCCGTCGTTCCCCTCACCGAGGCCGCCTTGTGGCAGGCGATAGCCGTGGGTGACGATGAGCGAGCCCGGCGGTTCGCTAAGCGCATCGTCGACAGGTCGGGCGCCACCCGCTACCTGCTCGATGCCCTGGCACCGACGGTATGGACGCTCGACGCCCACGGCGCGCTCGCCGTGCTCGATCCGCTCCTCGACGGGCTACGCCGCTTCGACATGCCGCGACCGCGAGCCGCCCTCCGCACGGTCGATGCCATCCGAGCCGCCG
>Ga0214472_10003932_pt1 | contig 15687 bp, 17 predicted proteins | sample RVTome_6_FD_207662 | JGI IMG/M metagenome (GOLD analysis project Ga0214472, IMG submission 207662) | Soil microbial communities from uranium-contaminated site in the Upper Colorado River Basin, Wyoming, United States - RVT140D175 | ecosystem: Environmental > Terrestrial > Soil > Contaminated >...
ATCATGACGCACGCTGCTGACCGAGAGCAGTAACGCAACTCGAAGCCCGATCTCGGATCGAAAGCCACCCAAACGCCGACGGAGGCGCAACCAAAGACGCGTGGGCTCCTACGGCGCAGGCTCCTAGGGTAATCCTCGCCGATGGTGCGGCCTGTAGCTTCGCTCTTCGGAGTCTCGGGATCGGCGTGCGCCTCCTCGTAGATCGCGAGCAGGAGGTCGAAAGCGTAGAGCAGGAAGTGCCCGCTGCCGCAGGCCGGGTCGAGCACGCGCAGGTCGCGCGGGTCCTTCTTCGGTCGCGGGGCGAACGCCTCGCCGGGCTTGCGGACCATGTACTCGCAGCACTCGGCCAGCACAGTCTTGGTGCCGCGCATCTCGTACCAGATGCGCCCGAGCGTGTTGTCGGTGAGGAACTGGACGACGTAGCGGGGCGTGAAGAACTGGTTGCGCACGGCCAGCTCGCGGCTGTTGCGCGGCGCCTGGCTCTCCTCGCGCATCTTCTTGCGCTCGTCCTGACCGTTGAAGAACTGATAGACCCAGCCGATGGTCTCGTCCTCGCCCCACACCCCGACGAGCTCGCCCGCGTTCAGGATCTCGAGGAGCTGCTCGAAGGTCGCACGCTTCGGCCACAGCACCGACGACGGGTCTCGGCGGTCGAAGAGGACCTTCACCTCGGTGGAGAGCTCGTCGAACAGGGACTCGATGTAGAGTCGGTACCCGGCACTATCCGGCAACAGCGGAAGACCGGGGGCCATGCCGCAGAACTCTCGGTATCCCGATGACTGCTCGCCCTTGGTGATACACTCCTGCACGAGCTCGCGAGCCTCGAGCATCTTGAGCGCGACGAAACGGTTGAGCGTCGTGAACGCGGCGTCGCGCAGGTAGTCGACCACCGCATCGGGCGCGCCCATCCCTGCCGCCCGCTTGTGTTCGATGGCGGCGACGATGCGGTCGCGCTGGAAGGCCTGTCGCGCCGACAAGTGCGGACCGGCCTTCGCTGCAAGGACACCGCTTCGGTGCACGTCGAAGTCGCCCTCGAGCTGAGCGGAGAAGTCCTCCTCGAGGAGCTTCCTCGCCCGCTGAGTGGCGCGTTCGATGGCGTTGCGTGTGTCCTTATCCATGCTTACGTCCAAGCTTCGTGGTCGAGCACGGGCGGGCGCTCGTATATTTGGGCGCGCCCCTTTCCGTTTCGGGCGCGGCCATCCAGAAACGGACATGTCCGATTTCGGAATCGGACATGTCCAAAAAGAACGGCCGGCGTCCGATTCGGCTCATGGGGTGCCCCCGGCTTCATACCGCGCCGTCCGGCCCTGGCCGACGAGATGCAGCGTGCCATCGGCCACGAGCTTGCCAAGCAGGTGCTTCGCCTGGCGATCGCTCAAGCGGCACAGCTCGACCACGTCCTTGCGCTGGATCGAGCCGTGCTCGCGGACGTAGCGCTTGACCATCTCTTCTTGCTGGACGGCGTCGAAGCCGACCTGGTGCACGTAGCCCGCGTGCTGCCCGAGTTTGCGGTACACCGACGGACTCAGGGTGTAGGTGCGGCCGCGCGCCTGGCCATGGGTCTGCACGAGCCCGGCCTCCACCAAGCGTTCGAGGACAACGCGCGCGGCGTCCGGCGGGCGCTGAACGACGTGGGCGATCTCGGCGATGTCGACGCGGCGCTGCGTCCGCAGCGTGGAGAGGACCAGGAGGCTCTCCACTGGCAAAGGGCTCTGCGTGCGATTTTCCTCCTCGAGCACCAGCTCCAGGAAGCCGAGATCGGCGGGGCCCGAGCTGAACGCCACGGTCACTCCAACTCGATCGCTCCGCGAGTAGTCGGGCGCGGGACGGCCGTAGCGCAAGAGTCCCTGGTAGATGAGATCCACACCGCGACCGGTGCGCTCGGCGAGCCCCAGGCGCTTGAACGCATCGGCGAGCAATGGGTTGCGCGGGCGAGGCTCGACGACCAGGAGGTTCTCCAGCGTGACACCCTCCACGAAGCCGCCGGGACTGCTGATGCTGAGCTCCATGTCGTCCCAGCGAATGTGGACGGCGCCGAGGCGGGTGTAGTCGCGGTGAGCGAGGGCGTTGACGACCGCTTCGCGATACGCGCGCGGTTCGACCGAGGGAACCGAGACCCGGAACAGGCCGACCTGGACCTCCTGTTCACGCATCTGGGTGCGAAACTGCTCATCCAGTCGCTCGAACAGCCGTACCAGTGGCCAGCGATAGAAGTCGTTGGTCTTCACGTCCGTGCCCGACAAGATCTGGAACGCGGCCTCATGGGTCGGCAGGTGCTCACGAATTGCGGACTCGCGGCCCGCGAGCAAGAGGCCCGTCACCGTGGGAACGGGGACTCCATCCTTCGTGCGTGTCAGCCCGAGCGCGCCATCGAAAGCCTCGTCGCCCAGGCCGAGTAGGGAGCGATCACCGCCGTAGCGCTCGATGACTTGACGCAGACGCTGTCGCTCGAGCGCGTCGAGATCAGAAACCCTGGCACCCGCCACGGGCAGCGACGAGTAGTCCGCGAGTCGCAGATCAGACTCCCTCGTGGCGAACTCGTGCGGCAAGAACGGCACGCACTCCGGCGTGCCGTCCGCGAGCAGGCGCCTGCGTTGCAAGGTGCCATCGCTCGAGGCTATGAGCCTTTCCGAGCGCGCGACCTCGATGCGCGCGATGAACTTGCCTTCGTGCTCTACGATCGATGCACGCACACTCAGCGGTGGTACCGTGCGGTTGGCGATCATCACCGAGAGCCCGGTCAGATCCCGGTGCTCGGGATGCAAGCCCGTCACGCGACCGTCGTTCTCCACGCCAAGCCAAATCGTCCCGCCGTCCGTATTCGCGAGGCACACGGCGGCAAGCACGAGCTCCCTGTCCGGAAGCTTCTTGACGTCGCTCTTGAGCTCGACGGTGAGCGACTCACGCTCGGGCACCTCGCTCATTGCACGATCACCTTCTTGCCGGCTCCGATGAGGCGCGCGCATTCCTCCCGGACGCCGTCGAGCGCCGCATCGAGCTGCTCTTCTGTCTCGATGCCACCGGCGAAGTAGCTTCCGACGCTCACGGTGACGACGCGCTCGCCATCGATGATGCGCCTGAGCTCGGCGACGGCGGATCGAAGGCGCCCCTCGCACGCATCACGATCGGCTCGGAGTTGCGGAATCGGAACTGGATCGGCCTCCCGCTTCATCCCGCGCTCGAACGGGTTCGCGAGCTGTCGCTGCTGATCCTCGTCGACCTCACCCCATCCGGGTGCTTTCACGAGTTTGTCGAAGGCCTTGGTGTACGCCGCGACACGGGCGTCGAGCGCTTCCTGGAAGCGGCGCTCATATTCGGTCTCGATGGCCCTCGCATGCTGCTCGATCGACGGCAGCTCCTTGAAGAAGCTCTCGCGTGCGAGGAGATCGTCGAGCGCAGCAGCCCGGGAACGCAGGTCCTCGGTGATATCAGGCTCTTGGCTCAGGAAAGACCACAGGCCGTTCTGTGCCTGCCGTGCGCGTTCGAGATCATGCAGGCGGGGCTCCGTGAGAGCCTGCTCGAGCTCCACCGCACGCTTGATAGCGTCCTTGATGGCGCGATGGCTGGCGTTGAACGTCGCGATGGCGTTGTCCTCCGAGCCCCGAAGGATCGCCTTCATCTCGCCAATGGCTCCCTCGAGCACCGTCCCGCCGGGAAGGCGGTGAGCGGTGAGCGTGGAAAGCGCGGATGCCACGGTGTCCTCGTTGCGGGCCACTTCTTTGCGAAGCTCAGCGACGATCGCGCCCGCGTTCAGCTCGCGCACCTCGCTGCCGAAGGTGTCGCGAAAGGCCTCGGAAGCCTTCACCAGCTCTTCGAACTCGACTCCCTTCTTCGGCCGGAACGAAGCCTGACGGAACAGGTTGTTGTTCGAGAATGTATCGCGCGCATCGACTCCGGTGGCTGAATCGAGGGTCTGGCCTTTGCTCGTTGCTTCGATCTTTCCAGCTCGCAGGAGAGAAAGGACGAGCAGACGGACGACTTCGAAGTCCCACCCGAACGGCTCCTTCGCGAACTCGTCGGCCAGGTAACGACCGCTTGCCGTGTCTCCATAGTTCGCCCGCTCCTCGATGCGATCGAGAACTTCCTTGAGCGGCCCGCTCTCCCCACGGAAGACAGTCTTGCCCTTCTCGTCGCGGAGCAGCCCGAGACTCCCGAAAACGGGAGGCAGGCCCTGAAGGTTCTCGGCGGTGAAGATGGCGTCGGTGCCCTTCTTGACGTCGTTCGCTTTGGCCGCCGCTTCCTTGAAGCGGTCGAAGACCTCGGGCAGCACCTGACCCAAGACCTCGGCAGCGGTCTTGCCGACGTCGACCGCCTTGTCGCCAGGGCTTCGATCGTTGCCACGGAAGTAGATGCGCCCAGAGAGACATGCAGCTCGCAGCAGACGTCGCAGCTCGTCGTTGTGACGCCGCTGCCGAACGCGCTCCTCGGCGATCAGCGCCGGTGTATCCTCGCCCTTTGTCTCGCGCTCCTTCCGGGCGAGCATCTCCTTGGATCGGAACAGTTCTACGGTCTCCCGATCGATCGCGTCGTTGAGCGCGATGGCCCAGAACACATGCTTACGTTCTTGCTGGCTGCGCACGCGCAGCTCGGTCGCACGTCCGTCAAAGTCCTTCCCGTCCTCCGCGAGGTGGACATGAAAGACCATGTCGCCACCCGTGACCTCACGCCCGTGGATCGCGAGCCCGGCTTTGAAGGTCTTGGTCTCGTACAGCGTGTGGGAGGGCTGGGGCTGCCAGAACGCCGACAGCGCTTCCGAATAGAGTCGGTGCGAGTCGCCCGGCTTCGGGCTGATGCCGTTGCGCAGGCGCTCCCAATCGTCCTCGGCCGGCGTCGGAATGCGGTAGCCGTCGTCGCCGTGGCGGACCTTGTGCGATGTCTCGAGCTCACGGAGAGCCTCCTTCACCGACGCCAGCTGGGAGTCGCCGCTGACGCTGGGATGGAGCGCTGCCGCAATATTCTCCGCGCTGCGGTGGACGCTCTTCACATATTGCAGCAGGCAGATGACCTTGGCGACCGGCTGGGCCAGCGGGTGGTTCAGCTCTTTCGCGATCGCAGCGATCTTCGCGCGCACTTCGGAGCCGATGTTCCCTTCGACGAGGTCGTAGACCTGGTCCAGGCGAACGAGCGCGCCGAGCGGTGCGTCCGCGAGACTGACGGCAGGGTTGATGAGCAGCTGCTGGGCGAGCTTGATGATGGTGCGGTTTGCGCCGCCGACGTGCTTGCTTGCTCCACCTTGAGTACGGAGCCCGGAGACCACCTGGATGATGAGATCGATCTGGTACGGCAGGAGTGGGTACAGATCGATGAAGTTGTCTCGGGAGATCTCGGGGAGCTTGATGTCGGCCGAGAGTCGCGTGTGCTCGGTCAGGCGGCCGCGGTGGTCGTCGAAGAGCTTTCCCAGCGCCGTCTGGGCCGCGGCGTTCTTCGACAACACCCGGCGGCTGGTCACTTCGGAGATGTCCGATGGCTCGAGGTGAACCTGGAGTGGGAAACGATCCATCAGACGCGCGAGCTCGATCTTCTTGTCATCGAGGCCGCTGACGAGCTCTCCGAGCTTCTCCTGCGACGTGATGACGACCCAGTGCTTGCCGCGCCCCTTCACACCGAGGCTCTGCACGATGGCCTGGAGGTCGAGCATTTTCTGCACGTCGCGGGCGACGAACTGGCCGACCTCATCGACGACGAACACGAGTGAGTTTCCGGGCTTCCGGCGCTTCATCAGCTCTCCGGCGCGCTCGGCGAGTTTGCCGGGTGTGATGTCCGCCTTGTTCTTGACGGCCTTCACCCACGAGTCCGCCATGGGGTACGTCTCGGAATCGAGGCTGTGGAGCACGCGGCTCGCCTCGCTCAGCGCGAATGCGATCTTGCCCTTCTCGGTGGACCATTCCTTCTTGAAAAGCTTCCGGTACTCTTCCTCGAAGCGATCGAGCTGCCCCTTCTCTTCGAGGCCGATCTCCAGCTCGGAGAGGTCGAGGTCCTTCGCATAACCGAGGCTTTGCAGGAAGAGCCCGTACATGATCTCGGTCAGCGTCTGGTTGCCGCTGCGGATACCGCGATCCGTGGAGACGTCGAAGATGACGGCGTGCGTGGGGATCTGCTCGTTGATTGCCTTGAGCAGAACCGAGAGCTTCTTGTCACCGGCTCGCTGGGCAAATCGTTCCGCTGTGGACTCACCCGCGACCACGCGGTTCGCGATCGAAAGCCCCAGCATCTTCGCGAAGCTCGACTTGCCGGAGCCGAAGAACCCGGACACCCAGATGGCGATGCCCTCGTGGGGCTTGTTCGGTGTATCGCGGTACGCATCGAAGATGCCGGTGTAGTGGGACCGAATGGCGTCGGTGACGACGTACTCGTTGATCTCGTCGCGGATGATCTCTTCGTCGGTCTGGTCGACCTTGATGACTTCCTCGATACGCCGATGGATGTCGTTGGCGAAGAGCGTCTTGATGGGCGTGGTGGTCGTCATCGGTGAGTCCTCATCAGAAGATCTTCGGCCTGTAGTTGTGCTCGGCGTCGAGCACCCCCATGAAGCGCAGGCCAGCCGCGCCGTCGAGGTCGCCGGGGTAGAAGAGAACGGTGGGAACGTGCACGCGCCCCTTCAGCTGCTCGAGCAGGGAAAACGTCCGGTAGACCGGAAAGAGCGCGCCCGTGCGCATAATGAAGACGACGTCACGCAGCGGGTCGGGGTCCTCGGGCATTCGAGTAGCGACGAGATCCACGAGCGGCGAGTACTCGGACAAGACGGAGTGCACCGTCTCGACGATGGTGTCGACGCCCTGTTCCCGTTCTGCTGTGAACCACTCTTCGAGGGGACGCTGTGACCGCATCGCCTCGTCAAGGCACTCGGCGAGGGAGATTCGCTTGATGCGCTTCCCCTTCTGCGAGAGGCGCGTCTCGAGCAGCGTTACCTGTTTGCGCAGGCCGAACTCCTCGTCAGGATCGTAGCGGAACAGCGCGTACGGCATGTCGTGGTAGGCGCTGATCCGCTGCCGCGGGTCCGGCAGTTCGAGGACCGGCTCGAGGCTCTGCTTGATGCGCTGTTCGAGGTCGCTCATGCAACCATCCTCTCTGCATACTCACGCGAGCTCGTGCAGGGCAGCGACAGCTGCACGAGACTACCGGCGACCTGGTATTCGAGCTTGCGGAACTGGTGCAGGCGCAGCAGCTCGTGCTCGACGTCGGATGGGCGCATGAGGAACAGGCGCCAGTCTGGCGATGCGATGACCTTACTCGGGCTCGGCTGCTCGTCCCGCATCGCGTGAAGCAGGTAAAGAAAGCTGCGCTCAGGGAGGTGGTAAGACGCAAACTCCTTCGCGATCGACCCGCGCAGAAGGCCGAAGTCGGCCGCGATCTTGAGCAGCCCGGCAGCGACGCGTTTGGTGGTCTCCTCCGACCATGCGTGCTCGGTGGTCGCGCCCCGCTTGCCAATGCCTCCGAGGTACGCCTCGACGTCCTCGGAACGGACTCGGAATGTCCCCGCGTCGTGGGCTCCGAAGAGCCAGGTCTCCAAGAAATCCCGGACGAGGAACTCGTCACGAGTCATGTGCCACAAGAGGAGCGGCTTCCACTCGTCGAGGCTCAGGCCGTTCTTCGCCAGCACGACGAGCGGTCGATCACGTCCATCTGGCTCGAAGCGGCGGTTCAGGACCTTCGCTATGTCGCGAAGCCACGTGACGCTGCCGGCGCCGATGAAGTTCTCCGAGCGCAGACAGTCAAGGTTCTCGCGCTTCGAACGGGCGAAGTCCCATGCGGCGAAAACCGCGTAGGTCTCTTCGATCATCGCTCCCTTCACGACGGTGAAGGACGACGCCACGTTCGCGCGCGAGGTCGGCTTCATGCGTCCATTCTCCTCGCGTAGGGAACCGCGAGCGCGGTCGGCTCGCCTCGGGCGAAGCCGAGAGCGAGCAACGCCACATCCGCGTCCGTTTCCGAGTAGAGGCCCGGTAGAGGTACGGCGCGACCTTCTGACGACCGACGCAGCTTCGAGTACGAGTCGAGGTCGCGGTCGTTCACCAACTCGAAGGCACGCAGGATGGCGGTGAGGTCATGGCCTGGGATGCTCTCGATCTTCTCGAAGAAGGCCGACCACTCGCTCGCGTTGTCGAGCCAATGCTCCCAGCGCGCGTCGAACTCTTCCTCTGCGGCTTCTGGCAATCGCCACAAGGTCACGCATCCCGGGGGCTCGAACACCTCGGCGCATCGGTGAGCAGCAACCGCGAACACCGACCGAGCCTGGGCGAATCGGTGGGTGCGCGGGAATCCTCGCTTCAGTGCTGCCACGCCGAGTCGCCCAAGCTGCCCCTTGGTGTTCCACCACTTGGCGAGGTCCATCTCGCCGAAGCGCGCAACGACGAGACGCAGCCGGAGCAGGCGATCGAGGTCGACGACAGGCGCATGTTCCGTCATCGGCGCTCTCCCTTCCCCCGCTTCGCCGGGCCGTCCCCTCCGCTGGGCAGCCCGGCTTCCTTCGCCATCTCGAGCAGGCGTCGCCTGAGGAACGGCAACGGCTCGCGCTTGCCGTTCTCCCAGACATTCACCGTGCTGAAGGAGACGCCGAGCTCTTGCGCGAACTGCTCCTGCGTGAGGCCGAGGTGGTCCCGCAGGTTTCGAACGAGGGCCGCGAAGTCGGTCGTTGTGTTCATGGTGGTTGTGCTCCCCTCCTTGGCGAGAGAAAGCGGACGCTATAGTGCTCGCGATACCCGCCCCCGGTCAAGGGCCACGCGATCATCGGCGATGGGCCGCAGATCGGTCTGCCGCGGTACGCCGCTGCGTTGCGCGGCAGCGGCCTTCCAGACGGCACGCGCGCCTCAGGGCGCGGCGGCTCTCCTCCGCAACTGGACGAGTTCGGAAGGCGTGCGTTGCCCGCCGACGTCGCGAACCTCACCACGCAGCGCATGGACGCTCGCTGGTGCAACCTCGACGAGCGCGTCGCCGGCTCCGAGCAGGCAGTGGCATCCACGGAAGGGAAGCCCGAGCTCGCGCCAGAGGGCCTGGTCTTCCTTGCACAGCGCGGGCACGATCGGGGCGGCGAGCTTGTCGATGGCGTAGCGGAAGAGCTCGACCTGAACCTCGAACGGGATCCGGTATTTGAAGCCCGACGGGTCTCGCTCCTCGGTGAGAAAGTCGAAGATGCTGTCGTCGCGCCCGTTCTTCTTGGCGGCTCCTCGGAGCGACTTGGCCGATGTCGCACGCAGCGCGCCGAGCGTCACCATCTCGGGCGCCACACGGTTGATCTGCCGGATGGCAGCGGTGTAGCCGGAGCGCCACCGCGGATACGGGACCATCGGGTCGAGCCGAAAGCGGACGGGCCAGCCCGCGTCCTTCATCTGCTGGGCGGCGGCGAAGCGTTCCGACGGCAGCGGCGTGCCGTGCTCCCAGCGCTCGGCCACCTCCTCCGCGTTGACGGACCAGGAGAAGACGGCCTGCGGCGTCGGCGAAAGCTCGAGGGCGTGCTGCACCTGGGTCGACTTGGTGAGGAAGATGAGCCGGTGACGCGACTGCGCTGCAAACTTGGGAATGATCCAGTGCGTGAGCGGCTTGCCCGTGACCTTCTTGAACGCCTTCTCGAAAACCAGGCCGTCCTGCAACTCGCCGACGATCATCATCTTGGGAATCGGATCCTCGAGCCAGGCATCGAGCTCACGCAGCAGGTCCTCGACGTTCGTGTAGACGAGCCCATAGAGCTGGTCGGGCCTGAAGCGAAACCACGGGGTGGTCTGCAGAAAGCAGTAGGCGCACCGATAGGGGCATCCTCCGGCGGGCACGAGCTGCCAGAAACGAAAGCAGACGATGCCCGAGTCGTCTCCTGGGCCACCGAAGCGGCGAATGAACTTTGATGCCCTACGCCCCGTGAGCATGGCGACCTCCTCGTCGATATCGCGGATGAGCCCGCCAAGAGAAGGGCAGTCTCATGTCAACCAACCGCGCCGATCGACGAGAGGATTTCGGCCCAGGCGCGCTGTTGCGCTGGCCACGCGATGTGCTTGCGGACCTTCCGCAGCGCCCGCTCGCTGACCGGCTGGCGCCCAGGGATGCACTCGAGGAAAAGGATCTCCTCCTGGATCGCCGGCGCGAGCAGCAGCAGGTCCATGAGCTGCGTGATGCGGGCGCGGCTGAAGCCCAGGGCGCGCGCCATGTCGGCGTAGTCGGTGAACTCCCCGTCGTTGACGCGGCGTTGGAGGGCGTGCGCGAGGGCGAGCTGGCGGGCGACGCGGGCGGGGTAGCGGCGGTCGGCGCGGGCGCGGGCGGTTCGCTTGCGCGATTTGGTAGCGAACGCGACGAGGCCGCTGTCCATCACGCTCGGGCCTCCTCGGCGCACGGCACCGCGGCGGGCGGATGCGTGGGCGCGACACGTACCTCGTGGAACACAACCCGGAAGCCGCCGGCGTCGAGGTCGACCACGATGTGTTCGATGAGGAGGTGCAGCAGCTCGCGCTGCTCCTGCGGCACCAGTGCGTCCCAGATCGTGCTGAAGCTGTCGAGCAAGTGGGCCACGCGATCGACCTGCTGCTGCGCGGCGGTGAGCCCCTGCAGGCGGTCCTGAACCTCGCCGAGTTGGATGCGCAGGTGGTCGATCTCCGTCTCGATCTCACCGAGCCTCTTCGCGAGCGTCTTCCCGCCGCCCGACTCGGCATCGCGGAAGGCAGCGAGGAGCCGCCGCGACTCCCCGTTGAGGTTCTCGATGTGGGCGAGGAGATCCGCGCGTGTCGCCTCTGCCGTGGTCAATGCGCCCGTGTCGCTGAAGAAGCGGTCGAGGATCTTCTGGCGCATCTCGCCCTGCGTGGCGATCTCCTTCACCTGCGCGACGACCGCGTTCTCGATGTCCGCCGCGGGCAGGAACCCGCTGGGGCAGCTTCCACCGTTCTCCTGCTGGTGGACGCAGCGATAGTAGCGGTACCTCTTGCCGTTCCTGCTCGTGCCGCGCGAAGAGGTCATCGCCGCGTCGCAGGGGCCACAGCGGAGCAGGCCAGTGAGGATGTACTCCGTCTTCCGGCTCTTGCGGATGCGACCCGTGCTGCGCTGGCTCATGGTCTCGGCCACCTTCTCGAAGGCCTCGACCGAAACGAGCGAATCGTGCTCGCCCTCGTGCAGCTCCCCGTCAGCGCTGCGGACCTTGCCGATGTAGAGCGGGTTGCGGAGGACCTGGTAGACGCTGCTCTTGTTCCAGGAGCGTCCGCCGCGGACGCGACCGGTCTTCTTCGAGACGTGCCGCTTCGTGGTGATGCCGAGCTCGTTCAGACGCTCGGTGACGAAACCGATCGAGTGGGTCTGCAAGTAGAGGTCGAAGATCGTGCGCACCACCTCGGCTTCCTTTGGAACGACGACGAGGCCGCGTCGATCCGGGTCGATGCCGTAACCAAGGCTGACCTGGCCGCCCGTCCACTTTCCACGCCGGCGCGCCGCCTGGATCTTATCCCGCGTGCGCTCGGCGATCATCTCGCGCTCGAATTGGGCGAAGCTGAGCAAAACGTTGAGCACCAGCCGGCCCATTGACGAGGACGTGTCGAAGTTCTGGGTGACCGATACGAAGCCGACGCCCTTCTTGTCGAACCGCTCCATCAGACGCGCGAAGTCGAGCAGCGAACGCGAGAGGCGATCGACCTTGTAGACGACGACCATGTCGAGGTCGCCGCGCTCGAGGTCGTCGAGCAACCGCTTCAGCGCGGGGCGTTCGATGTTCGCGCCGGTGAAGCCGCCATCGTCATAGTGGCCGGGGAGGATCGTCCAGTTCTGGTGCGCCTGCGCGCGGATGTAGTGCTCGGCAGACTCGCGCTGCGCGTCGAGCGTGTTGAAGTCGGAGTCGAGGCCCTCGGTCGTCGACTTGCGTGTGTAGATCGCGCAGCGCACCGGACCGGCAGATGCCTTGCCGTTTCCATTCTTTCCCGTTGTCCCGTTGCCACTCATGCGGACGCCTTTTGCAGCAAGCCAAAGAAGCCGTAGCCGTTCCACCTCGTACCGCTGATTTCACGCGCGATGATCGAGAGGCTCTTGTATCGCTTGTCGCGGAACAGGAAGCCATCCTCGAGGACGGTCACGACGTGCTCGGCCCCATCGAACGTGCGGCGGAGCTCCTCGCCGGCGGGGGGCAGGCGCGGGTCGCGGCTCTTGGGTGGCTGCCGCGCTCGCGCGGATTGCCGAGCGGCTGGGCTAATCAGGCTGGGAACCGGACCCTTCCTACGTCGGCACGGATCCAACACGTTGCTTGCGCCGCCCGTACGGGGTCCTGCCCCACGGCTTGAACACCGACAGCGTCGTGATCGTGAGCAACACGAGCACTCCGCCCGCGGCGTGGACCACGAGCTGGATTGGCAACACGCCGAAATCGGAGCTGGATGATGTCGTTGCCGTAGCAGCCAGGCCTGACATGTGGCTCACCGCCGGCATGTGCCCCAGCAGGATGAGCGTGGCGACGCTGGTCAGCAGGAACTTCGCCGATACCCAGTAGTGTCGGAACAAGCCCCACTCGGTGCCCAGCGACTGGACGAGCCCGGTCAGAAGCGAAGCGAGGCTTGCCGGCACGATGACGAACCAACCGATCAGCTCGAGGGAGAGATAGGCAGCACGCGCCTGCTGAGCATCCACGCTCGTGATGCCTGTGATCGCCAGCGCGATGTAGGCGACGGCGGCGCCCAGCCATCCGACCGAGACGGTCACGTGCGCAGTCAGCAAGACCTTCCGGAGTCGAGGTGTCATCTTCATCGCCACAATCCGACTGTACCCGATGGAGTCGATGGGCACCTATCGGTGCGGCCGCGACCCACGGGGGCTGGCGATGCGCGTGGTCGATGAGGTGCTGGCGGACGCGCGCGTCGACGCACGGATGCAGCCCACGGCCGCCATGCGCGCCCTGGCCGCCGCTCTGGCCCGGATCGCCGAGCGGCTGGGCTAAGGGGCAGCGGACGGACGAACCCTTGACTCCGTAGTATGGTACGGACCCTATGCTATCTCCAGATGACGGAGGTAGCAGCATGGAGGCCCTGACCATCGGGCGTCTCGCCAAGCAGGCGGGCGTCGGCGTCGAGACCATTCGATTCTATGAGCGCGAGGGGCTGATCGCTCAGCCCGCCCGCCGGCCGTCCGGATATCGACAGTACCCGCCCGACGTCGTGCGCCGTGTCCGATTCATCCGGCATGCAAAGGACCTCGGCTTCACGCTCAAGGAGATCCAGGAACTCCTCGAGCTGCGCGTCGATCCGACGTCCACGTGCGAAGACGTGCGCAAGCGCGCCCGCGGCAAGGTGGCCGACATCGAGGAGCGGATTGCGAGCCTCGAGCGGATGAAAGCCGCGCTCGTGCGCTTGGGGCGAAAGTGCCGGGGCAAGGGCCCTACGAGCGAGTGCCCGATCCTCGAGGAGCTCGATCGAGACGAGGAGGTCCGCAATGCCGACGGTTGAGCTTGTGTACGACGAAGGCTGCCCCAATGTCGGCGAGGCCCGGGCACAGCTGCTTCGTGCGTTCTCGGAGTCGAAGGTTGATCCCCGATGGCAAGAGTGGCGCGGCGATGAGGCATCCAGCCCGCCGCACGTGCGAGGTCACGGCTCGCCGACGATCCTGGTCGACGGCAAGGACGTCGTCTCCACCGTGGACCCGTGTGGCGGTCAGAGCTGCCGGATCTACGCGGGCAAGGACGGTTCGCTTCGCGGTGTCCCCGACGTGAACGTGATCGCGAATGCCCTGCGAGAGGCGACTACTTCGGGCGGCAGCTCGCGCGGTGGCGGGTGGAAGATCAACCTCGCGATGCTCCCGGGGATCGGTGCCGCATTCCTGCCCAAGGTGGCGTGCCCCGCGTGCTGGCCCGCGTATGCTGGGTTTCTGACGTCGATCGGGCTCGGCTTCCTGATCGACACGACGTACCTGTTGCCGTTGACCGCCGCGTTCCTTGCCATTGCCGTCGGGGCACTGGCGTACCGCGCGAAGAGACGGCGGGGATACCTGCCGTTCCTCGTCGGCGTCTCCGCCGCGGTGATCGTCCTCGTCGGCAAGTTCACGTTCGAGAGCGACCCGGCGATGTACGCCGGCCTCGCGGTCCTGATCGGCGCTTCCGTCTGGAATACGTGGCCACGTCGACGAGACGTGCCCGCCTGCCCGACCTGTACCGTCGAAGAACAACCAACCAACCCATGAGGAGAGAGCCATGAGCAACAAGAGAAAGATTGAAGTGTTCAGCGCCGGCTGCCCGGCGTGTGACGAGACCATCAACCTGGTGAATCAGGTTGCCTGCCCATCGTGCGAGGTGAGCATCCTCGACATGAACGATGCCGCCGTTGCGAGTCGGGCCAAGGGGCTTGGCATCCGATCCGTGCCTGCGGTCGTCATCGACGGCAAGCTCGCCGACTGCTGCACGGGGCGTGGTCCGGAGGAAGCAACGCTGCGGCAAGCTGGTCTCGGGCAGCCGAGGCCGTAGCCTGTCAGGCTTGGTCTTCGCCAGAGCTGCCGTGGTAAACGACGGCGGTGTTCACTGAGGTTTCCGACGAGACTGCTCCCGGCGGCGCGATGACGTCGCGCTGGTTCCGGATCGGCCTGTGGCTCGTGGTCGCGACCATGGGCTACAACGTCCTCGAGGCAGTCATCGCGCTGTGGTCGGGCGTAGAGGCGGAGAGCATCGCGCTCGTCGGATTCGGGCTCGACAGCGTCATCGAATGCGTCGCCGCCGGCGCGTTGCTTTGGCGCCTTTCGGTCGAGGCACGCGGGGCTGACAGCGAGCGCGTCGAGCGGGCAGAGCGCCGCGTCCACCAGGTCGTGGGCGGCACCTTCGTTCTGCTCGCGCTCTACGTCACCGGCCAGGCGGGCTGGACCCTCTGGCGTCAGACCGCGCCCGAGGAGAGCATCGTCGGAATCGTGATCGCGGTCGCATCGCTCGTCATCATGCCGCTCGTGTCGTGGGGCAAGCTCCGGGCGGCCCGCGAGATTGGGAGCGCCGCCCTGCGCGCCGAAGCCAAAGAGACGCTGGCCTGCTCTTACCTGTCCCTCACGCTGCTGCTGGGCTTGGTGGCGAACGCCGCCGCCGGTTGGTGGTGGGCCGATCCAGTCGCCGCGTTGCTCATGGTCCCGTGGCTCGTGAAGGAGGGCCGCGAAGGGCTACGCGGCGAGGAGTGTTGCGACGAGTGATGCCTTCTGGTCCGACAACGGAGAGCAGCGGGCGTCATCGGAGCCACGCCCTTGCATCCGAGGTCTCGTGCCGGCGACCAGCACCGCCAGACCGCTTGGACTCTCCACGAACGGCGCGCGCGGAGAATCGCGAGCGACGTCAATGGCCTGCGCGTCAACCAGGCCGCGCGCTCTCTCTCCACGCTGTCAACCGCTCGCTCTCCGCCGTCAACCGGTGGTCGGCCTCTCCGGCGCCTCTCTCTCTCCGATCGGCGTCGGGGAGGGAGGATCGGCGCCCGCGAGAGGGCGTGTCGCGCTCTCCACCGCTCTCCGGATCGAAGCGCCGCGCGCGACGTGATCGCCGTGCACGCCCGCAACGTCGCGCGATGGCGGAAGAAAAAGCGCGGCCCCGATCGACTCGCATCGAACGGGGCCGCGTCAACCAGTGGGGCGTGTTCTTTGCCCCTCGAAAGTATGGCTCCCCGGGTAGGACTCGAACCTACAACCCTGCGGTTAACAGCCGCATGCTCTACCATTGAGCTACCGAGGAGTGAGCTCGTTGGCGTCAGACCGGCCCGGCGGCAATTCACCGGCCAGACC
>Ga0214472_10003933_pt1 | contig 15686 bp, 15 predicted proteins | sample RVTome_6_FD_207662 | JGI IMG/M metagenome (GOLD analysis project Ga0214472, IMG submission 207662) | Soil microbial communities from uranium-contaminated site in the Upper Colorado River Basin, Wyoming, United States - RVT140D175 | ecosystem: Environmental > Terrestrial > Soil > Contaminated >...
CGCAGGATTTCCACCACTATGACATTCATGTGTGGCTGGTCGACAATCCCTACGGCCAATTTGCGCCGACCAATCCGAACGTGAAATGCGACGGCTATCATCACACGCTGCTCGAGGACCCGACCAAGCTGGTGCCTGCCAACTGACGGGGCTCCGCCGCGATTGGTCCGCTTCTGAATCCAGCCGGCCGTGCGTTTGCGTGGCCGGCAAAAATTTACCAATTGATAAAAAAATATCCCTGACGTAGCTTTTCCCTTGAGCCACGGTTGCGGGAGAAGCGGATGAAGGCGGCGGCGCTCAAGGACGGCATCGTTGCGGGCCGGATCGACAATGCCGAGCTCGGCGCCAATTTCGCCGACCTGCATCCGCCGCTCGACGCCCACGGGGCGCTCGTCGCCGCCGACCGCTGTTACTTCTGCCACGACGCGCCTTGCGTGACGGCGTGCCCGACTTCCATCGACATTCCGATGTTCATCCGCCAGATCGCCGCCGACAACGTCATCGGCGCGGCCAGGACGATCTTCGACCAGAACATTCTCGGCGGCATGTGCGCGCGCGTCTGCCCGACCGAGACGTTATGCGAGCAGGCTTGCGTGCGCGAGATTGCCGAGGGCAAGCCGGTGCAGATCGGGTTGCTGCAGCGCCACGCGACCGATGCGGCAATGGCGGCCGGCCGGCAGTTCTACAGGCGCGCGAAATCGACCGGCAGGCACATCGCCGTCGTCGGCGCCGGCCCGGCAGGGCTTGCCTGCGCGCACAGGCTGGCGATGCATGGCCACCAGGTGACGATCTTCGAGGCGAAGAAGAAGCCCGGCGGCCTCAACGAATTCGGTATCGCCGCCTACAAAACCGTCGACGATTTCGCCCAGGAGGAAGTCGACTACGTCACCCGGATCGGCGGCATCGATATCCTTTACGGCCAGCAACTCGGGGGCAAATTGAAACTCAAGCAGTTGATGGTCGACCACGATGCGGTGTTCCTCGGCACCGGACTTGCGGGCGTCAATTCGCTCGGCCTGAAGGGCGCCGAACCCAAGGGAGTGGACGACGCGGTCGAATTCATCGCGCGGCTGCGCCAGGCCAGGGACAAGTCAAAACTGCCGGTTGGCCGGCGCGTCGTCGTCATCGGCGGCGGCATGACCGCGATCGATGCGGCGATCCAGTCGAAGCTTCTCGGTGCCGAGGAAGTGACGATCTGCTACCGGCGTGGCCGGGAGCAGATGAATGCCTCGCTTTATGAGCAGGAACTGGCAACTTCGAAAGGCGTCGCCATCCGCCATTGGCTGCAGCCGAAGAGATTGAAGGCGAGTACCGGCAGGCTGACCGGCATCGAACTCGAGTACACCGAGATGGTCAAAGGCAAGCTTGTCGGCACCGGCAAGAAACTGACGCTCACCGCAGACCAGGTATTCGGCGCGATCGGCCAGTCCTTCGACAATGCCGGGCTGTTCGGCGCGAACTTACGCATGTCGGGCGGTCGCATCGATACCGACGAGGAGGGCCGCACCTCCGTCAAAGGCATCTGGGCCGGCGGCGACTGCGTCAATCGCGGCGACGACCTGACGGTCACCGGCGTCGCACAGGGCAGGGACGCCGCCGAGAGCATTCACCGGGCGTTCACGAAATGAAGCCCGGATCGGCAAAGGCAATGTTCGACTGTCGGCTTGAGCGGAGGCCGTCAAAGCAAAGCGACGAGTTCCTCGGTGGAAAGCCCCGCTTCCTCGAGAACTGCGGCAAGCGTATCGATCGGTATTGTCCGATTGCCAAGCACGGGAACGGATACCATTCGTTGCGGCGGCCCAGGATGGGTCAGTACATGGTGGCTTCCGCGCACGTTCCGCAACGCAAATCCGGATTTTCGCAGCGTGCGAACGACCGCCTTGCCGCTGACGACGGGAAATTTGCGCGCGGCCAAGTGTTACGCCGCCACCGTGAGTGTTTCGATGCGGGTTTTGATATCCGGAGGAATCTCGATTCCGTCTTCCCGGTACACCTCCAGCACGGCCTCGATTGCCTCGCGGGCGTTCGCCAACGCTTCTTCGCGCGTCTCGCCATAGGTCACAACAGGCGGCAAGGCTGGCACCCGGACCGTGAATCCGCCTTCGGGTTCGGGAAGCAGATATATTGTAAACCGACGTTCCATAGTCATCCGGCAATGTCCGCGATCAGGATTCAAATTCAACTTCCACTTCCACATACTCCAAAACGTCCGAAATGCCAATTTTGGAGACCAAGTGATGGCTGACCTTTCCAACAACTTCGCCGGCATCAAGTCGCCCAATCCGTTCTGGCTCGCTTCCGCCCCGCCGACCGACAAGGAATACAATGTCGTGCGCGCCTTCAAGGCGGGCTGGGGCGGCGTCGTCTGGAAGACGCTGGGCGAGGCCGGGCCGCCGATCGTCAACGTCAACGGGCCGCGCTATGGCGCGATCTGGGGCGCCGACCGGCGCCTGCTCGGCCTCAACAATATCGAGCTGATCACCGACCGCGATCTCTACGTCAATCTGCGCGAGATCAAGCAGGTCAAGCGCGACTGGCCCGATCGCGCTGTCGTTGTTTCCCTGATGGTGCCCTGCGAGGAAAACGCCTGGAAGGCGATCCTGCCATTGGTCGAGGAGACCGGGGCCGACGGCATCGAACTGAATTTCGGCTGCCCGCACGGCATGAGCGAACGCGGCATGGGTTCTGCGGTCGGCCAGGTGCCCGAGTACATCGAGATGGTCGCGCGCTGGTGCAAGGCCAGCACGCGCATGCCGGTGATCGTCAAGTTGACGCCGAACATCACCGACATCCGCTATCCGGCGCGCGCGGCCAAAGCCGGCGGCGCCGATGCCGTGTCGCTGATCAATACCGTTTCCTCGATTACGGCCGTAAATCTCGACACCTTCTCGCCGGAGCCGTCGATCGACGGCAAGGGCAGTCACGGCGGCTATTGCGGCCCGGCGGTCAAGCCGATCGCGCTCAATATGGTTGCCGAGATCGCCCGCGATGCGCAGACGAAAGGCTTGCCGATTTCCGGCATCGGCGGCATCACCACCTGGCGCGACGCCACCGAATTCCTGGCGCTCGGCGCCGGCAATGTCCAGGTATGCACGGCGGCGATGACCTACGGCTTCCGCATCGTTACCGAGATGATCGAAGGGCTGAGCAACTGGATGGACGTCAAGGGTCATCGCTCGCTTGACGCCATCGTCGGCCGCGCCGCCGGCAATGTCGTCGATTGGCAGTATCTGAATTTGAACTACGTCACCAAGGCGCGCATCGACCAGGACCTGTGTATCTCCTGCGGCCGCTGCCACATCGCCTGCGAGGATACGTCCCACCAGGCGATCACGCAGACGGTCAACGGCAAGCGCAAGTTCGAGGTGATCGACGCCGAATGCGTCGGCTGCAATCTGTGCGTCAATGTCTGCCCGGTCGACGGCTGCATCGAAATGGTGACGCTGAAGCCGGGCCAGATCGACAAGCGCACCGGCGTCAAGGTCGAAAGACGCTACGCCAATTGGACGACGCATCCGAATAACCCGGCCGCCAAGGCGGCAGCCGAGTAACGGGCTCCTCCCGGCGCGGCGGGGCTTTGCGCAAGAAAATACACAAACGCGCAAGGCCCCGCTGCGTTGGGCTGATCGGGACTTATCGGACATTTTCCGAGCCGGCCAAGTTGATTTGTCATCTGGCGGGAATACTGAATTTCGGGTTAGGCTTTGCGATCATAACAAGACTTCTGGAGGTGGAACGATGAGATTTGGAGATTTCCTGCGCACTGGAATGCTCGCGGCGATTGCGGCATTCGCGTTGGCGGCTTCGGCAATCGCCGCCGAGGTCAAGGTCACGTTCGTGCTGACCAATGACACCTATGAAATGGACGAAGTGAAAGGCCGGGGCGGCTATCCGCGCTTTGCCGCCGTGGTCAAGCAGGAGCGCGCGGCCAATCCCAACACGCTCGTCGTCCATGCCGGCGACCTGCTTTCGCCGTCTCTGTTTTCCGGATTCGACCAGGGCGCCCACATGATCGTGATGACCAATATGGCCGGCGTCGACGTGATGGCGCCGGGCAACCATGAATTCGATTTTGGTACCGAAGTGGCGGCAAAGCGCATGAGTGAATCGAAATATCCCTGGCTCGCCGCCAACATCACACTGGCCGACGGCTCGCCGCTGCCCGGCATCGAGGCCACGATGATGAAGGAGTTCGGCGGCGTGAAAGTCGGTCTGATCGGCTTGGCCGAGGAGACCACGGCCGAACTTTCCTCGTCGGGCGATTTAAAGTTCCTCCCGGCCTACGACACGGCAAAGGCCAAGGCCAAGGAACTGAAGGAAGCTGGCGCCGAATTTATTGTCGCCATCAGCCACAATGAACGCGACACCGGCCAGCAGATGATCGATGACGGTGTCGTCGACCTCGACCTGAACGGCCACAACCACGATATGTGGATGTTTTACAACGGCCGCTCGGCCGCCGTGGAGTCCGGTTCCGACGCCCAGTACGTGACGGTCGTCGAGATCACCTTCGATGTCCAGGAAAAGGACGGTAAACGCACGGTGCGGTGGCGTCCAAACTTCCGCGTCATCGATTCGGCTTCCGTGACGCCGGATCCGGAGGTTGCCGCAAAGGTTGCCGAATACCAGAAGGAACTCGACACAGAGCTGAACGTCGAACTTGGCTCGACCGCGATCGAACTCGACAGCCGCAAGGCCTCGGTGCGCGGCATGGAAACCGCGATGGGCAATCTCGTTACCGACGGGATGCGTGAGGCGGTCGGCGCCGACATCGCGATCACCAATGGCGGCGGCATTCGCGGCGACACGGTCTATGCGCCGGGTTCGAAACTGACGCGCAAGGATATCCTGACGGAATTGCCGTTCGGCAACAAGACGATCATGCTTGAACTGACCGGCAAGCAGGTCAAGGCCGCGCTCGAAAACGGCGCAAGCCAGATCGAAAAAGGCGCCGGGCGTTTTGCGCAGGTCTCCGGCCTTACTTACGCGATCGACAAATCGAAGCCCGCCGGCGAGCGCGTTTCCGACGTTGTGGTCGGCGGCAAGCCGCTCGACGAAGCCGCAACCTACAAGGTTGCCACCAACGACTTCATGGCGCGCGGCGGCGACGGCTATACCGTGTTCGCCGGCGCCAAGCAGCTCGTCAACGATCTCGAGGCCAAGCTCATGGCCAATGATGTGATGGTCTATATCCGCAAGGTTGGCGAGGTGAAGGGCGGCGCACCGCGCATTGCGATCAAGTAGCCCAACAAGAAAAAACACTCGGCGGCGCCGGCGGACGGCGCCGCTATTTTTTTTGCGCCGACGCTCTCAGCGCGTTGGCATAAAGACGGTCGAGGAATGTTTCCGCCTCTTCGAATCGCCTGGCGCTGCGGGATTTCCCGAGGACGGCCCGCACTTGTGCGTCGAAATCGGCGTAGTGCTGGGTCGTTGCCCAAATCGAGAAGATCAGGTGGTGCGGATCGACCGGCGCCAACTTTCCGTCCTCGATCCAGCCGCGGATGATCTTGGCCTTTTCGTCGACCAATTGCTTCAAATCGCGCATTTCCTCGCCGATATGTGGCGCGCCTTGCAGGATTTCGTTGGCGAACAGGCGCGATTCGCGTGGGAAATCGCGCGCCATTTCGATCTTGCGGCGGATGTAGGTGCGGATTTCCGCAAGCGGCTCGCCGCTCGCATCGATGTGGCGCAACGGCTCGAGCCAGGTCTCCAATAGCCGGTCGATCAGCAGGCGGTGGATCGCCCCCTTGGTCGGAAAATAGTAGAGCAGGTTGGGTTTCGACATGCCGGCAGCGTCGGCGATTTCGTCGATGGTCGCGCCGCGGAAACCGCGGGTCGAAAAGACGTCGAGCGCTGCGGCCAGGATCGCCTCTTCCTTGGCTTCCTGGATGCGCGTGCGCCGCCGGGTCTTGCCCGCTCTGGCAATTGCAATCAAACCCTGCTCCTCCGCGCCGATGCCGACGCAAGCCGGCGATGGCGCCGCCATTTTATGCCTTGTGCGCCAAATCGGAACCTGTAATCTTTACCAACCGGTCAATTTTTCCGACGCTGCAGCGGCGCTGTATTTTGGCCAGCCGGGGAGGATTTCATGTCGAACCGTCTTGCCGTGACCCCCAACGATCTGCGCGCCTTCTGGATGCCGTTCACGGCGAACCGCCAGTTCAAGCAAAACCCGCGCATGTTCGTGAAGGCAAAGGACATGCATTTCACGACCGCCGAAGGCCGCCAGGTGCTCGACGGGACCGCGGGCCTGTGGTGCGTCAATGCCGGTCATTGCCGGCCGAAGATCACCAAGGCAATCCAGGACCAGGCCGCCGAACTCGACTACGCCCCGGCCTTCCAGATGGGCCATCCCGGCGCATTCGAATTGGCGAACCGCATCGCCGACATCACGCCGGAAGGCATGGATCGCGTTTTCTACACAAATTCCGGTTCCGAATCGGTCGACACCGCGCTGAAGATCGCACTCGCCTACCACCGCGTGCGGGGCGAGGGTTCGCGCTTCCGCCTGATCGGGCGTGAACGCGGCTACCACGGCGTCAATTTCGGCGGCATTTCGGTTGGCGGCATTGTCTCCAACCGCAAGATGTTCGGAACGCTGCTGACGGGCGTCGATCACATCCGACACACCCACGACATCGAGAAGAACCGCTTCACCCGCGGCGTGCCGGCACACGGCGCCGAGCTCGCCGACGACCTGGAGCGGATCGCTCTGCTGCACGATCCCTCGACGATCGCTGCCGTGATCGTCGAGCCGGTCGCCGGCTCCACCGGCGTGCTGCCGCCGCCGAAGGGCTATCTCGAGCGCCTGCGGGCAATATGCGACAAATACGGCATCCTGCTGATCTTCGATGAAGTGATCACCGGCTACGGCCGCCTTGGAACGCCGTTCGCGGCGCAATATTTCAACGTCAAGCCGGACATCATCACCACGGCCAAGGGCCTGACCAACGGCGTCATCCCGATGGGCGCGGTGATCGTGAAGAACGAGATCCACGACGCGTTCATGACCGGTCCCGAACACCTGATCGAGTTCTTCCACGGTTACACCTATTCCGGAAACCCGGTCGCCAGCGCCGCGGGCCTGGCGACGCTCGAAACCTATCGCGAGGAAGGCTTGTTCGAGCGCATCGCGAAAATTTCGAAATACTGGGAAGACGCGATGCATTCGCTCGCCGATGCGCCGAACGTCATCGACACGCGCAATATCGGCCTGATCGGCGCCATCGAACTGGCGCCGATCGCCGGCCAGCCGACCAAGCGCGCATTCTCCGCCTTTGTGCGCGCCTATGAGAAGGGCGTGCTAATCCGCACCACCGGCGACATCATCGCCTTGTCGCCGCCGCTGATCTGCGAGAAAAAGCATATTGACCAGATCGTTTCGACGATCCGCGACGTGCTTGGCGAGGTCGGCTGATGAGCGCCTATCCGGTCATCGAGAACGCGGTCGGCGGCAACCGCCGTGCATCGGCATCGGTGCGCAGAACGCCGGTCTACAATCCCGCAACCGGCGAACAGATCGCCGATTTGCCGTTGTCCACGCCGGCCGAAATCGACCACGCCGTGATGGTCGCAAAAAAGGCGTTCGCCGAATGGCGCAACACGCCGCCGCTGAAGCGCGCCCGCCTGATGTTCAAGTTCAAGGAGCTGCTCGACAAGCATGCCGAGGACCTGGCGCGTGAGCTGTCGCGCGAACATGGAAAGACCCATGCCGATGCGCTCGGCGAGGTCCAGCGTGGCGTCGAAGTCGTCGAATATGCCTGCGGAATTCCGTCGCTGCTAAAAGGCGAGTTCAGCCGCAATGTCGGGCCAGCCGTCGATTCGTATGCCGACCGCCAGCCGCTCGGCGTCGTCGCCGGCATCACGCCGTTCAATTTTCCGGCGATGGTGCCAATGTGGATGTATCCGGTGGCGATTGCCTGCGGCAACACCTTCATCCTGAAGCCGTCCGAGCGCGATCCGTCGGCGCCGATGCTGGCCTGGAACCTGTTTCAGGAAGCCGGCTTTCCGAACGGTGTTTTCAACATCGTCCATGGCGATAAGCAGGCGGTCGACGCCATTCTTGATCATCCTGACATCAAGGCAGTCAGTTTCGTCGGTTCCACGGCGATTGCCGAATATGTCTATTCGCGCGGAACCGCGGCCGGAAAGCGCATCCAGGCGCTCGGCGGCGCCAAGAATCACATGGTCGTCATGCCGGATGCCGACCTCGACCAGGCCGCGGACGCGCTGATGGGCGCCGGCTACGGGTCGGCCGGCGAACGATGCATGGCGATTTCGGTGGCGGTGCCGGTAGGCGAGAAGACGGCCGACGCGCTGATCGCCAGATTGAAGCCGCGCGTCGAAAGCCTGAAGATCGGCCCCTCGACCGACTCGGAAGCCGAGATGGGTCCGCTGATCACCAAGGCGCAGCAGCAGAAGGTGCTGGGCTACATCGATGCCGGCGTCGGGCAGGGCGCCGAACTCGTCGTCGATGGCCGCGGCTTCAAATTGCAGGGCTACGAAAACGGCTATTTCGTCGGCGGTACATTGTTCGACCGGGTGACGACCGAGATGAGCATTTACCGCGAGGAGATTTTCGGTCCGGTGCTGTCGGTCGTGCGCGCCTCCGACTACGACCACGCCGTCAGGATGATCAACGACCACGAATACGGCAACGGCACCGCGATCTTCACCCGCGACGGCGACACTGCCCGCGATTTCGCCGACCGCATCGAGATCGGCATGGTCGGCGTCAATGTGCCGATTCCGGTGCCGGTCGCCTATCACTCCTTCGGCGGCTGGAAGCGTTCGCTGTTCGGCGATCACTCGATCTACGGTCCCGAAGGCGTGCATTTCTATACGCGCCTGAAGACCGTGACCTCGCGCTGGCCGACCGGCATCCGCAAGGGCGCGGTCTATACGTTTCCGAGCAACAACTGAGGTCGAGAGAGGCCGAAACGATCTGAGGAGCAGACCAATGCCCGCACCCGGCGAAAACCTGAAGATCAATCCCGACCGGCTGTGGGATTCCATCCATGAGATGGCCAGGATCGGCCCCGGCGTGGCCGGTGGCAACAATCGCCAGACCTTGACCGATGCCGATGGCGAGGGCCGCCACCTGTTCCAGAAATGGTGCGAGGCCGCCGGCCTGAAGATGGGCCTTGACCAGATGGGCACGATGTTCGCTATGCGCGAGGGGACCGACCCGGACGCGTTGCCGGTCTATGTCGGCAGCCATCTCGACACCCAGCCGACCGGCGGGCGCTACGATGGCGTGCTCGGCGTGCTCGGCGGCCTCGAGATCATGCGCACGCTGAACGATCTCGGCATCAAGACGAAGCACCCGGTCTGCGTCGTCAACTGGACCAACGAGGAGGGCACGCGGTTCGCCCCGGCGATGCTTGCTTCCGGCGTCTTCGCCGGCGTGATCGAGCAGGACTGGGCGTATGAGCGCACCGACGCCAAGGGCCTGAAATTCGGCGACGAACTCAAACGCATCGGCTGGCGCGGCGACGAAAAGGTTGGCGCACGCAAGATGCATGCGCTGTTCGAACTGCATATCGAGCAGGGGCCGATCCTCGAAGCCGAGGGCAAGGACATCGGAGTCGTCACCCACGGCCAAGGCCTGCGCTGGATCGAGTGCACGGTCACCGGCAAGGGTCAGCACACCGGTTCAACGCCGATGCGCATGCGCAAGAACGCCGGGCGTGGCCTCGCCCAGATCACCGAGCTCGTCCACGAGATCGCGATGAAGCACCAGCCCAATGCGGTTGGCGCCATCGGGCATATCGACGTCTATCCAAACAGCCGCAACATCATCCCCGAAAAGGTTGTCTTCACGATCGATTTCCGCTCGCACGAACTCGATACGCTGAACGGCATGGTCAAGGAACTGGGCGACCGAGCACCCGGAATCTGCAAGGCGCTCCGCTGCGAATTCGAATCTAGGATATCGGGCCAGTTCGATCCGCCGGCCTTCGACAAGGATTGCGTCGCCGCCGTGCGCCGCGCCGCCGAGCGGCTCGGCTATTCGCACCGCGATATCATTTCCGGCGCCGGCCACGACGCCTGCTGGATCAACCGCGTCGCGCCGACGGCGATGGTGATGTGCCCCTGCGTCGACGGCCTGAGCCACAACGAGGCCGAGGATATTTCCAAGGAATGGGCCGCCAAGGGCACCGACGTGCTGTTCCACGCTGTGGTGGAGACGGCGGGGATCGTTGAGTGACGGGCGTGGCGTTCCAAATCGACAAATACATTCCCGCTCACCCGGCCTGCGCTTCGCGTTGGCCAGCGTCTCCCGGGTGGGGAGAGGAACTTCCCGTCGCCGCTCGAAATTGCGAAATCCCCAAAGTCGCCAGAAACGGAACCATCGTCACCGTCTTTGGAGTCATCTGAAGTAATGCAAAGCGAGCGTGAGGGGCACGGCATTGGCGGACGCTCTCCTCTCCCCAGTGGGGAGAGGGTGGCCGCGAAGCGGCCGGGTGAGGGGGCCTTTCGTTCCAAGCCCAGCCCAAAGACGAGAGCCTATGCCCGCCAAATGCGCAAAGCACCGACCGACGCAGAATCGGTGCTCTGGTACGAAATACGCAATCGGCAACTGAATGGCTACCGGTTCAATCGCCAGGTCCGCATCGCGTCATACATTATCGACTTCGTCTGTCGCGGTCGTAACTTGATTGTAGAATTAGATGGCGGCCAACACTGCGAGAATGCCAGGGACGAACGGCGCACGCACCATCTGAACGCTATGGGCTATTCCGTACTACGCTTCTGGAATGACGAAGTTGCCTTCGAGCGTGAGGGAGTGCTGGACACGATTCTCGCCGTGCTTGAAGGTCACATCCATTCCCCCTCACCCGGCCTGCGCTTCGCGCCGGCCGACCTCTCCCCGGCGGGGAGAGGAAAATCCCGCCGCACCTGGGAGCCATAAATGTCCAAAGCCATCAAGAACGGAACCATCGTCACCGCCGACCGCACCTGGAAGGCAGATGTGCTGGTCAAGCACGACAAAATCGTCGCCATCGGCCCGGACCTGCACGGCGACCACGACCTCGACGCTACCGGCTGCTACGTCATGCCCGGCGGCATCGACCCGCACACCCACCTCGAGATGCCGTTCATGGGCACCTATTCGGCCGACGATTTCGAGAGCGGCACCCGTGCCTGCCTGTCGGGCGGCACCACCATGGTCGTCGATTTCTGCCTGCCGACGCCGAAGCAGTCGCTGCTCGAAGCGTTGCAGATGTGGCACAACAAGTCGGGCAAGGCCTGCTGCGACTATTCCTACCACATGGCGGTTACCTGGTGGGGCAAGAAGGTCTTCGACGAGATGCCCAAGGTCGTCGCCAAGGGCATCACTTCCTTCAAGCATTTCATGGCCTACAAGGGCGCGCTGATGGTGAACGACGACGAGCTATTTGCCTCGTTCAAGCGTTGCGCCGAGATCGGCGCCTTGCCGCTGGTGCATGCCGAAAATGGCGATGTCGTCGCCGAAATGCAGCGCAAGCTGCTGGCCGAGGGCAACAACGGACCCGAGGCGCATGCCTATTCGCGCCCGCCGGAGGTCGAAGGCGAGGCCGCCAACCGCGCCATCATGATCGCCGACATGGCGGGCGTGCCTCTCTATATTGTCCACACCTCCTGCGAACCGGCGCACGAGGCGATCCGCCGCGCGCGGCAAAAAGGCATGCGCGTCTATGGCGAGCCGCTGATCCAGCATCTCGTCCTCGACGAAAGCGAATATTTCAACAAGGACTGGGACCATGCCGCACGCCGCGTCATGAGCCCGCCCTTCCGCAACAAGATGCACCAGGATTCGCTGTGGGCCGGGCTGCAGGCTGGATCGTTGCAGGTCGTTGCCACCGACCATTGCTCGTTCACCACCGAGCAGAAACGTTTCGGCGTCGGCGACTTCACCAAGATTCCGAACGGCACCGGGGGCCTCGAAGACCGCATGCCGGTGCTGTGGACCTACGGCGTCAATACCGGCCGCCTGACGATGAACGAATTCGTTGCAGTCACCTCGACCAACATCGCCAAGATCCTCAACATGTATCCGAGGAAGGGTGCCATCGTCGAAGGCGCCGACGCCGACATCGTCGTCTGGGACCCGGAAAAGACCAAGAAGATCAAGGCCAAGAAGCAACAATCGGTGATCGAATACAACGTCTTCGAAGGCATGACGGTGAAAGGCCTGCCGCGCTTCGTTTTGACCCGCGGCCAGCTCGTGGTCGACGACGGCAAGGTCAAGGCGCACCCGGGGCAGGGCGAGTTCATTGCCCGCGAACCGCACATGGCCGTCAACAAGGCGCTGTCGACGTGGAAGGAACTGGTTGCCCCGCGCAGGATCGAACGCACCGGCATTCCGGCGAGCGGAGTGTGATGGTGCGCACGGTCATCCATCCCGCCTTAGATCGAATGCTCTTGGGCTATGCAGCTGCAGTTCCCGTGGCGGCGTATACAAGTGCTCTGGCGCTCGGCGTATTTGGCTTTCTCGCCCAAGTGAAAACGGGTTCACCGCCCGGAGATACGATTGCGGCCCTTTTCGTAGCAACAGCAATTGTGGGCTCGGTGGCGCTTCCGGTTGCTTTATTAGCCGGTCTGCCAGCATTGGCGATTGCTTTCTGGCTGGTTGCGATACGGGGCGTACGGTCGAAATGGTTGTTCCCGCTAAACGGCATGCTTGGCTCAGCGGTGGCAGCGTTGATATTTTTGCCGGTGTTTCATCCTACCGGACGTTTGTCGAGAGACTTGACCGATGCCGAGGTTCTCGCAGCCGCTATGATCGGACTGACGATACTTGCGCCGGCGGGTGCGCTGGCGGGTTGGGTCTTCTGGCGCATCGGTATCAGGCGCAGCCCAAAATTGGCGAGAGATCTGAAATGAAACAAATTGTGGACCGAAACATCTATCCGAGAAAAGGCGCCACCTGGAAGGAACTGGTTGCCCCGCGCAAGATCGAACGAACCGGCATTCCGGCGAGCGGAGTGTAAGTCGGTGGCAAATGGCGCAGTCTTGGCGCCGCCAAAGGTCGATGGCGTGCTCGAGGCAGCCCTGTATGCGGACGACCTCGTTGCCGCCAAAGAGTTCTACGCCGGCAAGCTCGGATTCGAAAAAATTCTCGAAGCTCCCGGCACGTTCGTGTTTTTCCGCTGCAGTGCGACGATATTACTGGTCTTCAACCCGGCGCAGACGCGCAAGCAGCCGTTGCCGTCAGCCGCAAGGCCTGTGCCGGGACACGGCTGCGACGGCGCCGGCCATGTCTGCTTTTCCGCGCCGGGCGCTTCACTCGACCGATGGGCCGAATATCTGGGCAAAGCGGGAATTCCGATCGAGGCGGAGATCACCTGGGATAATGGCGCGCGATCGGTCTATTTTCGCGACCCGGCGGGAAACAGCCTGGAATTCGCGCAGCCGCGGCTATGGGGCTATGACGAAGCCGGTGTGGCAGCGTGAAAGCCGAGCGCGCGCGACATCGCCGCGGTGTTGGGTCTGGGGCATGATGTTACGGCACCAGTGCCTCCAATTCCGGCAGCAGGGTGACGCTTTCCTGTTCGTTCGGGTCGGTGCGCGCGATCACCGCGCTGACCGGCGCATCGGAATTGTTGATCGGCAGATGCGGGACGTTCGCCGGAATATAGATGATCTCGCCGGCCGCCGTTTCCATGCAGTTTTCAAGCCTCTCGCCCCAATACATGATCGCCTTGCCGGAAAGCACGTAGATCGCGGTTTCGTGGCTGTCATGCTTATGCGCTTTGGCGCGGCCGCCCGGCGGTATCGTCAGCAGGTGCATGCAAATCGCCTGCGAGCCGACGGTCTCGCGCGCCAAGCCCTCAAAGTAGTTGAAACCCTGCTTGCCGGCATAGGTCGCAGTCGGAACGATTCTGCGGCAGGTCTGCATCGTTGATGGCATATCGCTTGCTTCTCCGTTTCGCGACGAAATGTAGTACGGCTTGGGGGGAATGAAAGGTTCGATGCGGGGGCAGATGGTCAAGCCAGTTCACAAGGCCGTGCAGAAAGCGGCGCGCGCCGTCAAAAAGGCGGATACCGTCGTTGCCGCGCGCAAGCTTTCGTTGACGTTTCAGACCGCCGACGGCCCGGTCCATGCGCTTTCCAATGTCGATCTGGAGGTCAGAAAAGGCGAATTTGTCTCATTTATCGGCCCATCGGGTTGCGGCAAGACCACGCTCCTGCGTGTGGTCGCCGATCTGGAACAACCGACTTCGGGCGAAATCCGCGTCAATGGCATGACGCCGGACGAGGCGCGCCGCAAGCGCGCCTATGGCTACGTTTTCCAGGCGCCGGCGCTCTATCCGTGGCGCACGATCGAAAAGAACGTGGCACTGCCTCTCGAAATCATGGGCTATGCGCGTGCTGAACAGAAACAGCGCGTCAAGCGCACGCTCGACCTCGTCAGTCTTTCCGGTTTCGAGAAGAAATATCCATGGCAGTTGTCGGGCGGCATGCAGCAGCGCGCCTCGATCGCGCGTGCATTGTCTTTCGATGCCGATTTGCTGCTGATGGACGAGCCGTTCGGCGCGCTCGACGAAATTGTTCGCGATCACCTGAACGAGCAGCTGATCGAATTGTGGAAACGCACCGGCAAGACCATCCTGTTCGTCACCCACTCGATCCCCGAGGCGGTCTATCTGTCGACGCGAATTGTCGTCATGAGCCCACGACCGGGCCGAGTCACCGACGTCATCGAATCGACCCTGCCGGACAAGCGCCCGCTCGACATCCGCGAGACTTCGCAATTCCTGAAGATCGCCCAGCGCGTTCGCGACGGGCTCAGGGCAGGGCACAGTTATGAGGAGTAGGCCTGATCCCTTGCCGGTATTAGCCGTTGTCGCGGTCATCGTCGCGATCTGGTACGCGTTCACGGTCATCCTGAACGCGCCGTTCGAGCGCGACCAGGCCGAGCGGGCGGGGCAATCGATCACCTTCGGCGAGATCGTTCCGAAGACGATGGCGCAGGAGCGGCCGGTTCTTCCCGCCCCGCACCAGGTCGTCGCCGAATTGTGGAAGACCACCGCCGGCACCAGCCTGACCTCGCGCCGCAACCTGCTCTATCACGCCTGGGTGACGCTTTCGGCGACCTTGCTCGGCTTTGCCATCGGCACCGCGCTTGGCATCCTGATTTCGGTGGGCATCGTCCATAACGCCGCGATGGACCGTTCCTTCATGCCGTGGGTGATCGCCAGCCAGACAGTGCCGATCCTGGCCGTGGCGCCCATGATCATCGTGGTATTGAACGCCATCGGATTGTCGGGCCTGTTGCCGAAGGCGCTGATCTCGACCTACCTGTCGTTCTTTCCGGTCGTGGTCGGCATGGTCAAAGGCTTGCGCTCGCCCGAGATGATCCATCTCGACCTGATGCGCACCTACAGCGCCACGCGCGCGCAGGGCTTGTGGAAACTGCGCTGGCCTGCCGCCGTCCCCTTCCTGTTTGCCTCCATGAAGGTCGCGGTGGCGATTTCGTTGGTCGGCGCCATCGTCGGCGAATTGCCGACTGGGGCGGTCGCAGGGCTCGGCGCGCGCCTGCTGGTCGGCTCCTATTACGGCCAGACCATCCAGATCTGGTCGGCGCTGTTCATGGCGGCTGCCCTGGCCGCACTCCTGGTTTTTGCCGTCGGCGCCGCCGAGCGGATCACCAACCGGCGGATGGGAGCGCGCGCGTGACTATCGGCCCGGTAGCATTC
>Ga0214472_10003934_pt1 | contig 15684 bp, 14 predicted proteins | sample RVTome_6_FD_207662 | JGI IMG/M metagenome (GOLD analysis project Ga0214472, IMG submission 207662) | Soil microbial communities from uranium-contaminated site in the Upper Colorado River Basin, Wyoming, United States - RVT140D175 | ecosystem: Environmental > Terrestrial > Soil > Contaminated >...
TTGTTGGCAACTATAATTTTGCAGATGTGTTTACGAGGTATTCTGCCCCTCGGCATGCCCCTCAGGTTTCATGACCCACGTCGAAGCCAAGTACGCCCCCTTGGTTTCCTGAGTTTACAACTTTTATAACCTCAGCCCTAAGCTCGACCATCCTGGTCTCGCTAATGGCCCGGCCTTGAACATCCTGTCCAAGGCGCTCAGCGGAGAAAAGCCATGTTAAATGGCTTTTCTTTTTTCCGCTTCGCCCACGTCGAAGCCAAGTACGCCCCCAAATCAGTTAAATGTTACAAGTATAAAGTTAAAAGTGATTGGGATGAGAAGTAGTAATTGTATTACAAACCTAAGACCACACCTAATTGATTTCGTTCAGTTCTTTACACTTTCTTCTTTTTCACTTTCTGCTTCCTTTTAAAATACGCTGGCTTTCACGTTGCCAATCCCGCTCTTTTTCCGTTTCCCGTTTATCATGCGATTTCTTGCCTTGGGCAAGGCCGATTTCAACTTTGACCTTGCCGGATTTCCAGTACATCGCGGTAGGCACCAGTGCATAGCCTTTGCGTTCTACAGCGCCAATCAATTTGTTCAGTTGATGGCGATGTAATAACAATTTGCGGTTGCGTTGCGGATCGGGTTGTATGTGGGTGGAGGCTGTCGGCAAGGGTGTAATCAATGCACCAAACAAATACGCCTCACCATCTTTCAAAAGGATATAGCTGTCACGAATCTGGACCTTGCCTGCGCGCAGGCTTTTCACTTCCCAGCCTTCAAGAGCCACGCCCGCCTCATACCTTTCCTCGATAAAAAAATCGAATTTGGCTTTTTTGTTGAGCGCAATAGTGCTTCCTTGTTGATTATTTTTGGGTTGTTTGGCCATGCTGTTTAATCACGTTATAAAATCCTCGTGATTATAACAGGTGCGGGCATGATTACCGGTACAGTTGAGTGTCTGCCGGATTTAACGCAGAATTGGCACCATAATAATAAGGTATACCAAGATATGACACGCAAGCGTAAGTCTATTCATGGGCAGTGGTCATCGCGCTGGGTATTTGTTCTGGCAGCGACCGGGTCAGCGGTAGGTCTGGGAAATATCTGGCGCTTCCCCTATATGACCGGCACGAACGGGGGGGGCGCTTTTGTCTGTGTTTATATTCTGTGTGTATTGCTGATGGCAATTCCTATTATGATGGCAGAAATCATGCTGGGTCGCCGCGGACGGCAGAGTCCAATCAACACCATGCAGTCTCTCGCGGAAGAAGAAGGCCTGAATCCCGCATGGCGTTATCTGGGCTGGATGGGTGTGGTTGCCGGATTCATGATCCTGTCGTTTTACAGTGTAGTTGCCGGCTGGACGATCGATTATGTCATTCGTTCCGGTTCGGGGATATTCACCACTTCTTCGGATAGTGAAATTGCCGGTTATTTTGAGTCGCTACTAGCCAGTCCGGAAAGATTACTGGTCATACATACCATCTTTATGGCATTGACAGTAATAGTCGTGTCCATGGGAGTACGTAGTGGTCTGGAGCGTGCCGTAAAAGTCATGATGCCTGCGCTTTTTATCCTGCTGGTGATTATGGTGGGATATGCGATGTCGACTTCCGGTTTTAGTCAGGGAATAAGTTTTTTATTTAAGCCGGATTTTTCAGAACTGACAGCTGAAGGATTCCTTGCAGCGCTGGGTCAGGCCTTTTTCAGTCTCAGTCTCGGCATGGGCGCTATCATGATGTATGGATCATATTTGCCCGAGAAAGCTTCAATTGCAAAAACCACATTTGGCATTGCCGCAGCCGACACCTGTGTGGCCATTCTGGCAGGTATTGCTATTTTCCCCCTGGTTTTTACTTACGGACTGGAACCGGACAAAGGACCGGGTCTGATTTTTATTACATTACCAATAGCTTTTGGCAAAATGCCCTATGGTGAATTTTTCGGAACAGGTTTTTTTGTATTGTTATTGTTTGCCGCATGGACGTCTTCTATTTCATTACTTGAACCGGCAGTTGCCTGGCTGGTAGAAAACCGGGGAATGAGCCGGCCACGGGCATCTGCTCTGGCGGGATTATTGGCGTGGATATTGGGCATAGGTTCATTGTTATCCTTCAATCACTGGGCCGGCTATAAATTATTCGGCAAGACCTGGTTTGACATGATGGATTACCTGACGTCCAATGTGATGTTACCGCTGGGTGGATTGTTGCTGGCCATTTTTGCTGCCTGGTTAATGAAAAGACAATCGAGTGTTGATGAACTTGGCATGGGTGATGGCATTGGATATCAATGCTGGTATTTTACCGTGCGTTATATTGCGCCAGTTGGTTTATTAATAATATTCCTGCATGCGATTGGTATTTTTTAATTTCAATTATTGACTGTTCACCCTGCTAACTTTGGTCTCCATACATAAAACCACTCTTGTGACCTACAGTGCGGATGAAATGTACGCATTGGTGAATAATATCGAGGACTATCCGGATTTTTTGACCTGGTGCAAAACGGCACAGGTCACTGACGAAACAGATACACATTTGCAGGCCACTGTTGCTGTGGAAGTTGGCAAGATCAAACAATCTTTCAGCACTGAAAATACCATGCAACCGGGACGCAGGATAACCATGCAACTGGTGGAAGGCCCTTTCAAATTTCTCAGCGGTCGCTGGCAATTCGAACCTGAAAACGACAAATCCTGTCAAATCCGGCTGGATCTTGAATTCGAGTTTAAAAACAAGCTACTCAAAATGGCATTGAGTCATACCTTTAATCGCATCATGGACAACATGGTGGATGCCTTTACAAAGCGGGCGCGGGAAATCTATGGCAAACGCTGATGACATTGACATTGAAGTTGTTTATGCGTTACCTGAACAGGCTTATGTTGTCCCACTTAAGGTAAAAAAAACTACAACTATCAGACAGGCAATTGAGTTGTCCGGGTTATTGCAACAATGCCCGGAGATCGATCTCAATCAAAACAGGGCAGGAATATATGGCAGGTTAAAGGAACTCGATACAGAGTTGCGCGCCGGAGATCGGGTTGAAGTTTATCGTGAACTCAAGGTTGATCCAAAGGAAGCAAGGAGAAAGCGCGCAGAAAAGAAAAACAGAAAAGAATAATTGTGTTTACAAATTGCCTCCCGCTTCCTCAAAGACTTCCGCATCACGTAAATCGCGTTCTGATTCTTCTCCTTCAAGCATACCGCTTTCTGATTTTTTCGAAGTCATCCTGTCCCAGAAACGGCGAAGCAGATTTTTGTCCTGTTCAGTTTCAACAACTGAAGATTGGGCACTGTGCGTGGTATCGTCTGATGATGTAGAGGTATCACCTTGATCATCTTCAACAGCAGCAGGTACTGCGGCAGTGTCAGTTTCTGATTCCTCCGGAGATAATTCCTCACTTGCAGGTTCTTCGGCAAGGGCAGTTTCTGCATCAACTTCAGATTCCGGCTTGTCTTTACCGAACCAGCGGCCAAAGAAACCTTCCTGATGTTGATCGATGGGTACCACGACATTGCGCTCATTACGTGTCTCTTCTTCCGCTAATGGTGTAGTCCTTATCTGGATATCACCATCGACATAAGCCAGTTTTTCATCCTGGAAATAAAGGGTAATCCGGCGTTGCTGACGTTCGCCACCGCCAGGTTCCATGCTGTAAACATAATCCCAGCGGTTGCTGTGGAAGGGATCGGTAATCGGGGGAGTGCCCATAATGTACTTTACCTGGTTTTTGTCCATACCCGGCTTCAATTTGTTGATCATATCCTGTTCGATTACATTGCCTTGCTGCACGTCGATACGGTACACCAGCGGGATCTTCATGGTCCCATCAACATTTCTGGCACACCCGCCGGCAAAGAAGCTGCAGGCAAGTAATACCGGGAATATAATCAATCTGGATTTTGGCATAATCATGTTCATATACGGGGAGGGTGATTGTAACTCAATGTATTAAAAAGAACATCTGTTGCAAATAGCGCCACGACACCAGGCGTGTATTTGGATATAATCATTGACCATAAATATTGCCATAAATTTCTTATACCAATGTTTTCATTGGTGAATTACCGAGGAACTCCGGATGGAAGCAAAAGACCTGAAAGAAGCCGGTCTCAAGGCCACCCTGCCGCGGATCAGGATACTCCAGATACTGGAAGAATCCGACCAAAAGCATCTCAGTGCAGAGGATGTGTACAAGATCCTGCTGGAAAGCAAGGAAGAGGTGGGTCTGGCGACTGTTTACCGGGTGTTAACACAGTTTGAATCCGCCGGGCTTGTGATTCGTCATCATTTTGATTCCGGCCATTCCGTCTTTGAACTGAATCGCGGCGGTCATCATGACCATATGGTTTGCCTGAAAACCGGCAAAGTCATCGAGTTCAAGAATGAAGAAATCGAACGCCTACAAAAGGAAATCGCAGACAAACACGGTTATGTGCTGGAAGAACACAGTCTGGTGTTGTATGTCAGGCCAAAGGACAGTAAGAAATTATAACTTGTCATTTGCCACTGTTTTAAGCATTTCCTTTGCATGAGCCCGGGTCTGTTCCGTAATTTTCAGTCCGCCGAGCATACGCGCAATTTCTTCAACACGTTCATCTTCATTGAGAGTAATCACCTGGGTCAGCGTTGTTTGTGCAAGAGTGGATTTGTTCACCTGTAAATGATGATTCCCCTGCGATGCGACCTGTGGCAGATGTGTCACACAAAAAACCTGCCTGTTATTAGCGAGACTATGCAATAGATTGCCAACAATTTCAGCTACACCGCCGCCAATTCCGGAATCCACTTCATCAAAAATTAATGTGGGCAGACCCTTGTCCTTGCTGCCGATGACCTGAATTGCCAGACTGATACGTGACAATTCCCCGCCGGAGGCCACCTTGTTCAATGGCTGTAGTGGTTGGCCGGGATTGACTGACACCAGGTATTCAATGCGATCCGTGCCTTCACGCTGTGGAGTTTCTTTTTCCAGGGTTTGTATATCAATTTCAAAACGTCCGCCGGGCATCCCCAGTTCTTTCAGTTTTGCTTCTATTCCCTTGCCTAGTTTTGCCGCAGCTTTTTTACGCTGTGTATGTAATTCCATTGCAGCCTTGCGATAAGATTGCAATGCCTGCTCTCTTTTCATTTCCAAATCTGCCAGGTGTTGCTCGCTGTCTTCGAGATTTTTGAGCTCTGACCTGAGTATTTCAAGATGCTCTGCAAGTTCTTCCGGTTTAACCCTGTGTTTGCGCGCAATATCATGCAGTGCCGTGATGCGTTCTTCGACTGTCCTGAGCCGTGCGGGATCCAGCTCGAGATTATCCAGATAATGTCGCAGCTCTGTAGCACCTTCATTGATCTGGATATTGGCGTTTTCCAGTAATTCAGACACAGAAGTCAATGATTGATCAAACCGCAACAGTGAGGCTAATTCATGTGCGCCGTGGTTTAACTGGTTAATGATGGATTGATCACCTTCCGTGAGCTGGTTCAATAGTTGCTGACAGCTTTCCAGTATTTTGCTGGCATTCGCAAGGCGTGTATGTTCTTCTCCCAGTCCCTTGATTTCTGCAGAGTCTGGATTAAGCGTTTCAAGTTCCTGGACCTGATACTGGAGCAGTGCAAGCCGGGCATTGCGGTCCTGATCGTGCCCGCTGATGCGAGTGAGTTCTGAATTGGCTGCTGACCAGTCGTTCCAGAATGATCTGACCTGTTCGAGCAGTTTTTCATACTGGCCATAATCATCCAGCAACTGACGTTGAACATCACGCTTTAACAATGACTGGTGCGCGTGCTGGCCGTGGATATCGACCATGCATTCCCCGAGGTCGCGCAGTATCTGAACTGGCACTGAGCTTCCATTCACGTAAGCGCGGGAACGGCCATCCTTGTTGATGACCCGCCGCAGCATCAGCTCACCATCCTGATTGATTCCCTGTTCTTCGAGAATATCGTTGATAGTTTGATTGTTATAGATCTCAAAAATGGCAGTGATTTCGGTACTGTCACACTGGCTGCGTATAATACTGCTGTCGGCCCGGTCACCAAGGACCAGACCCAGGGCATCTACGATGATCGATTTGCCTGCGCCGGTTTCACCGGTAAAAACCGTCATGCCTGCATCGAACTGGATTTCCAGTTCTTCAATCACGGCAAAATCACGGATGTGCAAATGCTTTAACAAATATATTTAACCCCAACGCAGTTTTGCCCGCAGGATACTGAAGTGATCGTGGTTTGCCGGATGAATCAGGCGTATCATCTGGTCCTTTTTTTCCACCATTACCTTGTCACCGGATTCGAGCTCCATGGCTACATCGCCATCACAGGTCAAACGTGCATGATGTACTTCATCATCCCTGACGATGATCTCGACCCTGCTGTTGCCATTAATCACAATAGGACGATTGGTCAGACTGTGTGGGCAGATGGGAACGAGTACCATTGCATCCAGTGTGGGATAAAGAATCGGGCCACCGCCGGAAAGCGCATAGGCAGTCGAACCGGTAGGTGAAGAGACGATCATCCCGTCCGAACGCTGTCTGTGTACAAAAATACCATCGACAAAAGTGTCCAGTTCGATGAGTTTGGCGACATCCCATTTTTGCACGACGACATCATTGAAGGCATATTTGACGCAAATCAATTGATTATCCCTGTGGACTTCACAATACAGAAGAAAGCGTTCGTCCTCGGCGTAATTTCCCTTGAGAATTTCACCCAGATGTTTTTCTACGGAATCCGCCGGAATATCCGCGAGAAAACCAAGATGCCCGCGATTAATTCCCAATAAGGGAATACCATGTCCGCAGATCAGGTGTGCGGCCTTGAGCATGGTGCCGTCACCACCGATGGCGATGGCCAGATCGGAATTGACTCCGACCATGTCAGCCTCGGCGACGGGCAGGTCTTTATTACGGGCTATTTTGGCGCAGCATTCATCAAGTTCGATGCCAATTTTGCGTTGCTGCAAGAACTCAATCACCGCATTGAGTGTGTCAGCCACCTCATCGGCGCTGGAATTGGTAATCAGGGATATACGCTTGAACATGTCCATTTATCGATTATTCTGATCGGGCAACGTTAGCACGAGCAACACTATGCGCCAACAATATATATCATATTTTTTGCACTCTTGACGGGAGAGTGCTAAATTCCCACAATCCTGATGACTCTAAAAACCATGCCACAGAAAATCGATTTAAATCAAATGCCTGAGCGCAGCCTGCACCTGTTCAGGCTGCTGGTGGAACGGTTTATCCAGGACGGGCAACCGGTCGGTTCCCGGACCCTGGCGCGTGATACGGACCTGGATCTCAGCCCAGCCACGATACGTAATGTCATGGCAGATCTCGAAGAAATGGGTCTGCTGCTTTCGCCGCATACCTCGGCCGGACGTGTGCCTACGGTCAAGGGTTACCGGTTGTTCGTTGATTCATTATTACGTATACATTCATTGAACGAGAAAGAGATAGAGCGCATTGCCGAAGAATTCAAACCATGCCAGGATATACAATCACTCCTGCAACGCACTTCAAATATGTTGTCGGATATTACTCATCTGGCTGGTGTCGTGATGTTACCCAGACAGGAGCAACATGCCCTGAAACACGTTGAATTTATATCCCTCTCTGAAAACAGAATACTGGTGATCCTGGTCATCAGTGACAACCAGATACAGAACCGAATTATTAATACTGCAAGAGCGTATACATCTTCAGAATTACAGCAGGCCTCGAATTATCTGAACCAGATGTTCGCCGGCAAGGACCTGACTACTATTCGCGCAGGAATTTTAAGTGAACTGGAAAAAATGAAGGACAATGTTAACCAGTTTATGCAGGCAGCAATCGAAATGGCACAACAGGCCCTGATAAAAAATGCCGCAGGTGATGATTATGTGCTGGCTGGTCAGACCAATCTGATGGATGTTGCTGAGCTTTGCGATGTGGAACGCCTGAAGAAACTATTCAACAGTTTCAACCAGAAACGCGATATTCTGCACTTGCTGGAGCAATCCATACATGCCAGAGGCGTGCAGATATTTATTGGTGAGGAAGCCGGTTATGACGTACTGGATAATTGCAGTGTTGTTACGTCGCCTTATGAAGTGGACGGCCAGATCCTTGGAGTCCTGGGTGTAATTGGCCCAACCCGAATGCATTATGAAAGGGTTATTCCCATTGTCGATATCACAGCAAAAATGCTGGGAACAGCCTTGAATTCACAGAATTAATCCCATTTTTAACCGGATAAACTGGCTGCAGTCATTCCGGTTTTTGTATTTTTTGATTTAGAGGAAAAATATGTCAGACAAAAAAAATAAATCCGCGGAAGAACTGGAAGAACAACTGATCCAGGCAGAACAAAACGGTGAAGAATCCGATGAAACCCTCATCCCGCCGTATCAGGAAAATACCGGCATGACGGAAGAGTTGATCGCAGCCAAAGGACAGGATGATGAAAAGAATATCGAGTTAATTATGCAGCAAATTGATTCACATAAACGCAGCGCTGCTGAAAATATGGAGAAGGCCCTGCGTGCACAGGCGGAACTGGACAACATGCGCAAGCGTACCGCCCGCGATATTGAAAACGCGCATAAATATTCCCTGGAAAGATTCGTCAACGATTTGTTGCCGGTTATCGACAGCATGGAACTGGGTTTGTCCGCTACGGAAAATGCAGCAGATGTTGACAGTATGAAAGAGGGGATGGATCTTACCTACAAAATGTTTACTGCCAGCCTGGATAAATTCGGGGTCAGGGTCGTTAATCCACAAGGGGAGAAATTCAACCCTGAACTACACCAGGCAGTATCCATGCAGGAAGGGGAAGGGGTGGAATCAGGTAATATCATCAGCGTCATGCAGAAGGGATATGAACTGAATGGCCGCCTGATTCGCCCGGCAATGGTTATTGTGGCCAAATAAATTACCTTTATAACTTGAAATATTGAAGGCCATCCCAATATTTAAGAACATCTTGAATATTTGGCTTTGATAATTAACTTATTGATTTCTGGAGATTTTAAATGGCGAAAATTATAGGCATAGACCTGGGCACCACAAACTCATGTGTTGCCGTGCTCGAAGGTGGGCAGGCCAAGGTCATTGAAAACAGTGAAGGTGCGAGGACGACCCCGTCTATCGTTGCATACACCGACGATGAAGAAGTTCTGGTTGGGCAATCCGCCAAGCGCCAGTCGGTCACCAATCCCCAAAATACCCTGTTCGCGGTAAAGCGTCTTATCGGACGCCGATTTGATGAAGATATAGTACAGAAAGACATCAAGATGGTGCCCTACAAGATCACCAAGGCTGACAATGGTGATGCGTGGGTGGATGTCCGTGGCAAGAAAATGGCTCCGCCGGAAATCTCGGCACGTGTCCTGATGAAAATGAAAAAGACCGCTGAGGATTACCTGGGCGAAGAGGTCAAGGATGCGGTAGTCACCGTGCCGGCCTATTTCAATGATTCCCAACGTCAGGCGACCAAAGATGCCGGCCGTATCGCCGGCCTGAATGTGCGTCGTATCATCAATGAACCTACCGCTGCAGCACTGGCCTATGGCATGGACAAAAAACATGGCGATGCCAAAATTGCTGTCTATGATCTGGGTGGTGGTACCTTCGATATTTCCATTATCGAAATTGCCGAGGTCGATGGCGAGCACCAGTTCGAAGTGTTATCCACCAATGGCGATACTTTTCTCGGTGGTGAAGATTTTGATCTGCGCGTCATAGAATATCTCTGTGATGAATTCAAAAAGTCACAGGGCTTCGATCTGCACAATGATCCGCTGGCACTGCAGCGCCTGAAAGAGGCTGCCGAGAAAGCCAAGATCGAACTTTCATCCAGCCAGCAGACAGATATCAATCTGCCTTACATTACGGCAGATGCAAGTGGACCCAAGCACCTTAATATCAAGTTGTCCCGTGCCAAGCTGGAATCACTGGTGGATGATTTGATTCAACGTACAATCGAGCCCTGCCGCACAGCATTGAAAGATGCAAAAGTGGCTGCATCGGATATTACGGATGTGATCCTGGTCGGCGGACAGACGCGTATGCCCAAGGTGCAGGAGAAAGTGAAGGAATTTTTCGGCAAGGAACCGCGCAAGGATGTTAATCCTGATGAAGCCGTGGCCGTTGGTGCAGCGATCCAGGCCGGTGTGCTGGGCGGCGATGTGAAGGATGTTCTGTTACTTGATGTAACTCCACTCTCTCTGGGTATCGAAACCCTGGGTGGTGTGATGACCAAGTTGATCGAGAAGAATACGACCATCCCGACCAAGGCCAGTCAGGTGTTCTCTACAGCTGAAGACAACCAGACTGCAGTAACTGTGCATGTATTGCAGGGTGAACGTGAAATGGCGGCCGGCAACAAGTCACTGGGCCGTTTTGATCTCACGGATATTCCGCCAGCATCGCGCGGTATGCCGCAGATCGAAGTGAACTTTGATATTGATGCCAACGGTATTCTGAATGTTTCGGCCAAAGACAAGGCCACCGGCAAACAGCAGTCCATCGTCATCAAGGCATCCAGTGGTTTGAGCGATGCCGAGGTTGAAAAGATGGTGAAAGATGCCGAAGCCCACGCTGAGGAAGACCGCAAGGCAAGAGAACTGATCGAGGCCCGTAACATGGCCGAGAATCTGGTTCACGCCAGCCGCAAATCCATGCAGGAACTGGGTGAAAAAGTGACTGAAACCGAAAAGCAGGATATCGAAGCCGTGATCGCCGAAGTTGAAGAAGCCATCAAGGGTGATGATAAATCTGCTATCGAAGCAAAGACGCAGAAACTCGGTGAAGTTGCCGGTAAGTTGGCCGAACGTGTCTATCAGCAAAATGCTGAACAGGCCCAGGCTGGCGCTGGTGACAATCCTGAAGCTGAAAAAGGTAACGGTGAAGACAAGGAAAATGTTGTCGATGCAGAATTCGAAGAAGTCGACAACGACAAGAAGTAAAACTTTAGACGTGGAACGTGCAATGTGAAACGTGAAGCGTAAAATATAATGATGAGAACCTATCTCATAATTCCGCGCGGTCGCGACAGTGGCGTGTACGGTGACAGCGCAAGAAGCGAGGAGTGAAGTTTGGTTGTTCCAAATGAACGACGAGCGACGCGGCGATGCGCCGCAAACGCCCTGTCCCTGCGGGTTGCGCGCCCCAGATCCGCGCTCTGCGTTAATCGGTTTGCCGATAGCTACGGCTATCGCCTGCACCTCGCGCCTTGATCGCAGGTCTGGGGCACAGCAACGCGGTCCGCGGAGAATTATGAGATAGGTTCTAATAAGCCCGGGGGAGGTAATACCTCTCTTCGGGCTTGTGCATGTATAGAGAATGGTTGCGTATACAAAAATGGCAGATAAAAGAGACTATTACGAAACCCTCGGTGTCGCCCGTAATGCGACAGAAGCTGAGATTAAAAAAGCTTATCGCCGTCTGGCGATGAAACATCATCCTGATCGCAATCCCGACGATAAAACCGCCGAAGAAAAATTCAAAAACATCCAGGCTGCCTATGAGGTGCTTTCCGATGAACGCAAGCGCGCAGCCTACGATCAATTCGGTCATGCCGGTGTCGATCAAAGCGCGGGCATGGGTGGCGCAGGACCGGGCGGATTTAACCAGGGCGGTTTCGGTGATATCTTCGATAGTGTTTTCGGGGATATCTTTGGTGGCGCTGCAGGTGCTCGTGGCCGTGGTGGACCGCGTGTATTCCGTGGTGCTGATCTACGCTATGACCTCGATCTGAAACTGGAAGAGGCTGTCGCTGGTACTGAAATCAAAATCCGTGTACCAAAACTGGTCAGCTGCCATGAATGTCATGGATCAGGCGCAAAGAAAGGCAGCACCCCGGTCACCTGTCCAACTTGTGGCGGTCAGGGTCAGGTGCGTATGCAGCAGGGAATTTTCTCTTTGCAACAAACCTGTCCGCAGTGCCGCGGCAATGGCAAAATCATTAAAGATCCATGCAATGTCTGTAACGGTCAGGGTCGTGTGCGTGATACCAAAACCATTTCAGTCAAGATTCCTGCAGGTGTGGATGTTGGTGATCGTATTCGCCTGACCGGCGAAGGTGAGGCCGGTGAAAATGGCGGTCCGCCGGGTGATCTTTATGTTCACGTAAATGTCCAACAACATCCCATCTTCGAACGTGACGGCACCAACCTGCATTGTGATGTACCGATCAGTTTTGCCATGGCAACACTGGGTGGCGAAATCGAAGTACCGACACTGGATGGCCGCGTCAAACTCAAAATCCCGCCGGAAACGCAAAGCGGCAAGGTATTCCGTTTGCGCGGCAAGGGCGTACGATCTGTCAGGACTTCCAGCAAGGGTGATCTATTATGCCGGGCGATGGTGGAAACACCGGTCAACCTGACAAAACAACAGAAAGATCTGTTACGCGAATTTGACAAGGCAATGGACGAAGACGGAAAACAACATAGTCCAAAAGCTAATTCGTGGCTGGATGGGGTGAAGAAGTTCTTCGACGGAATGACGAACTAGAATCGTGAAACGTAATTCGTGAAGCGTATTTCATTCATCGACCCGGAAATTTAGACGTCATGCTGGTGAATACGACCCACAGGATGTGGGAAATGTCGCGTGAGGACAGGAAGTCCGTAGCGACCAGCATCCAGTAAATAATTGTTTTGACTGGATACTGGCATACGCCAGTATGACGAATTCGTTTATAATTCCGGCAAATTAGTTTTATCCAATTATTATGAGGAATAGAACATGGCGGTAAGAATTGGCATCTGCGGGGCAGCGGGACGGATGGGCAAGACCATCCTTGACGTCTGTCATGAGACAGATGGAGTCACCATTGCTGCGGCTATCGAATACAAAGACTCGTCCATGATCGGTGTTGATGCCGGTGAACAGGCAGGTCTCGGCAGGCTGGGTGTTGCCATCGTGGATGATATCGCCAGTGTTGTGAATCAGTGTGATGTGTTGATCGATTTTACTCTCGCAGCTTCCGTTCCGGAAAATGTAAAAAAATGTGTTGCTGCCAAAAAGAACATGGTGATTGGTACTACCGGCCTGAATGACGAACAGAAAAAAATCATCACTGATGCTGCCAAAGACATTGCTATCGTATTTGCGCCGAACATGAGTATCGGCGTGAATCTCTGTTTCAAGTTGCTGGAAATGGCAGCAAAGGTTGTCGGCGAAGAGGCTGATATCGAAATTATCGAAGCGCATCACCGGGAAAAGAAAGATGCACCTTCAGGCACTTCTCTGCGCATGGGTGAAGTGGTGGCAAATGCACTCGGCCGTAATTTGAAAGACTGCGCCATTTATGGCCGTGAAGGTATTACCGGTCCGCGCGATAAAAAAACCATCGGTTTTGAAACTATTCGCGCCGGCGATATTGTTGGTGAACATACTGTCATGTTTGCCACCAACGGCGAGCGTGTCGAGATTTCCCACAAGGCCACCTCCAGAAAAACCTTTGCTTCCGGCGCTGTGCGTGCTGCGCAATGGGTCGCCGGTAAAAAATCCGGTCTCTATGACATGCAAGATGTCTTGGGCCTGAAATAGATTTTCTGTTTGTGTCATTTCGAACGAAGTGAGAAATCTGCAGTTTAACCACATATCGGTATTCTGCATCCTGTAGTTACGCAGCTATAATAATTATCGTTTCATGATCGGCAAAATACTAATCTTCGCTGGAGTTGTACTAATCACCGCAGGACTGGCAGTCACCTACGCACCCTGGCTCATCAACTGGTTCGGCAAACTGCCTGGCGATATCCATATCAAGGGTGAAAATGGCAATCTGTTCATACCAATTACTTCCATGATTATTGTCAGCGTTGTTCTGACAATAGTTATCAATCTGTTTTTCCGGCGCTGATATAAATTAGAGCTTGTCTCAAAATTGATTAACCACGATTAGCGATGATGAATTTAAATTACCCGTCATTCTGGCGCATGCCAGAATCCAGTTAAAACAATTGCTTACTGGATACCGGTTTTCACTATTATCATTTTTAATTTTGAGACAGGTTATAGTTTCATTGCATATAAATATGGCACTGGCAAAAATCATCTCAGGCGGTCAGACCGGCGTAGATCGCGGTGCACTTGAAGCAGCCCTGGATAATAAATTCCCATGCGGTGGCTGGTGTCCGCCGGGACGAATGGCTGAAGATGGTCCGATAGATGATATTTATCCGATGTCGGAAATGGATCATGGAAGTTACGCAGAGCGGACACGTCAGAACGTTATCGATTCAGATGGCACAGTGATTATTTATTTCGGCGAACTGGAAGGCGGTACAAGAGTAACATTACAGTACTGCATTAAGCTCAAGAAACCTCATAAATTGATTAATGCCCGGAAAATTCCATTGATGCAGGCAGCAGGGTCAATTACATATTTTATTGATTCATTCTCAATCAAAATATTGAATGTGGCAGGTCCCAGAAAAAGCAAGGTTACAGAAGCGCATAACTATGCGTATAAAGTCATGAGTAATGTAATTGAATCAACTCTTATTTAATGAGGCGGGTTTCTTTAGATCTACAATATCCTCGCAGGACATCCCTGTCCTTACGGGAGATGTGATTCTTTAAAGCTCTAACTCAATACCAACAAACCAGGTACGGTCAATGCCAGGGCGTGGGCCGTGCGGCTGCCGGGAGACGATGTATTCTTCTTCAAACAGGTTATGCACTCCGCCGAACAACTGCACGCCCTGCTTGATATTATAATGAGCAGCAAAATCAACCACGGTATAGGAATCTGTTTTGCCGAAACGGGCATCCGGATCTCCCAGTCCGTTGGTTTCGGTGCTGACATTATTGGCACTGGTGAATGTTTCATCGACGAAGCTCGCGGACAATGATGCTCCCCAGCGCGTAAATTCCAGTGATGAACCCACGGTCAACTGATATTCCGGAATATAGGGCACTTTATTGCCCTTTTCTCCAAAACTGAAAATGGATTCAGCGTCAGTTGATAAGGCATCGTTCTGCTGTTCCGCATTGGTGTAGGTGAATGCCAGGAAATAGGGGTTGCTGAATTTCCATTGATTGGCAAGGCCCAGATCGAATCTTCCGGACAGTTCCACACCGTAGGCATCGACTTCTCCGAAGTTTTCATCATCACCGGTACCTGTGCCGCCGATGTTGCTGACCACAATGAGATCTTCGAATTGCGTTAAAAAGCCAACGGCTTCTGCAGTCAATACCTGATTGCGGCTGGCATACCGTACGCCAAGTTCATAACCTATGCTGGTTTCTTCTTCCAGACCATTATTGATCGCGCCACCCGGCGATGGTGGTGAAAAACCAAAATGCACACCGCCGAAGCCTTGCCATTCATTCGTGAAGTTGTAACCGATACCGATGCCGCCGCCGAGCATGTCCAGGGATTCTTCACCTCTGACAGGAGAGACACCACGGAAATCCCGTGCTTCCAGTCCAAGAGTTTCATAACGAATACCCGGTGTGAACCACCAGTTGCCGATTTCGATACGATCCTCAATGAATAATGCGATCGCAGATACTTCTGCTTCACGATCATCCTGTGAACCAGGGGCGCCAAAAACTACACCCGTGATGGCGCCGGTATCATCCTGTGAATAAACATCCTGATGCTGAAAACGATCTTCTTCATCATTGTGGTAACGGATGCCCACGGTCAATTCATGATTAAGACTGCCGGTATCGAAGCGCAGAT
>Ga0214472_10003935_pt1 | contig 15680 bp, 11 predicted proteins | sample RVTome_6_FD_207662 | JGI IMG/M metagenome (GOLD analysis project Ga0214472, IMG submission 207662) | Soil microbial communities from uranium-contaminated site in the Upper Colorado River Basin, Wyoming, United States - RVT140D175 | ecosystem: Environmental > Terrestrial > Soil > Contaminated >...
CGACATTGCCGCCAGGTTCACCGCCTTCGGTATTCGAGTACGGGAAATCTCCTCTACGGATGTTCTGGAGATTGACCAGGCGGCTCACGATGGAATCCAGCGAGCGCGCGACACCCAGCAGCCAGAGGTACTGATCATCCACACTTATCGCCTCTGCCATCACTCCAAGAACGATGACTGTCGTCCCTTTGAAGAAGTGGCAGAGCGGCGTAAGACCGAGCCTCTGGTGGTCCATGGCCCCCGGCTGAAGGCCGAAGTGCGCGGGCTGATCGAAAACGAGGTGGAGGAGGCGCTGGTAGAAACCATCTCGCAGGTCAGGAGTCTTCCATGATCTTCGCGCGGGCCCTGGGCGATACCCTGCGGCACCTTCTTGAAACCGATCCCAACGTAGTCCTACTGGGCGAAGATATCCTGGACCCCTATGGAGGCGCCTTCAAAGTGACTCGCGGGCTGAGCACCGACTTCTCGGACCGCGTGTTTACCACGCCAGTCAGCGAGGGAGCCATTGCGGGGATATCTGCTGGTCTGGCCCTGGCCGGGTTTCGCCCCATCGCCGAGATCATGTTTGGCGATTTTGTCGGGCTGTGTTTCGATCAAATCGTCAACCACATTGCTAAATACCAGGAAATGTACAACCATCAGGTGAGCTGCCCGGTAGTCATACGAACCCCTTCAGGAGGGGGAAGGGGCTACGGACCAACCCATAGCCAGAGCCTGGAGAAGCATTTCCTGGGCATACCCAATCTGCGGGTTGTTGCCGCCTCGCTGTATCATGATCCCGGGCGGGTCTTCGCCAACTTTCTAGCCGGTGAAGACCCGGTGCTCTATATCGAGCACAAGCTGCTCTACCCTTTGCATATGGCCACAGCCGATGATGGCTCCGGGGGAGACAGTATCGCCATTGCGGAACACACCCCGGGCTTTCTGCCAACCATCTCTCTTTCCGCCATCCCGCCCCAGGATTGTAGTATCACGGTACTCGCTTATGGCTACCAGGCGCTGGTTGTCGAGAAGATCCTGCAAAGACTGGCGGTAGAAGAAGAAATCTTCGCTCAGGTCCTGGTACCGGCCCAAATCGCCCCGATGGACTGGGCTCCGGTCATTCGCTCCGTCAAAAATACCGGCCGCCTGATCACCGTCGAAGAAGGAACTCGGACCTGGTCCTGGGGCTCGGAGGCGGCGGCGGTAATCGGGAAGGAGTGTTTCGGCCAGCTCCATTGCCCGGTGGAAGTGCTGGCCAGCCAGGATGCCATAATCCCTTCCGCTCACCAGCAAGAACAGCAGATGCTGGTTAACGAGAGCCAGATTGAGCGAGCCATCCGAGGAGCAATGTCATGAGGCCCATCAGGATCCCAATTTCCGATGTCAACAGTACCAGTTGCACCATCGTGGCCTGGCGTGTTCCGGACCGCGCCTGGGTGAGCGCAGGTGACCCTCTGGTCGAGGTGGAGACCAGCAAAGCTGTATTTGAGGAAACAGCGGCGGAAAGCGGCGTACTGTTGCAGGCTGCTCCCGAGGGTAGTGAAATACCATTGGATGCTCCCATTGGTTTTCTGTTCCCGGATGAGGCCTCGCTGGCGGCCTTTGAGGCGGCGGAAGCCATTGAGAAAAAGGCCGAGGACCAACCGGAGAAATCGTACCGCGCCACCGCCAAAGCTCAGCAGTTGGCCGAGGAACACCACGTAAGCCTCGCGGCCATCAACACCGGGAAACTGATCACCCAGAAGGATGTAGAGGCATTTATTCGGCAGGGTTTGAGCCAGGGTTATTCACAAATGCCTTTGCCCCTGGCGGCCAAAACTGGTGGGGAGCGGGTGCTTCTGATCGGCGGAGGTACGACCGCGTCCCAGATCATCGCAATTTTGCAAGACGACCCTGGCAAAATGGCCGTGGCGTGTGTGGATGATAACCCATCGGTCTGGGGGAAAGAGGTTGGCGGAGTACCCATAGTGGGGGGGAGCGATCGTTTGGGTGAACTCCACTCAGAACGGACATTTGACAGCGCGATCCTGGCCATCGGGGGGAGCTATATTCCGGCTCGCATCAAGTTGCGTGACCTCTGCGGCCGTCTGGGCATTCCCCTGGCTAACGCCATCGACCAGACCGCCAAACTGTCGGCTGATACCAGAATCGGCCGGGGCAACGTCATTTCCGCCTTCTGCTACCTTGGGCCAGGAACGGTGATCGGCGACAACAATTTTATCTCGGCGTTCAATTCCTTCGATCACCATTCGGTTATTGGGTCTGACACTTGCACCGGTCCCGGCTGCATCGCATCGGGAACCGTCAGGATCGGTAGCCGGGTGCGCCTGGGAACCGGCATATTCATCGAACCCAACCTGGAACTGGGTGACGATGCCCAGGTAGCCTCGGGAGCTATCATTCTGCGTTCGGTCCCGGCCGGGCATGCCGTGAAGACGAAGGTCATCACCACGACAGTGGTGCCCCTTCGACCTTAGATCGGGTCTACTCGGTAAAGGACATGTTGTTGAACCGGATGCGGCGGTCCCACCTGGGCTCCCATTCCAGTCCCTCGCTGAGCCCCCACACGACCAGATAGTCAAACAGGGGAATCATTAACACATCATCGTGCATGATATCCGCTAATTGTTCCAGAAGCTGGCGCCGCTCTTCACCGGTGGCAGCCAGGGCCTGATCCACCAGGGGCTGGGCTCTTTCCGGATCACAGTAATGGGAGGGACCGGTCAAGCAGTCCATATAACGCCGGGCCTGGCGTCCAAAGTCCAGGGTTTCGCCAGAAATGGCGTTGTCAAATATGTGGGCCGAGGCAAAGGTAGGTTCACCCGGCCCCAATTCAGCGCATAACAAGGGTTCGGCGGTCCGGCCACATCCGGTCTGCTGAAGCCCCTGGCGTATTGAAGACTCCACGACATGTACCGAGGCATTGACCCCCACTTCTCGCCAGTAGTTCACCAACGCCTCATACACCTCGACGGCATTTGGAATGCGGCTCCCCCGACCGTAGAGGAAAATCTCTTCCCCAGCGTAACCCGCCTCCTGCAATAGCTGTCTCGCCTTTTCGGGGTCGTAGGGGAAGGGTGTATTGTTGCGCTCCGTAATTCCCAAGGTACCTGGAGGAGAGACATTGCCCCGGCAGATGGTCAGGCCAGCGTAGAGGGAGTCCACTATGGCCTGGCAGTCGATCGCATATACCAGTGCCTGACGCACCTTGACATTTTTCAGGGCAGGATGCCAGATGGTATCAATGGTGTGGGCAATTACCTCCGCCGAGCCGCCGGATTTGGCTACGGGGACCGCATCGATGTTTTCCACCCCAATATCATAGACCAGGTCCGCCTCGCCCGCTTGTGCCATGGCGGCCCGGACCGTGGGCTCTCCTCGCCATACTGCTTGGACCGCACCAATCGCCGCCGGCTGGGCCTCCGTCGTGCCTGGCGCCGGCACATAGCCGGCGTAGCGCTCGATTTTCCAGTACTGACCAGGAATCCATTCGACAAAGCGGTAGGGGCCGAATCCGACCGGCGACTGATTGCGCTCTTCGTCCGACGCCAGCTGATGTTTCTCAGGAGCCTCAAAATGTATATTGCGAATCGCAGCCGTATCAACCGGCAGACAGGTAATGGTAATATTCTCAGGTGCAATGTATCCACCAGACCGATGGTCTTCTTGCGGCGGATCCAGTTGGTGGGGAGGAGATCTGATGATCTGGGGAGCCCTGGTGCATCGGCGCCCTGATTCACGTCTTGATTCAGGGAGGAGATGGGCGGTGGCTCCCTGGCACGGTGATGGTCATCCGGCAAAGAAGGACAGGAGACAGAGCAGTGCGAGGAGAATAGCGGTGAACTTGACTCAAATTAGCGAATCAGCGGTCAGTTGACGGGCTCAGGGTGTAATCGTATAGTTCGAAGCATTCCGGAGGGCCGCAGATTCAGGGCGATCTTGTTGGTCCGGGATTTCCTGGATCATGAGTCGCCGCTCCCCAAGGGTAACAGAATATGACCGGCTTGAAAATCGATCCCCAAATATACCGATGCTGATCTGGAGCTGGGTGGCGAAGGACCAAGGAATTTACCGGCTCATCACGGTATCTTACCAGCACCGTATGAACCGATTGGGCCGTACCGGCATACTGGCACTCCTGCTGGTTTTAGGCATCACATCGGCAGCCTGTGCCGCCGAAGAGAGATTTCTCCCTGCAGTTAACCCAGAGCCTGCCATGCTGCCTGCTCCGACTGCTTTGCCTACGGCAACACCTCCCGGGGTGCTTCCCGGGAATCCGGCGTCGGGAGAGGCGGACAGTTCCGGTTCCCCCGGTAATTCCAGCGGCGAGGCTACCACCGGTCGCATTCTCCGGGACCTCATCGTACCCAGGAAAAGCTATGACGCGTCCCGCCCATTTGCCGAGTTGGTAAAGCCCCACTTCTTGGCCCGTTCTAGCGGCGGAGAGTTGACTGAGGCTCAGGGAGACCCTGACCTGATCCTGGAAAGAGATGGGAAGATCAAGGTACGTTTGATGCTGGGCGAGCAAGCGGCCTACGTCGATCTGCTGGCGTTGGAGTCGGAGCTGATCGGAGAACATCCGGTCCATAAAGTCTTCCGTCTGCGGGAAATGGGCGTGCTCCTGGCCGACAACCTGGCCCAGAAACTGCGGCCCGAAAACTTCTCCGGGGAGTTATTTCATACCATGAAATTCGAGTATCTTCGGGGCAAGGAGACCAGCGGGGTCATTTCCGAGGTATTTCCCGACGGTACATTCCTGGTCATTCCCCCGGAAGTGCCGCCGGAATGGCGGAGCGACGCTGAGGTCTCGGTGAACCCTCTGGATACTCTTCCGGGCACGCGGGTCCGCTATACCCCAGTGGGGGAGGACGGGTTTCGCGTGGAGGCAACACCGGGCCAGAGCCTCGACGCGGATCTGGGCCCAACGCTGTCCCTGGCCGATGGTGGCGGAGCTCCCCCCGATGACGGCTTCTCCCGAGTTGTACTGCAGGGCGCCTTCCCCTATATGGGAGCAGAGTACGACACCATCTTCGTCGGTTCCGATGGCCATATTACTCTGGGGGCCGGCGACGGTTCCAGCGTTACCCGGGACGCGGCGAGGCACATCGGGGGGCCGCCTCGGCTATCGCCGTTGCTGACCGATCTGAACCCAGCGTGCGCCGGTAGCGTCCATTCGTACGTCCGCTCTGATAGGGTCACGGTGACCTGGGACCGGGTGGTGCACCTTCAGCGAGGCGCTGAGGACGGATGCGGTCCGGGGACGCCAACCAATACGGTACAGGCAATCCTGTACTTCGACGGGACGATTGATTTCATCTACGGAGAACTGGACCTGGCGTTCTTCACCCGGCCGGGCGGCAACCGGGAGGCGGTTATCGGGATCGCCAGAGGAAATGTTGAAGGCCAGCCACGGGAGATCGACCTGACCATGGACCTCCCATTGGAGGCCCATGGGGGGGCGATTTTTGAGGAGTACCGGCCGGGTTTAGAGGCGACCTCCAGGGAACCGGTAGTTTCGCCAACCCACTTCCACGTGAACCCCGGGGCCCTGAGCGCCAGACACTCAAGCCTGGCCAGAGAATATGAAGCGGAAATCCTGACCTTGCCCTTTGAGGAACAGCGGTACCCGGCTGCTGCCCTGGCCAGGCAGCAGTGTGCGGTGCATCAGGAGAGCCGGCAAGACGCCGCGTACACCCAGCTACTCGCCTCGGTGGGGTATAAACTCACCCTGATGGACTCGACGCAGGACGGGGAAAGCTACCCGGTGCCCTTCGGCGAGAAGCTGTCGTCCCTGCTGCGGCAACAATCGGAAGAAGGGGTCCGGTATTTCGGGTTTGACCAGTACTGGCTGGCCGACATCCTGACCGGGCTCGGCGTCTCCTGGATTGAGGAATGCGATACCGCCAGTGGTGTTCGCCGTTATCGCTTGAGAGATGGGGACCGGGACGATTATTACCTGACCGTGCGCCGGTCCCTGGAACCGGACAGGAGGCAAAGATACCAGGTGGTCAAGCTGGACAACGCCGGCGGTGCTCGGGAAGTATACACTGCGCCGGGCATTATGCTAATGGCCTTGCCGCTTCCCTGGGACGATAACTATTGGATAATCAGCTCCGAAGGGTGGCCGGGCCCTGAGGAAGGGAAGCCCGCCGACCCCCGGTGGCAGTCGGTGTATATAGTGAATATAAATAATCCCGAGGAGTACCAGGAAGTCGAGTATCCCATTTCCAGGTACCCCGGGGCTCCCCAGGAGGGCCTGTACGGGGGCTCGGCATCCCTGAGCTCCGACTCCAGTTTCCTGTTCAACACTCTGTACGGCTTCACCGATGAAGGGGGGGGACTATGGGTCGCAGATCTGACCGATGAGGAGTTCCATGACAAACCCCAGAGGTTCAAACGCATCGTGGAGTGGGACCACATGCTCAGCTGGTTCCTTCTGGAGGAAGAGACCGAAGACCCTTCACCCTCCAGGTCAATTTTTGTGACGGGCAAAGAGGTGGCTGAGGACTTTGCCATGACGGCCAATTTCCTGCGTATCGAAAAAGCCGGGTCCGATTCGGTCCTGGAGAGCCGAGAGCGGCTCTTGCAGATGGTAGGATGGAACCCGGTGCCCTTTGCCTGGCAAACCTGGTCCGAACACCAGTTCAGAGTCGCGGTGGAAACCTATTTCAACTACGAAAGCTCCCTGCTTCCCCGGGCCCAGGGAGTGTACATTGTACCGGTAGATACCACCAGGCACAAATGAGGAGCCGCCTCCAACAACGCTTTCCCAGGTATCTCCAAGTGACCTGGCCGATAATCAGCTTCAGTTGCTCGCCCTGGCTCGAGTCCAGAAGTCCCGCGGATTCTGATTGAGTCTTCCAATCCGCCCGGCCAGTTTCCCCATGTCTTGACAATTGAAAGTCATATGCAATAATAAGTTCTCGCAAGCAGTTGCAATAACTTGTAATTGTGGGATTATGCACCACCTGGAAGAGTTCCGCAGGAACCTGATTAAAGGGGCCTGATTAAAGGGGCCTGATTAAAGGGGCCTGATTAAAGGGCCTGAATAATGAATTTGGGTTTGAACCAGACCTGGACCACTTCGACGTGATGGGCAGGTGCGTCAATTGTCGGGACATCAGACCTGCTGAAAGCGAGGAGGTTCAGATCAACGATGCGTCTCCTGTCCGTTATATTTTTGCTGGGTTCCTTACTTGTGCTGGCCTGCACCCGCACGTCCCCGACGATTTTGCCGGCAGCGGTCAGCAGCGACAATCTCAGGGTGGTCGGTACGGTTTCCCCCATAACCAGTCTGGTGGAAAACGTCGGCGGAACGCGCATTGACCTGCAAGGGATCGTTCCCGAGGGCACCAATTCCCACACATTTGAACCCGCGCCCTGGATCGCGACCGTGCTGGTCCAGGCTGACCTCATCGTTGCCAATGGCCTTTTCCTGGAAGAACCCACCCTTGAAATGGCCCGGGCCAACCAGAAGGCGGGTTCGGTAATTCTGACCCTGGGCGACCGGGCGGTCAGCCAAGAGGAGTGGGTGTTTGACTTCTCCTTCCCGGAGTCGGACGGACACCCCAACCCCCACCTGTGGACGGACCCTTACCTGGCCCTGAGGTACGCCGAGTTGATTCGAGACGAGCTGGCCAGGCTAGACCCGGCCAACGCCGGCTACTATCACCAGAATTACGAAATCCTGGCCGCCCGCACTGCAGATCTGGACCGGAGAATTGTGCAGTCGGTGGAGACAATCCCACCCCAAAACCGCCGGCTGCTAACCTATCACGACTCCTTCCCCTTCTTCGGGTCCCGGTATGGACTGGAAATAATTGGAGCGTTACAGCCATCAGATTTCACCGAGCCCTCGGCGCGGGAAGTGGCCAACCTCATCGACCAGGTCCGGGACACCGGCGTTCCGGCAATATTCGGCTCGGAGGTATTCCCCAGTCCGATCATGGAGCAGATTGCCCGAGAAAGCGGGGCCGAATTCGTTGACCAGCTACGGGATGATGACCTCCCCGGTAGGCCCGGCGACCCCGATCACACCTACCTGGGACTGATGGCGGCGAATATGAAGATCATGGCGCCGGCCCTGGGGGGCAATGCCGATGCGTTCGATGACTTTGATTCCAGCCTGGTATTTGAAGGCGACAGCCGGGCGATTTACCCACAATGATTTACCCAGAATAGTGATTTACCCAGAATAGTGATTTACCCAGAATAAGGAAGGCCCATGTTACATCCATTTCCGATTCAACGAGGGCATGGCGACCCCATCGTTGAACTCAAAGATGTTACCTGCGGTTACGCAGGGCAGCGCGTCTTGAAACATGTTGACCTCAGGATAATGCCCGGCGACTTCGTCGGTCTGCTGGGGCCCAGCGGCTCGGGAAAGACCACCCTGCTGCGGACCATATTGGGCGCAACCAGGATGTTCGGTGGCACGGTGACGGTGCAAGGGGTTGCCACCTCCCGCAAAAAGCCCCAGGCCGGGTACGTACCGCAACTGGAGACCATCGACTGGAACTTTCCAGTGAAGGTGGAGGAAGTGGTGATGATGGGCTGCACCATGAATCACCCCTTCTTTCCCTGGCACCAGGCTTCGGATAAGAAGCTGGCCCGGGCGATGATGGAGCGGCTGGGTATCTATCCTCTGCGGAAACGGCATATCCGGGAGTTGTCCGGCGGCCAACAACAGCGGGTGTTCCTGGCGCGGGCACTGGTTAGCAGCCCGGACCTGTTGCTGCTGGATGAGCCGACCAGTGGCGTGGACATCAAGACCCGGGACGAGGTGATGCATCTGCTCCACGATCTGAACCACCAGGGGATCACCGTTATTCTGACCACCCACGAGATCAATGCCGTGGCAGTGCATTTACCCTGGCTGATCTGCTTGAACGGACAAATTGTGGCCGAGGGCCCACCCTCCGAGGTAATCACCACCGAGAATCTGTTGCGGACCTACGGGGCCGAGATGCCGGTGGTGGAGTATCAGGGGATGCCCCTGGTAGCTGAATCTCCGCATTTCTTTGGTAGGGACCGGCTGCGGGGAAGGAAGACCGAATCTCCCGCCGAAACTTTTCCGGAAGATCCCCCGGGAAATCCCACGGACAATTTAGTCCAGGCAGTCCGGGAGCGGAAGGAAGAGCATGTTTGAGCCGTTCCAGTATGAGTTCTTCGTCCGGGGCCTGATTGCCGCCACCCTGGTCGGTGGACTGTGCGGCCTGATTGGCGTGTACATCGTGCTTCGTCGCATGGCCTACATTGGACACGGCCTCTCCCACGCAATATTCGGCGGGGCGGTGGTCAGCTGGGTTATGTCAATCAACTATTTCGCCGGCGCCAGCGTTTGGGGTTTCTTGTCGGCGGTGCTGATTACCCTGACTACGCGCAATCACAAAATCCACTCGGACGCCGCCATCGGCATCATCACCACCGCCAGTTTCGCCATTGGAGTCGCCCTGATCAGCCGGTACAAGGGCTTTACCCGGAGTTTCGATGCGGCCCTGTTCGGCAACATCCTGGGCGTAAGCCAGGGCGACTTGCTGGCCATAGTGGTGGTGGTCGCCGCCACCGGCATCATTCTGGTGGTCGGCTACAAACTGTTCCTGTTCACCACCTTCGACCCGGACGTGGCCGAGTTTTATGGCGTGCCCACCGGCTGGGTCGAAACCATGTTCTCGCTGGTCCTGGCCGCCACCATCGTGGTTTCGATGCAGGTGCTGGGGGTAATGCTCATCGCGGCCGCCATAATCATTCCGCCGGTGGTCGCCCGGCTGCTAACCGACAGTTTCAAAAACATGATGCTGCTATCGACGGGAATTGGGGCTTTTTGCGGAATGGGCGGCATCTATGCCAGCTTCTACCTCAATGTATCCTCCGGGGCCAGCGTGGTACTCTTCTCGGCAATGCTGTTTGTCATGGCAGTGATCTACAGCAACCTCAAAGGCAGAATCTCCCTGGCAACCCGTCGGGCCATCGGCGTAGCCGGGCTGCCGCGGGGACATTCCAGCCCCTTTGATTAGGCCTATCCTGGAAGGGGCTACCAGCGCCAGAACGATGGACCTCACCAACATCGATAACGATTCGTTAATATCGTGTGAAGAAAAGCGGTGCATGCTTCGTGCTATAATTTCGGAATAGAGCAATTGTTTTGGAGGAAACACCGAATGTCCATTAACACCGTTGCGATCCTGAGCCCCGGAGATATGGGGCACGCCGTCGGACAACTGCTCCGGGAGCACGAACTGCGGGTGGTGACCTGCCTGACCGGTCGGAGCGACCGGACCCGCGCTCTGGCGAAGGAGGCTGGAATCGAAGACCTGCCCGATTTTAACGAAATGGTCAAGAATTCCGATGTGATATTATCGATGACGGTCTCGGAAGTGGCGCCCCAGGTCTGTCAAGAAGTCGCCGATGCCATCCAGGCCACCGGCTACACCGACGTGCTGTTCGCCGAGTGCAACGCCATCGCACCGCAACTGACGCGGCAACTGGAACCGGTAATCGCCAGGACCGGCGCACGGTTCGTCGATGCGTCCATTATCGGCGGCCCGCCCAGGGGGGGCAGCAGCCCCCGCTTCTACACCTCCGGCCCCAACGCCACCGAGCTGGAGCAGTTGCGGGAGTTCGGCCTGGACGTGCGGAATATCGGGCCTGAAACCGGCCAGGCTTCGGGTATCAAGATGTGCTATGCCGCCATGACCAAAGGCTCAACAGCTTTGTACAGCGAGTTGTTAATGGCCGCCGAGATGATGGGTCTGAGCGATCACCTGAAAGCCGAATTCCAGTCCAGCCAGGGTTCGGTGTACCAGCGCATGGCCAGCGGGATACCCAGTATGCCCGCCAGGTCGCGCCGTTGGGTCAGCGAAATGGAGGAGATCGGGGCCACCTTTGAACACCTGGGAATGACCCCATACTTGTTCCAAGGGGTAGCTGATATGTATCGCTTGATCGGCAGCACACCGCTGGGGGACGAGACCCCCGAGTCCAGGGACACCAGGCGGTCGCTACAGGAGACCATCCACTTGCTGGCTGAGCACGTGAAAGAGTCGAAGCACGCCTGAAGTCCTCCCGGGGTAACCGCGGCAAATTACGCTCACGCCCCGGAGTATTCGGGGTGACACAGTTACAAAGGCCCCGAGGTCATCATCTGACCCTGGGGCTTTTGACCGCGGTAACCGGTCCGGTTAGTTGATCAGGGTTCGGTCTGCTCGGTCTGGCTGCCCTGCACCGTGACGGTAATGTGGGCCATCGCGGTGCCGTCGGGCGCGCCGTGCCAGTGGTTCTCGCCGGCGGGGATGATCACCACGTCACCCGCGTTGACGACGACGGTCTCATGGTCGGTGGCGACCTTGCCGGTGCCCTCGGTGACGATCAGAATCTGGTCGCCACTGTGCTTGTGGAACTTGTTGCGGGAACCAGCGCTGAAACTGACGATACCGAAGTTAAAGTTTTTGCTGTCCCCGGGCGAAAACACCGTCTGCCTGGTGACCGCGCCAGTGAATAATGCACTGATGGCTGCCTCTTTTGGTACGCTGCTCATTTTTACAATCTTCATTCAGTTCTCCTCTTTCCAGTTCTCCGGTTTCCAGTTCTCCGGTTTCCAGTTCTCCGGTTTCGCCATGATTCGGCCGGGCACTCCAGGTGGTATGCTGGCCGTGATGCGCCCATAATAATACCTGCTGGGGGGCACCCCGTCTAGCTAGGGCGGCAGGGGCTCCAGAGGGGTGCAGCTCATTACTATGGATCGGTCCTGGTTTCGGTCATCAAATCTGGGATTGTCAGCCGGATTCTACCCACCGGGCCTGCGTCTGGCAAGGCCAGAACCTGCGTCTGGCAAGGCCAGAATTGGTTCAGTCCCAACTGGCCGGGTAGGGCAGGTCTGAATGAAGGGAGAGGCGCCCTCCCCCGATCGCCCTACCCGAGAAGAACCGCTGGTGCTACCCCTGCCTCGGTTGCCTGATGGTCAGCAAGGCCAGGGGCAATGAAGACGCCAGGATCAGGAGCAGGGCTGGGGCGGCGGCCCTGGCGAAAAAAGCCTCCGATGCGGCGGCCCAAATCGACGTGGCCAGGGTCCCAAATCCGACGGGACTCAAAATCAGGGTCGCGGGCAACTCCTTCATGGTCAGCAGAAACACCAGCGCCGCTCCGGCCATAACCCCCGGCCGGACCAGGGGTATGGTCACCGTGGCGGCAACCTGAAGCGGCGATCGTCCCAAGCTGCGGGCGGCCTGCTCGACGTTGGGACTCATCTGCAGGAGAGACGTGCGGGTGGCACCCACCGCCGCTGGCAGAAATAGCACGACATAGGCCAGGACGAGCAGCCCCAGGGTCTGATAAAGGACCGGAGCGTAATTGGCCCCGAAGAAGACCAGTCCCAGGGCCACCGCAATGCCCGGCAAGGCGAACCCGACATAGGTTATGCGTTCGAGGAAGGTGCTGAATATTCCTGGAAATCGCACGGTCAGAATTGCCACCGGCATGGCCGCGATGATCGCCGCTCCTGCCGCCAGCCCGGAAACGTAGAGGGAGTTGCGCATCGCTCCCCAAAGCAACAGAAAAGGCTCCCCCGATGACACGCCCCGCACCACCCAGAACCCCAGGACCGCCATGGGTAGCACCAGGGCCGACGTGGCGACGACGGCGCAGTACCCTTCGGCGGCCCACTTCCACTGGCCCAGGGGTGTGATCGTTGCTGGCCGGGCAACTCCCTGGTCGCTCCGGTAATATCGAGAGCGGCTACGCGAGATACCTTCCAGGCCCACCAGGCTCAACGCCACCACCACCAGGGCCAGGGACATCGCCGCTCCCAAAATGCGGTTCATCCCACTTTCGTACTGCGCAAATATCGCCCAGGTGAAGGTCTCATACTGTAACAGCGAGACCGCGCCAAAGTCACTGAGGGTATAGAGGGCCACCAGCAGACCGCCGGAGGCGATGGCGGGGCGCAGCAGCGGCAGGATGATCTTGCCGAAGGTGGCCCAGCCGCCGTAACCCAGCCCCTTGGAACTTTCCTCCAGCGCCGGGTCCATCCGCCACAATGCGGCCTGCACCGTCAGCAGCACGTAGGGATAGCTGAGCAGGCTGAGGACCAGGAAGGCTCCGGGAAAGCCGCTGATGTCCGGCAGTCGTTGGATTCCAAAGGGAGCTTGTAACAGCCCCTGCAACATCCCCCGGGGGCCTAAAGCTAACACCGCGACCAGGGCACCGACGTAGCTGGGCACGACCAGGGGCAACGGCAGCACCACGCGCCACATTCGGCGCAGGGGGAGGTCGGTGCGGACCATCAGCCAGGCTAGAGGGATTGCCAGCGCCACCGATGCCAGGGTGACACTGAAAACCAGGCCCAGGGTCCTCAGCAAAATCTGCAAAACTCGGAGTCTAAACAGCAGGTCCCAGGCTTCGCTGCCGGCGTCCAGGGTGCGTAGCACCAGATATACCGGCGAAAGAAGCAGGAACAGACACGCCAGGAGGGACGGTAGCCAGACAATGGCTGGCGGCCGTTTGGAGCTCCCCGGCCGGGCAAGAAGGGCGGTTTGAATTTTTCGGACGGCCATCAACTCAGCAGAACGCTAACCAATATCTGGTGCAGTATACCAGCTCAGGGCGATGCCGATGCCCCGGCCCGACCGCCGGGGGTTTGCTGCCAGAACCCGCCGATCAATTTCCCCGGCAGGTTGCCCACCAGAGCCACCGCGCCAGCGGCGGTCAACAGCCAGCCGCCGGTCAACAACCAGGTCTGAACCGTCCAGGACCGGTAGTCAGGGTAGACTGGCGAAGGAATCTGAAACAGGGGGGCCTTCAGGTTGAACGGGTCGACTGCGATGGCAATCTCGCCAGTGTGCCCGGCGATAGCCAGGGCAAAGGTTATCGCCAGAGTGTAAATTGCCAGTAGCCCAATTGCTAACCTCCCCCATTGAGGGAGCCGTACCAGCAGCAACGCCAGCGGCAGGGCGAATAACGGTAATACCGTGATCATGGTGCGGCCAGGGAACCACCAACCCATCATGGTTACCGCCAGGAAGGTAGCCAGGAACAACTGGGCGGCGATGAGGCTTAACACCAGCCTTGACAGTGAGCTTCTGCTCCAGAGCCAGGCCATCGCGGGCAGGGCCGTCAAGAGCACCGGCGCCCAACGCCCAATGCCGAACCGGCGGTCGACGAACAGGCCGATCACGCGGTAGGCCCGGTCAGGTGTTCCGAAATGCTGTCCCAGCACGGAAAGCGTGGAATCGCCGGCATACACCAGACCCACACTGTAGGGAGTGAGCGCCCCGAAAGTCCTGAGATGAAACCCCAGGAAAAGGACCGCGCTGATTCCGCCGGTGATCAACAGCGTAACCCGCGCCCGCGCATCCATTTGCCACAGCCCCCACAACGCCACCAGACCGGCCAGCGGCGCGTACTTGACCCCCAGCCAGACCATCGCGCTCAGCAATGCCGTCAACAGCAATCCCCGCCATCCAATTCCGAGGCCTCTAGACGGGAGACTCCTGCACTGCACCAGCAACAGGGACGCGATCAGGAACAGCGCGGCGGGCATCTCCGGGTAGACCTCGGTGGCATAGACGAAGGCACTGGCGCTGGACCCCACCATTGCCACCGCGAGCCAACTCCACCAGATCTCTCCGGTGATTCGCGCGATCAGAAGGTAGGTCAACGTAAAGGTCAACGCCGCCATTATCAGAAGCTGGACCTGCACTCCCGGTAATCCGCCAATGGCAAACCCTGGGATTAACAGAATGGACAGTCCCGGATCGTGCGGGCTGAGCAGGGAGCCATCCTCCCGCATCGCCGACTGCCGCCAGAGACCATCCGGGTGGTCGAAGAATGATTCGTATGAACGCTGCTGGTATTGTTGGGTCAGGTCCAGATCGCCGTCCTGCAACAGACTCTGGCTGGTCAGGAGGTAAAAAGGCTCGTCGCCGGTGATGGCGGCATCCCACGACGCCCGCAGGCCAATGGACCCGACGTAAGCCACGGCGAGGAGCACAAACAACGCCAGGGCGCTGGCCGGAAGTGTCCTCATATTTGAGATATCGCCGCCAATCTTTAGCTTTACGGAATAACTCCGGTATCCACCAGCAGTGCGATGGTTCCCTCCAGGTCCGACAGGCCGGCCAGATTAATTTGGGGAGGGTCCAGCTCGCTCAAATGACCATGCACTTAATCAGATACTAAATGTATAATTATTTTATAACAATGTATGTACTTTATTATGTCGAGCAGGATACCAGAGAATTAATTTACCGTCAACAAATTAGAAATATCAGCCTGACAATGTTTCCGGTAGTCTGTATGATGGATTAATCTTCAGGGTTGAGAAGCTGCATAATGAGACCAATAAAGTATATCTTCCCGCCTTACCGACGCCTTACCGAGGACTGAGGGGCGAAGGGCCTAAAGTCTATCAGGGGTACATATGGGGTATTCCGGATCAGGTATAATTCCTATGGTTAGTGCGTCCCAGGAGTCCCACCATGCCTGAATTTCAGCTAGTGTCCGACTTCCAGATGACCGGCGATCAGCCCCGGGCGGTGGAACAGTTGGTCAAGGCGGTCCAGGAAGGTGTCTCCCACCAGACCCTGCTGGGGGTCACCGGCAGCGGCAAGACCTTCACCATGGCCAACATCGTCCAACAGGTGCAGCGGCCCACCCTGGTGCTGGCCCACAACAAGACTCTGGCGGCCCAGCTAGCCTCGGAG
>Ga0214472_10003936_pt1 | contig 15678 bp, 15 predicted proteins | sample RVTome_6_FD_207662 | JGI IMG/M metagenome (GOLD analysis project Ga0214472, IMG submission 207662) | Soil microbial communities from uranium-contaminated site in the Upper Colorado River Basin, Wyoming, United States - RVT140D175 | ecosystem: Environmental > Terrestrial > Soil > Contaminated >...
AGTATTGAACCGGCATGTCAACAAAGGCGCGGTGTGGGTGGTGCTCGCGTTCGGGCTGCTCGGTTACGTGCTGCGCAAGCGCGACGTGTCGATCCTGCCGTTCGTCATCGGCTTCATCCTCGCGCCGCGCCTGGAAGAACTGGTGCGCGGCGGCTACTCGGCCTCCGGCGCCGATGCTCTGTTCCTGCTGAAGTCCCCGCTGGCGGTCACGTTCCTGGTCCTGGCCGCGTTCATCATGGTCTACGCCGCCCGCAGCCCGAGGATGCGCGGAACCTGACGGCGACCGTCGGCGCGATCGGGCCGGCATCGCTCACGTCAATCCCGATCTGCACGCGGCGCGCCGGCCGCGCCGCTTACGCGCCGATGCGATGCGGCGTCGCCGCGACCAGGTCGAACACGCCCATCTGGCTCGCACCGCCGTATTCGGGATGCCGTCCGGCCAGATCGGAACACGCGACGCGGTAGCCGTTGCGCCTCGCGACCCCTTGCGTCCAGTCGCGAAACTTCGATCGCCCCCACTCGAAGCGGTGATCGGGATGCCGGAAGCGGTTCGCGGCGATGCCCAGCAGCGGATTGAATTCGGCGTTGGGCGTGGTGATCACGACCACGGCCGGGCGCAGCGTCGCGAACACCGCGCGCTCGAGCACCGACAGGCGCTGCGGATCGATGTGCTCGACCGTTTCGAGCAACACGGCGCAATCGAAGCCGGCGAACGCGCTGCGCGACTCGGTCATCGAGCCGTGGATGAGCTCGACGCGTGCGCCCGGCCCGTGCGCGGTCAAGGTCTCGAGCCGGGCACGCAATCGCTGCAGCGCATCCTGCGACGCATCGATGCCGACGATCTTCTCGATGCGGGGCTCGGCCAGCAGCCGGGTCAGCAGATCGCCCTCGCCGCAGCCCAGATCGAGCACGCTGCGCGCGCCGCGCGCGCGCAGGATGCGCTGTACCGCGCGCAGGCGTTGCTCGTGCAGCGGCGTGGTCACGCCGCGGCCACTCCGCCGCCGGCACGCGGATCGGCGCCGCCGCGGAATCGCAGCCCCGCATCGTCGCGCTCCAGCGCCAGCAGGTGCGCGCGCGACATCACCGGGTCGAAGCTGAGCACGGATCGCCGCACCGTGTGACCCATCGCCTCCAGCTCGCGCTTGACCGCGTCGGGCATGCGCGCCTCGGCGTGGATGGGGCCGGATTCGCAGTGGATGCGCGGCATGGTCACGGCCTCCACCGGGCTCATGCCGAAATCGAGCACGTTGATGATGGACTGCAGCACCGCGCTGATGATCACACTGCCGCCGGGGGCACCGGCGGCCAGCACCGGGCGGCCGTCGCGCAGCACCAGCGTGGGCACCATGCCGGTGGTGCGCGCCTTGCCGGGCGCCATCGAGTTCGGTCGGCCGGGCACCGGATCGAACAGCTTCATCGAGTTGTTGTAGACGAAGCCCAGCCCCTGGGTGACCACGCCCGAGCCGGTGCCCAGCGTGTGCGTGCACGACACCACGTTGCCCTGCGCGTCGGCCACGCACAGGTGCGTGGTGCACGAGGGCGGCTGCGGCTTCGCGCCGGGCGGCAGTTCGCCGCCGCGGATGCGCGCGGCCCACATCGCCGCGCGCTCGGGCGAGAGCATGGTGTCCACCGGCACCTGCGCGAAGGCCGGGTCGGCGAGCCAGCGCTCGCGGTCGCAGTGCGCGGCGGCCATCGCGCGCGCGACCAGGTCCAGATGCGCCGCGCTGCCGTGCTGCAGGGACGCGAGGTCGAAGTGCTCCAGGATCTGCAGCATCTGGATCAGCGTCACGCCGCTGCCCGGCGGCGGGTTGGAGGCGATCTCGTGGCCGCGGTAGCGCCCGCGCACCGGCGCGCAGCCCACCGGCGCGTAGCTGGCCAGATCCTCGGCGCTGACGAAAGCGCCGCCGGCGGCCAGATCGGCGGCGATGCGCTCGCCCAGCTCGCCGCGGTAGAAGCACTCCGGCCCCTGCTCGGCGAGGACTTCCAGCGTGCGCGCGTAATCGGGATTGCACAGCAGCTCGCCGACGCGGTGCAGCTCACCTTGCGCGTCGAGATAGATCGCGCGGCACGGCGCGCTGGCGCTGACCCTGGCCATGCCGCCGGGCACGCCCGGCAGCATCGGACGGGACAGGAACTCGGCGAAGAACGGTGTCACCTCCAGCCCCTCGCGCGCCATCGCGATGGCCGGTTGCAGCAGCTCGGCCCACGGCAGGGTGCCGAAGCGGCGGTGGAAGGCACCGAAGCCGGCCACCGTGCCCGGCGTCATGATCGCGGTGTAGCCCAGTTCACTGCGGCAGTCGTCGAACAGGGTGTAGCCGGAGACCTCGGTGCGCCCGCGCATGTCCTGCGTCCACATGTCCGGCGTCACCCCCGAACCGGCGGTGGCGTGGAAGTCGAGCATCGTGTGCTCGCCGTCGCGCGCGGAGTAGGCCTGCAAGGTGCCCATGCCGCCGACGCCGCACATGAACGGATCCGCGATCATCTGCGCAAACGCGGTGGCCAGCGCCGCATCGAAGGCCGATCCGCCGCGCGCCAGCACCGCGGCACCCGCATCGGCGGCGCGCGGCTGGGGACACACCACCATGCCCTTCATCGGGTGGACCTCGTTGGATTCGTGACGGCTGCGCAAGATTCGTGACGGCTGCGCGCGCCAGACGGCGCCGCACCCCCCTCCCGGGGCCCCGCGGCGGCCCCGCCGGCGGCGAGTTTACACCGCGCCGCGCCGTGCACGCGGCACGCCGGGTGGCGCCGCCGTGCGCCGCTTGGTACAACAGCGCGCCGAACCGGCCGGCGCCAGCATGCCCAATCCCGTGAGTTCCACCGACCGACAGCGCCTGTTTCACGTCCTCGACCCGCGCCAGTTCAGCCGCGCCGACCTCGACGAGCTGTGCCACCTGACCACGCGGGTGCGTGGTCTGGCGAAGACCAAGGAAGGCGCGCGCATGCTGCAGACGATGCTGCCGCACAAGCGCGCGATGCTGTACTTCACGCAGCCGTCCACGCGCACCTTCCTGTCGTTCAACAATGCCTGCCACGTGCTCGGCATCCGCACCAGCGAGATCCGCGATCCCGCGACCTCCTCGGAGGTCAAGGGCGAGAGCTTCGAGGACAGCATCCGCACCTTCAGCTCCTACGTGGACATCATCATCATGCGCACCTGGAGCGAGGGCATGGCCAGGACATCGGCGCAGTTGATGGATCGCATCCGCCGGCGTATTCCCATCGTCAATGCCGGCAGCGGCAAGGACCAGCACCCGACGCAGGCGCTGCTCGACATCTACACGCTGGAGCGCAGCTTCGAGTCGCACGGCGGTATCGACGGCAAGGTGATCGGCTTCATGGGCGATCTCAAGCGCGGGCGCACCGTGCGCTCGCTGGCCTACCTGATGGAGAACTACACCGGTGTGCGGCTGGTGTTCATCGCCCCCGAAGCGTTCCAGATCGACGATGCCATCACCGCCGACCTCGCGGCCAAGGGCATCGCCTTCGACAAGAGCGATCGCCTGCATGAGCTGCTGCCGGAGCTGGACGCGATCTACATCACACGCCTGCAGAGCGAGTACGACACTGCCAGCGAATCGGGCAGCTTCGATCATGGCCGCTACCACTTCGGGCCGCGGGAACTGGAGCTGCTCAAGCCGGCCGGCACGATCATGCACCCGCTGCCGCGCGGCCCGGAGCTGGACCCCGCGGTGGATGTCGACCCGCGCGCGGTGTACTGGCGCCAGGAGCGTAACGGCATGTGGATGCGCGTGGCGCTGCTGATGAAGATCTTCGGCGTCGAGGGTGAAGTGGATTTCGGGTGATCCGGCGCTGTCCGCAAAGCACCGATCGCAGTGATCGCCATCGCTGAGATGAATCGCGCGCGCGCCCGCGAATGGGCGCCGGTCGGCCTCGCCTTCGCGTGCCTGGTGCTGTTGCCGTTCGGCCGGCTGGTGGAGATCCCGGTCATCGCGATGGCGCTGTGCGGCGCCTGGCTGCTGCTCACGCGCCGCGTCGGGCTGCTGCGCGATCCGGCGCTGCGGCTGTTCGCGCTGGTGTTCCTGCTCGCGTGGGTGCCGATGCTGCTCTCGCTGCCCGATGCGCTCAATCCGGCGAAGACGCTGGAGGTGGTGATCAACCACCTGCGCTTCCTGCTCGGCGGGATCTTCCTGGTGCTGGCGCTGCGCGGCGCCACCGCGCACGCGCGCCTGCTGCGCCTGTGCGCATGGTTGATGATGCTGTGGCTCGCCGACGCCGTGTACCAGTACGTGGTCGGTGTGGACGTGTTCGGCTATGAGGCGTGGCCGGGCCGCCTGGGCGCGATGTTCGGGCCTGGCAATTCCAAGTTCGGGCTGACCCTGGCGACGCTGTCGCCGCTGCTGTGGGAGTACCTGCGGCGCACCGCGCCGCGCTGGCTGCTGGCGGCGGTGGTGGCGACGACGCTGGCGGTGATCGTGCTCGGCGGCGCGCGCTCGGCCTGGGTGCTCGCGGCCGCGATCGTCGCGAGCTACGCGGCCCTGGCGTGGATCCGTGCCGGGCGCGTGCCGCCGCGCGTGTTCGGCGCCGCTGCGCTGGCCGTGCTCGTGGTGTGCGCAGGCGCGTACCACTTCTCCGGCACCGTCTCGCGCGGGATTGATGATGCGTTCGCGGGACTGACCGGCCGCGCCCAGGCCACCTCCAACTCCGTCGCGCACCGCTTCGTCATCTGGCGGGCGGCCTGGCGCAGCATCCAGGACAACCCCGTGAACGGCGTCGGTGCGCGCGGATTCCGTTATGGCTACACCACCTACACCGATGCGGACGATCCCTTCCTGCGCATGGATCCGCCGCAAGTCGCGACGCACACGCACCAGTTGCTGATCGAAGTCACGGCAGAAACGGGCGTGATCGGGCTTGCCGGGCTGCTCGCCTACCTGTACGTGCTGGCCAGGGCCGGTGCGCGCAGCCCGCGCGATGCGCAGCACCGCATGCTGCCCTACGCGATCGCGCTCGCCGGCGCGTATTTCCCGATCAACTCACATCTCGCGCTGTACTCCGCGTACTGGTCGCAGATCCTGTGGTGGCTGATCGCGCTGTACTGTGCGGCTGCGGCGCGCTCGCCGTACCCGCCCGCGCCGGCGGTATCGGGTGGCAGCCGTGATCGCGTGCGCCACGGCGGCGGTTGCTCTGCCGGGCGTCGCGGCCCCGTATAATCGTGCGTGTTCACAAGCCATTGCGGGGTTCGGGCGTGCAGCACAGCCAGACGGAACTGCGCAAGGGCGCGGGCGCGCCCGACGACGCCCCGCCCGGCCGGCGCGAGCGCCTGCACGCGCAGCGGGCGCGATGAGCGCGCCGCCGCGGCGCGCGCGCAGCGTCGCCGAACTCGAGGCCTCGATGGTCGGATTCATGAGCGAACACGGCCGCGCCCGCGGCCTGGCGCTGCGTGCGCGTGCCAGCGACGTGATCATCTCGACCTATCCCAAGTGCGGCACGACCTGGCTGCAGCAGACGGTGCACGGGCTGCGCACCGGCGGCAGCATGGATTTCGACGAGATCACGCAAGTCGTGCCGTGGCTGGAACTCGCCCATGACATGGGCGTGGATCCGGACGCCGAGCAGGTCGGCGTTCCGCGCGTGTTCAAGAGCCACCTCGCATTCGACGACGTGCCCAGGGGCGCGCGTTACCTGAATGCGATCCGCGATCCGGGCGACGTCCTGCTGTCGCTGTATCGCTTCTTCGATGGCTGGCGCATGGAGCGCGGCGCGATCGGCCTGGATGACTTCGCACTGGAGTTCTTCCTGCGCCGCGAGGGCGCGCGCGGCTACTGGCAGCACGTGCTGTCCTGGTGGCAGGCGCGCGGCCGCGACGACGTGCTGCTGCTGTGCTACGAGGACATGCGCGAGGATCTGGCCGCTGCGGTGGCCCGCATCGCCGAGTTCATCGGCATCGACGCCGATCCCGAGCTGCTCGATCGGGTCACGCGGCAGTCCAGCCTGGAGTTCATGAAGCGCCACGAGCGTCAGTTCGACGATCACCTGGTGCGCGATGCCCGCGATGCGGCTTGCGGTCTGCCGCCCGGCGGCCACACCACCAAGGTCGCCCGCGGCGACTCCGGTGCCGCCCGCGCCGAGCTGAGCCCGCGCGTGCATGCCGCGCTCGACGAGGCGTGGGCGTCGCGGATCGCGCCGCTGACCGGGCTTCGCGACTACGCCGCGATGCGCGCGGCGCTGGCCGCTTGATCGCGCCCGACCGTGCGCGATCGGTGATTTCGAGCATGCCACACACCCCGACTGCCGCTGACGCCGCGCTGCTGCTCGATGCGATCAACAGCATGGAAGAGGCGCTGGTCGCCTACGACTCCGAGGGGCGGCTGCTGGTGTGCAACGACGCGTTCAAGAAGATGTACGGCTACAGCGACGCGCAGGCGCGCCCGGGTGTGCATTTCCGCGAGCTGGGCGAGATCGACATCGCCCGCGGCAACATCGTGGTCGAGGACGAGCAGGGCGAGGACTACCTTGCGCGCAAGGCCGCCTACCGCCTGCGGCTCGAGGGCTCGTTCACCGTCAAGCTGCGCGACGGGCGCTGGCTGCGGACCACCGATCGCGCGATGCGCGGCGGGGGGTTCGTCTCGGTGCACGTGGACGTCACCGAACTCAAGGAAGCGCAGGAGGCGATCCGCGCCGCGCAGGCCGAGGCCAAGGCGCACCAGCACGAGCTGATCGAGCTCAACGCCGATCTCGAAGGCCAGGTGCAGGCGAGAACCCGCGAGATCGAGGTGGCGATGCAGCTTGCCGAGCAGCGGGCGCGCACCGATTCCCTGACCGGGCTGCACAACCGCGGTGCCTTGTTCGAGTATGCCCGTATCGTGCACGACCAGGCGCTGCGCAGCGGGCGGCCGTACGCGCTGGCGATGCTCGACATCGATCAGTTCAAGGAGATCAACGATCGCCACGGTCACCAGGCAGGCGATGCGGCGCTCGCGTCGATGGCCGGTACGCTGCGCGCGCTCGGCCGCAGCGCCGACGTGGCCGGGCGCATCGGCGGCGAGGAGTTCGCGCTGGTGCTGCCCGACGCCTCGGCCGAGGGCGCTGCCCGCGTCGCCGAGCGCTTGCGCCGCGCAGTGTCGGGCACGCCGGTGCCGGGACGGACCGAATCGTTCTGCATGACCGTGAGTATCGGCATCGCGCTGCAGGCGCCGGGCGATGGATCGGTCGATGAGGTGATGGCGCGCGCGGACCTCGCTCTTTACCAGGCCAAGCAGCAGGGCCGCAACCGCGTCGTGGTGAGCGCGCCGGCGTGATTGACAGACTGGTGAGAAAGCACATCCCTGTGCCGGGCGCAGGCGCCTGCTGGCGGGAACGGAGACTCATTGCCATGGCCCACACCGCGATCCGCAGCGTGGCGCGCGTTCCCGTGCGCTCAGTCGCAGGCGTGGATGGCCGGCTTGCCGCGCACGCTGATGCGCCACAGCAGCCGCGCGTCGTCATCCGAGCAGGCCACGCCGATCGGCGTGGCGCGGTGCATGGTCGCCAGCGTGTCCCAGATCGCGACGTCGCCGACCCGGTACTTGTGACGGTAGATGAAGCGCTCCTGCAGCGCGTGGTCCTTGAGCGACTCGATCAGCGCAAGGCCCTCCCCGTCAGGCAGGTCCTTCACGCCGTGGGCGCCGTGCCCCAGCGCGTACAGCGCCTTGCGTCCGGTCACCGGATGCGCGTACGTGATCGGGTGATGGATCGCCGGCACCTTGCGATCCTGCTCGTCGTTGATGATGGGGTTCACCTCGGGCTCGTCCGCGCGCCGGGTGCCGCGCCCGTACTTGTGTGCAATGTACAGCGGCGCGATACGCGCCTGTGTCGCCGGGTCCAGGGCCTCGTAGGCCAGCGCCATGTTGCAGAACTGCGTCTCGCCGCCGCTGCGCGGCGCGCGGATCGAATACAGCATGGTCGCGCTCGCCGGCACGGCCTCGTACGACTGGTCGGTGTGCCACAGCGCGGCGCCGTTGCGGATCTTCGGATCCTCGTCGCGCGGCTCGGTGTTGCCCACGGTCATCAGCTCCGAATAGCCCGGCATGCGCATGTGGTCGAGCACGTGTGCGATGGGCGTGCCCCACTGCCGGCCGAAGTCCAGGTACGCATCGCGATCGAGCTGCTGTGCGCGCACCACCACCACCTGGTGCTCGTACAGCGCCGCGGTCAGCTGGCGCATGGTGTCCTCGTCGGCGCCGCGCGCGAGGTCGAGCCCGCGCACCTCGACCCCGAAGGGTCCGGCGAGCCGGTGCAGCGTGACGCCGGTGCTCATTGCAGCCTGACGCGGCCAGCGCATCGCCGCGAGACGGCGCACCGGCGCCGTTTCACAAGTCGCGCGCGCCGGATTGATGACGGCCGTGCATCGCGGAACGGGATCATCATACCGGGCCTCCGTTGTTCGCGTGCGGCGCCGGCCGGCTGGAGCAGTACGCCGCGGCGCGCCACGCATGCCGCCCGCATTCGTGCTTGACCTGCTTGCGGATGAAGCGGGCGACGAGCCGAGTTTATGATCAGTGTGATGATGTTCGCCAGCGTGCTGGCCTCGCGCGGCGCGGTCATATCGCTCGCGCGATGACGGCATGGCGCGGCTGCTCGACGGCAAGGCCCGCCGGCGGTTGCGCGAGGGCGGCGGCTGAGCGCTTGCCGCCGCGGCGCGCGGGCAACATGCGGATGCATGGCAACGCCCTTCAGATCGTGCCCGCAGCCGCCCGCCCCGCGAGCCGCCCCGACACGAAGGCCCAGCCGAGGTGATGGCCGTGGCCCTCGAGCAGCAATCCGCCCTGACCGTTCGCGCCGGCGGCGAACAGGCCCGGGATTGGCGTGTCGTTCGCGCGCAGCACGCGCATCGAGGTGTCGACCGCGAGCCCGCCCTCGGTGAACGGCAGGTACGCGCGCACCGGCCCGAGCACCGTCCACGGCGGCGTGTCCAGCGGCGGGCGATCGGCCAGCGCGTTGCGGGCGTCGAGCGAGCGCCGCAGTGCCTGCGGGTCCAGATGTGCGCGGCGGCCCAGCGCGTCCAGCGTGTGCGCGCGGTGGAACACGTCGGGGCGGGCGCGGCGGTAGTCGTCGAGGTAGGCGTAGGCAATGCCAGGAGCGGTCGACACGTAGTGCGGCCACGCCGAGAAATGCGCCGCGAGGCGCGCATCGAGCAGCACGTAGGCTGTGCCGTGTGGCTGGCTCGCGGTCGCGTGCGCGGGGCGATCGCGCTCGTCGGCGAAGCGTTCGCCGTGCGCGTTGACGAGCATCGCGCCGGCATCGAGCAGCGGTCGCGACAGGCCCAGCGCGGTGGTCAGGAAGCGCATCAGGAAGGGGCGCACCAGCGCGCGCGGCAGGTGTTCGAAGCCGGCGCGCAGCGCGTGCGCCAGCAACGGTGAGGCCGGCAATCGGTCCAGCAGCGTGCGCGCCGGCGGCGGTACGAAGCGCAGCACTGGACCGCGCACCAGGTCGCCGTTGCGGATGATGCCGCCGACCTCGCGCCCCAGGCGCAGGCCATCGCCGCTGGCCGTCGGGTTCACCGGCGTGAGCCGCGCCGCCTGCGCCGAGGCGAGTTCGCCGAGCAATTCCGGGCTCGCACTGTAGTCGCCGCCCGCGAGCACGACCGCGCCTGCGTGGTGCTCATGACGGCCGCGCGCGGTGTCGTTCGCGCGCACCCCGGTGATCGTGGGTCCGTCCACGAGCAGCGACTCGACGCACGCACCGGTGCGGATATCCACGCCGAGCGCACGCGCGCGTCGCGCGAGCCGGTGTGCGAACGCGCGCGAGTTCGGCAGCACGTTGTGCATGCGCGCCACGCGGTGCGGCGGCTCGGGCATCGGTCCGCTGAACACCAGCCCCATGCCGAGCAGCCAGTCGAAGGTGTCGGCGATGTTGTCGACCAGCAGCCGGCGCAGCGCGAGGTTGTCGCGGTGGGCGAGTGCACCGGCCAGCGTTTCCAGATCCTCGAAGTGCGCATCGGCGCTGTCGCGCAGGCCGGCGCGGAGCTGGTGCGGCGATCCGTTGACCGAGATCGAACCCACCGACCACGCGGTGCTGCCGCCCAGGTGCGGATTCTTTTCCAGCAACACGACCCGCGCGCCGGCAGCAGCGGCCTCGATCGCCGCGGCCAGGCCCGCACCGCCGCCGCCCAGCACGATGACGTCGGCGCGGGTGTGGTTCACGCGGCGGCGAGGTGGTCCGCGAGCAGCACGCCGGCGCCGTGCAGCGGCCGCGTCCAGCCGAGCCGGCGCAGGCACGCCCATAGGCTGGCCTGCGTGGTCGAGATCACGGGCTTGCCGAGTTCGGCCTCCAGCGGCGCGATGGCCGGCATGCTCACCCAGTTGGTGCACGCGAGCACGACCGCGTCCGCATCCGTGCGATCGACCTGTCGGCCGACCTCGAGCGCACTGTCGATGCCCAGCCGGCCGACCTGCAGGTTGTCGACGTAGCCCAGCCCCACGCGCGAAACCACCTCGAAGCCGTTAGATTCCAGAAAGCCGGCGGCGACCGCATTGACCTCGTCGTCGTATGCGGCGCCGAGCGCGATGCGCGTCGCGCCGAGTGCGCGCAGCGCCTCGAGCAGCGCGGTCGAGGTCGTGGTGGCGGGCTTGCCGGTTGCGGCCTCGATGCGCGCGCTGACCTCGCGGTCGTAGCCGAGCCCGTTGAAGAAGCTCGGTGCGGTCGCGCCGAGCAGGATCAGATCCACGTCCGCGCTCGCGAGCTTGCGCGATTCCTCGTCCAGCGGGCGCAGGATCTCGACGATGGAGTCGGCCGCGATGCGGGTCAGCGGCAGCCGCCCGACGTGCAGCGAGATCGCCCGCGGCAGCGTGTCGCGCAGCTCGATCTCGACGGTGGTGTTGGAAGAGGGGACGAGTACCCCGAGGCGATGGGTGGGCAGGCTGGTCATGCGAGCGCTCCGGCGACAGGTCGCCGTCAATCGTACCCGACGCGACGGCCGATCACGGTGTCGCCAGCGTTGCCGTCACAGCGTCAGTCCACCTTCGCCGCGACCGCTTCGATCTCGATCCGCAACTCGGGCCGCGCCAGCCCCTTGACCACCAGGATCGTCGCGCCCGGCTTGTGGCTGCCCATCACGCCGTCGCGCTCGGTGACGAACGTCGCGACGTCTGCCTGGTCGGTCAGGTAGACGTCGAAGCGCACCACGTCCCGCAGGCCCATGTCTGCGGCCGCGAGGATGTCCCGCAGGCGTGCGAACACGACCTGCGCCTGCTCCGCGGTGGTCGGGGGCGTGGTGCCGTCGGCGCGGGTGCCGACCTGACCGTTCGTGAACAGCAGGCGCGCGCCGGCGGGCACCTCCACCGCGTGCGCGACGTTGCTCGAGTGGCGATACAGATCGCCCAACACATGGGTCTTCAACATGGTGGTCCAGCTCCTGTGTGTGTCATCGGCAGCCGCCGGGGGCGGGGGGGCGCGGCGGCTGCCGGCCTTGGATCCCATGACGCCGAGCCTGCCGGCGCGCGCGGCGGCATCGGCACGTTGCCGCCCGCGGCCGCGCGCACTAGCATCGATCGCACCGGCACGGCTGCGCCGGCGCCCGGCCGCGGCGCGCGCGCAAATGCGCGGCCGGTCCATCCACACTGTGCGGAGGCGATCATGACCAGAGTGCTCGACAACGCGGCGCTCGCGCAATACCGCGACGCCGGCTACTTCGCGCCGCTGCGCGCGTTCAGCCCCGAGCAGGCGCGTGCGATGCGCGCCGCGATCGAGGGCTTCGAGGCCGAGCGCGGGCCGGTGTTCACCGAGAACCGGCCGCGGCCGGGCGATCCGTTCCAGGGTTCATACCGCTTCAAGAGCCATCTGCTGTTCAAGTGGCTGTCCGATGCGGTGCGCAGCCCGATGATCCTGGATGCGGTCGAGGATCTGATCGGCCCGGACATCCTGTGCTGGACCACGCACTGGTTCATCAAGGAGGCCCGATCCACGCAGTACGTCTCCTGGCACCAGGACAGCAACTACTGGGGGCTCGATACGCAGGAGCTGGTCAGCGTGTGGCTGGCGATATCCCCGGCCACGCTGCGCAGCGGCTGCCTGCGGCTACTGCCCGGGTCGCACCATGGTCCTGCATTGCAGCACGTGGACACCTGGGAGAAGGACAACATGCTCACGCGCGGGCAGACAATCCAGGGCGTCGACGAATCCAAGGCGATCGCGCTGGAACTCGAGCCGGGCGAGGTGGCGCTGTTCGACTACCGGCTTGCGCACGCCTCGGATCCGAATCGCAGCGACGACCGGCGCATCGGCATCGGCATCCGCTACATCCCGCCCTCGGCGCGCCAGGTGGTCGCGGACTGGGACTGCGCGTCACTGGTGCGCGGCGAGGACCGCTACGGGCACTTCGAGCTGGAACCCGAACCCGCGTGCGATTTCGACCCGGCCGCAGTGGAACTGCACCGCAAGGCCGACGAGGCGCAGCGCAAGGTGTACTACGCCGGCGCCAAGGCCGCCGCGGCAGGTTAAAGGGAAATTTCGCCCGAGTCATCACGCCAGCGTGCGAATCCGCACCTTGGAGGGGAGCGAATCAAAGACACCATCCGGGTCGTGCGCTCGCCGTTGGGCGCGGGAGGGCTGGAATCGTATTCCCAGGCGCGGCTCAGGCCGCGTATGCCAGGCGCTGCTGCGCGATGTCGAGCGGACTGCGCACGCCGTGGCCGCCGCGGTTGAGCACGTGCGTATAGATCATCGTCGTCTTGACGTCGGAGTGGCCGAGCAGTTCCTGAACCGTACGGATGTCGTACCCGGACTCGAGCAGATGCGTCGCGAAGCAGTGCCGGGACGTGTGGGTCGTCACCCGCTTGCCGATCCCGGCTGCGCGCGCCGCCTGCTTGACCGCCCGTTGCAGGCGGTCCGGATAGACGTGATGGCGCAGCAGCCTGCCACTGCGCGGCTCGCGCATCAGCCGCGTGGCCGGGAACACGTACTGCCAGCCGGGTTCGCGTGGCGCATTCGGGTACTTGCGCGCGAGCGCATACGGCAACGACACACCGGGAAAGCCGTTCGCGATATCCCGGCGGTGCAGCATCCGGACCTGCGCAAGCTGCGCGTCGAGCGGCGCCGCGAGCGCGCGCGGCAGCATCGTCACCCGATCCTTTCCGCCCTTGCCGTCACGTACCACGATCTGCCCGTAGCCCGTGTCGAGGTCCTGCACCCGCAGGTGCAGGCACTCGTGCAGCCGCAGGCCGGCGCCGTACAGGAGCTGCGCCATCAGCCGGTACGGCGGGTCCCGATTCAACAGCACGCGCGCGACCTCCTCACGCGTGAGCACGACCGGTACCCGGCGCGGAGTCTTCGCGCGCACCACGTCGCCGACGAACGCGATGTTGCGCTGCAACACGGCCTTGTACAGGAACAGCAACGCACTGAGCGCCTGGTTCTGCGTCGAGGCCGCCACCCGCCGCCGGGTCGCGAGATGACTCAGGAACTGCGCGACTTCGACCTCGCCCATCTGAACGGGATGCCGCAGGCCGTGGAACCGCACGAAATCCTTGACCCAGTAGACGTAGGCCTGCTCCGTGCGATAGCTGTAATGACGCGTGCGGATGGCATCCCGCACCCGGTCGAGCAGGCGTGGCTCGGACATCGGCGCCTCCTTGCGCATCCTAGAGAATTTGGACCGGGTCTAAAACTTTGTCCGGTACGGCCAATTCTGACCTATACTGTTGTAATGTATAGCCCTCAGCACCGAATCCGCAAGGCCTTAACGGATTGCACTCCGTTGTTTCGGTCGTCTACTTATTCGTTAAGTGGCACCGAAGCGTAGGAGGCTCGCTGATGCCAAGGATCTCGGAGTTCTACGGAATTCTGATCTACATGTATTACCAAGATCACGCGCCGCCGCACTTTCACGCGATCTACGGGGAGCATGAGGCTGAGGTCGAGATCGCGACTGGTGGGGTGTTGCGCGGGCATCTTCCGAGGCGGGCCCGACGACTGGTCGAAGAGTGGGCCGAGGCGAATCAGCTAGAATTAACGGAAGACTGGAAGCGAGCGCGAGCTGGAGAGCCGCTGAATCCGATCGAACCCTTGGAGTAAAACCATGAGTGAGATCCTCCGAATTACGAATGCCAAGTGGGCGGGTGGGTATCGGCTATCGCTGAGTTTCAGCGATGGCACTTCGAAGGTCGTTGATGTCCTGCCTCTACTCAATGGCCCGGTGTTCGAGCCCTTGCGGGACGAGAATTACTTTGCGAGGGGGATACTCGATCAAGTCTGCGGAACGGTTGTCTGGCCTAACGGTGCAGATTTCGCGCCTGAGGCACTCAAGTCGCTCGAAGCGGAAACCGCGAGTGCCACTTAACAACCGCAGCGAGCGGACGCGGGCAAGCGAGGCGGCGCCTCGCGGGACAGGACGGCGGCGCGCCGCTCCTGCGGGGCGTTATGTGGCGTAAACCAAAATGACAGCGACTGAAGCACAGGTCATTACCGTTCTTTCAACCTTGGTCGCTGCGTTCGCTGGTGCATGGGCGGCGTTCCGTTTCGAGAGCCATCGCCGTCAAAGAGAAGAAACATCTCGCAGAGTCGCGGCCGTTAACCGCGCTCTGTACACGATTTACAACATGTGGAACGTCTTGTTTCAGTTTGACGAAGAATGCCTGAAGCCCTACAGAGGGAAGACTGTGGGCGGCTACCAGAAACCGCGCGTTATGTAGTGCACGACATAAGGCGCGGTCTCTCGAAGCCGCTAACAAAGACCGATGCTTGGCTAAACGTTGCAGGCACGTTCCCGTCAAGCTATGGCCTAACCAAGTTCGAAGCTGAAGGGCTTGTGTTCATGCTTCAATCAGGCCATCCGAATCTGTTCGTCTCATTGATGCTTGAGGAGCAACGATTTCTGAACGCGTTGAGCCAGATTGAGTACCGCTCGAAACTAGTCGAAAGTGAAGTTTCCCCAAATTCGCATCGGCCAATGTTCGAGTAGGGACGCCTATGCGGGAGGATGACGTCGAACGAATCCTCGGAATCGACATCGTGCACAAATTACGTGTCGTCACCGATGGAATCATGGAAAACGTCGAGGCCTCCTTGTCTTCTCTTCGCCAAGCTCATGACGCATTACACGACGATATGAAGCGGTACTTCAAGAAACAGATACTCATAAAGGTCGCCTTTGGAGAACCTTTCACGGGCCGTGATTGCCGTGCCACATAACACCGCGCTCCAAGCGACGCCGGACGCGGCGTCGGCGGCCTTCGGCCGCTTGCGCGCCCGTGGCGGCGCGCTTGAGCGCAGACGTTCGGCGGCACAGTAATGGCGCTCAGTGAATTCGAGGCGGCTCGTGCTCGGAAGGCGCTGGATGCATTTATGGTTAAGCACAGGCCCCCCGCGCATATTCGCGCAGAGCTGGATCTTGGGTCTCGTATTTCTGGGCAGAGCGTAGAGATCTTCGAAATCCGGCCGGTGTGGCGAGGCAAGGCGGGGGAGAAGCGAGAGAGCTCGGTTGCGAAGACAACGTTCGTGCGCAGTCGTGGAGTGTGGAGGGTGTTCTGGATGCGTAGCGACCTTAAGTGGCACGGGTATGAGCCCGCGCCGGAGGTCGCGTCGCTCGAGGAGTTCTGCGCGCTCGTCGCGGAGGACGCCAATGCGTGCTTCTTTGGGTAAAGATGATGAGTGTTGCGTCAGCCGCCGAACAACGCGTTGCACCGCACGGCGTTCATCGGCGGCGCAGGCGCGTAAGGTCATTGCAATTTGCAATGGGTG
>Ga0214472_10003937_pt1 | contig 15677 bp, 9 predicted proteins | sample RVTome_6_FD_207662 | JGI IMG/M metagenome (GOLD analysis project Ga0214472, IMG submission 207662) | Soil microbial communities from uranium-contaminated site in the Upper Colorado River Basin, Wyoming, United States - RVT140D175 | ecosystem: Environmental > Terrestrial > Soil > Contaminated >...
GGCTGCCGCGAAAACCCTGCGCGAGGCAGTCGTGCACGTGTGCCGGACGCTCAACGGGACGGAGATCGAGTTCGCTTGCAGGCTCGCCGACGGCGAGCACATCATCGAGGCGCGGCTGGTGCCGGAGCGCGACGGCGGCGAGCGGGTCGCCAGCGTGCTGGGCATCCTGCGCGACGTCAGCGAACGCAAGGCCGCCGAGGCGCGCATCAAGCGCCTCACCAACCTGTACGCTGCCCTCTCCCAGTGCAATCAGGCGATTGTGCGCTGTGCCGACGAGGACGAACTGTTCCCGATCATCTGCCGCGATGCCGTCGAGTACGGCGGGATGAAGATGGCCTGGATCGGACTGGTCGAGTCCGAATCCGGGGTCGTACGGCCGGTTGCCTGCTTCGGCGAAGGGACCGAATACCTGCACGAAGTGCTCAAATCGACCGACCCGGCCAGCCCCTACGGCCACGGCCCGGTCGGCGTCGCCATCCGCGAACGGCGCCCGTTCTGGTGCCAGGACTACCAGCACGATCCGGCCACCGCCGCCTGGCGCGAGAGCGCCGTCCGCTTCGGATGGCGCGCCTCGGCGGCACTGCCCATTTACCGGAACGACGTGGCCGTCGGGGCCTTCACGCTCTATTCCGATACCGAGGGCGCCTTCGACGAGGCGGCGCGCAATCTGCTGGTGGAGATGGAGATGGACATCTCGCACGCGCTCGAGCGGTTCGCCGCCGAACGCGCGCGCCGGGCGCTACAGGAGGAGATCGCCGAAACCAAGTCGCGCATGGACAACATCCTGGACAGCATCGACCAGGTCATCTGGTCGGCGGACGCGGAAAGCGGCCAGGTGCTATTCCTGAATCGTGCCATCGAGGCCATCTGTGCGCGTCCTTTGCGCGATTTCATCGGCAACGTCTCGCTGTGGCGCGGCGTGGTGCACCCGGACGACGCCGCGGTGAGCGCGACGATGTTGCGGCGATTGCGCGCAGAGGGTTCCGCTTCGGCCGAATTTCGCGTCCTGCGCCCGAACGGCGAGGTCCGCTGGGTCTACAACCATGCCTGGCTCATCCGCGACGCCGCGGGCAAGGCGATCCGCGTCGACGGCGTGATATCCGACATAACCGAACGCAAGCGGGCCCAGGCGGAGCTGGAGCTCAGCGCCAAGGTCTTCGAGCAGAGCGCGGAGGGTATCGTCATCTGCGATGCCGACAACCGCATCCTGTCTGTGAACGGCGCCTTCTGCGAGATCACCGGCTACGCGCACGACGAGGCGATCGGCCGCGACCCCGCCATGCTCAAGTCCGGCCGCCACGATCACGATTTCTTTCTGCAGCTGTGGCAGGGGCTGACCGAGAGCGGGCGCTGGCAGGGCGAAATCTGGAACCGGCGCAAGAGCGGCGACATCTATCCCGAGTTCCTCTCGATCAGCGCCCTGCGCGACGCCGCCGGCAAGGTCACCCACTACATCGGCATGTTCAGCGACGTCAGCCAGCACAAACAGGCCGAGGAGCGCATCCGTCACCTGGCCCACTTCGACGCGCTGACCGGCCTGCCGAACCGGGCGCTGCTCGACGACCGCATCGCCCAGGCCACCCTCCAGGCTCAGCGGAGCAAGCACCCCGTGGCGCTGATGTTCCTCGACCTCGACCGCTTCAAGAACATCAACGACTCCCTCGGCCACCGCGTCGGCGACGAGGTGCTGGTCGAGACCGCCCGTCGCCTCACCGGCGGGATGCGCGACGAGGACACGGTTTCGCGTCTCGGCGGCGACGAGTTCATCCTCCTCTTGCCCAACACCGATGCCGACGGTGCCGCCCACGTGGCGCAGAAGACGATCGAGGCGATGGCGGACCCGTTCCGCATCGACGGCAACGAGCTCACCGTCTCGCCCAGCATCGGCATCGCCATGTATCCGGGCGACGGCCCGAACCTCGAGACGCTCACCCAGAGTGCCGACGTGGCGATGTACAAGGCCAAGCAGAGCGGCCGCAACACCTTCTGCTTCTTCACCCCGGAGATGCACGCCCAGGCCTCGCGCACCCTGCAGTTGGAGAACGGCCTGCGCCGCGCTCTGGAGCGGAACGAACTGGCGCTGCACTTCCAGGCCAAGGTCGACACCAGGAGCGGCCACATTACGGGCAGCGAGGCGCTGCTGCGCTGGCGCCATTCGGAACTGGGCACGGTGCCGCCGACGGAGTTCATCCGCGTCGCCGAGGACAGCGGCCAGATCCTGTCGCTCGGCGAATGGGTCCTGCGCACCGCGGTGCAGCAGATCAAGACCTGGGAGCGGGCCGGACTGCCCCCGCTGCCGATGGCGGTCAATCTCTCTGCGGTGCAGTTCCGCCAGATCAACCTCGGTGAGCTCATCAGCCGAGTACTCGCCGACGCCGGACTTGCGCCGGAGTACCTGGAGCTGGAGCTGACCGAAAGCATGGCCATGGAGGACCCGACCGCCACCGTGGCCATCATCGCCGGCCTGCACCGCCAGGGCCTGAAGATTTCGATCGACGACTTCGGCACCGGCTACTCGTCGCTGTCCTATCTCAAGCGCTTCCACGTGAACAAGCTGAAGATCGACCAGTCCTTCGTGCACGACATCAGCACCGATCCGGACGACAGGGAGATCGTCAGCGCCATCATCGGGTTGGCCCACAACCTGGGCCTGCGCACCATCGCCGAGGGGGTGCAGACCAAGGACCAGCTCTCCTTCCTGCTCGAGGCGGGCTGCGACGAGTGCCAGGGCTACTACTTTTCCCGCCCCCTGCCGCCGGTTGAATTCGAGGTGCAACTGCGTAACGGCTGGCTACGACCGGAGGGCTGCGGCTCATCGGCGTGAGCATCCGAAGCCTGGCCAGTTTGCGCGCGTCAATGCTGCGTCCCCTGCGCGCCGCCCGATGCCGGCAATCTGACCACGGCCTCGGCGAGCGATCCCTCGGGGCCGCGCCACAGCAGGCGCCCGCCTCTCGCGAGGCAGCGCAGTCGCCACGCGAAGAACACGTCGCCGAGGAACTCGTCGCATTCCCACTGCGCCGTGCCGATCGCCCGATCGGCCGGTTGCCAGTCGTCATCGCACTGAGCGAGCAGCAGACCGTCGTAGAAATCGTCGCCGTGGTGGGTGATGCGGCCGTCGGCCCAGCGCCGCACGCCGGAGGGGACGGCGCTGTTGCGCCGCCACTCCCCAGCGAGCCGCGCGATTTCCCCGCCGTCGAGCGTGCGCACGCGCGCAAGCAGCGCTCCAAACTCGCCCGGGTCGAACTGGCTCACCGCGCGCCGCCCGCCCGAAGCGCCCGCGGGGTCGACGGCCTCGACGAGGCGGACGTCCGCCTGCGGCGAAAACATCGCGCAAAGACGCTGCAGCCACAATCGGGACGAGCTGTGCGCGCCGGCCCAGACGAACACCGTACCCTCGCGCGCAGCGTCGGCCGCGTGCGCATAACGCGCCTCCTCCTCGTCGAACTCGGCGACAACCGCTGGTGCATCGGGCAGCAACTGCGCCCAGTAGCGCGCGCGGCTTGCCGGGCCGTCGGCGGTGCCCAGCGCGCCGAGGGGCCCGATGCAGTAAATGTCCCGAAAGCGCAGGATCGGCGCCGCAGGCGGCATGCCCGACGTTATCGCGTCGCGCAGCACACCCGCGGCGGCATCTCCCAGCACCAGATGGGTCGCCTCGTCTGTCATCGCCTGTGGTCCGGAATGCGACTGCGCCGCAACGGCCGGTAGACTCGTCGTTCAAGCGGCGGTTCGGGTGGCAGCGGGCAGCGGGGGAAAGCCGTTGCGTGCGGAAGTCGGACTTGGCCGTCGGACCACGGACAACGGCGAGGCGCAGTTTGCCCGCGAGCCGGACACGGCCCCCATCAAGCCCTCGAGCCGGCGGGATTCCACCGGGCAAGTCCCTAATTCTTTTGTTGACACCCGGGCCCTGTGGGCTAAATTACCATCTGTATGGATGGTAAGGGGATGGCAATGAGCGTACATGAGCTTCGTCCCAAGGCCGGCGACACTTCCGAGAAGATCACCATCAATCTCGGCGTCGTCGACCTCGGGCAGATCGATCTGCTGGTGCAGGAAGGGTTCTACTCCAACCGTACCGACCTGATCCGCACGGCGATCCGCAATCAGTTGGCAGTCCACGCCGAGGTGGTCAGGGAAACGGTGGCGCGCAAGACCTTCGTCCTCGGCCTGCAGCATTACAGCCGCAGCGACCTCGAAGCCGTGCAGGCGGCCGGGCAGAAGCTCCAGATTCAGGTTCTGGGCCTCGCCAGCATTGCCCACGACGTTTCCCCCGAACTCGCCCTGGCCACCATCGATTCGGTGGTCGTGCTGGGCGCCCTGCATGCCAGTCAGGCGGTCAAGGCCGCCTTGGCGGATCGGATCCGCTGACCGGCATTGCGACGACAAGGAGATTCACGATGATGAATGAAACGCTGTTGGCGGGAATGCGCGAAGCGACCCGCCTGACGCGCGCCGGCCAGTTGCACGAGGCGATGGCGATGATTCAACGCACGCTGCACGGCGGGCTGGGCCACGCGCCCGCCGCCGAGGCGTCCCGCGAAGCGGAGCCGGACACGATCGAAGGGCGCTGCCGTGTCGTCGACGACGAGCCCGGTGTAACCGCGACGCCCGCCTCTCCGGCGGCGCCGCACGCGGCGAGCACCGGACATGCCCGGGCGCATTCGCAGGCCAGGCCCCGACCGGCGGCAGCGAGCCACGAACGCACGCCGCCGCCGCGATTCGGCGCCGGGCTGCATGAACTGCTGCATGAACGGCTGCGCGGACAATGGCGCGACAACTTCAGCGGCTACCGGGGGCCGATGCCGTGGTCCGAGCCGCTCCCGGATCGCCCCCCCATCGTCGTTCCGGACGGCGCGCGCTTCATCACCGGCACGTACGCCAACGACGCCGGCACCCGGAATTACAAGCTGTACATCCCCAGTTGTTACGAGGGGCAGCCGCTGCCGCTGGTGGTCATGCTCCACGGGTGCACGCAGGGCCCCGACGATTTCGCCGCGGGCACCCGCATGAACGAGTACGCCGAAGAGCATCGGTGCTTCGTCGCCTATCCGGCTCAATCGCAGACCGCCAATGGTTCGAAGTGCTGGAACTGGTTCCAGGCGGCCGACCAGCAGCGCGACCGCGGCGAGCCGTCCATCATTGCGGGGCTTACCCGCCAGATCGCCGACGACCACCGGATCGACGGTCGGCGGATCTACGTGGCCGGGCTGTCGGCCGGCGGCGCGATGGCGATGACCCTGGCGGTGACCTACCCGGATATCTACGCGGCAGTCGGGGTCCATTCCGGGCTTCCCCATGCGGTCGCCCAGGACCTTCCTTCAGCGCTCGCCGCAATGCGCTCCGGCAAGGCGGCCAGCCCTTGTGCGGCAAGCGCGGCCAAGGCGCCCCGGGGTGCGGCGCCCGTCCCCGCCATCGTGTTCCACGGCGACCGGGACAACACGGTGCATCCCTGCAACGGTGACCAGGTGATCGCCCAATGCGCGCCCGGCCATGCCGGGCGGGGAGCACCGGCCGCCAGCGGGCCCGCGCCGCGGGTGGAAGTGCAACGAGGGCAGGTTCCGCACGGCCACGCCTATACGCGCACCGTGTTCCACGACGCCGATGGGCAACCCACGGTGGAGCAGTGGCTGGTGCACGGCGCGGGCCACGCCTGGTCGGGCGGGAGCTCCGGCGGCACTTACACCGATCCCAAAGGGCCCGACGCGACGCAGGAGATGCTGCGTTTCTTCTACGAGCATCCGCAAGGCGAGGCGTCGACCCGCGTCTCGTAAGGACGGGCGCGGTTTCGTACGAGGCGGGTCGGTCCTTCGTGTCGCCAGGGGGCGAATTTTCGATGTCGCCCGCCATCTGGCGCCGTTGCGGGAGCATCATTGACGCGACATGCCATTCGGGGATTCTCCGTGCCCAACCTTGCATCGCGCGCCCTGGGCGCTTCGCTTGCCTGCGCCCTCCTCCTGCTCGGCGGATGCGCCGCCGTCCCCGAGCGGGGCGAGGAGCTCGTGCTGATCGGCGCGGGCGCCCATCCCTGCGCCCGCATGACTTCGCCCACCCCGCGCGACCCGGCCGATCCCCCGATCGCGTGGGGCGCGAGCTGGACCACCGGCTACCTGCGGGCCTATTTCGACGAGCGCTTCGGCAGCACCTTCGACCCCTTCAGCGCCTACCGGGAATTGTCCGGCAGGGATTTCGACGTCGCGCAGGCGGTCGTCGAATGGTGCGTCGAGCACCCGCAACGGGCGCTCAACGAGGCCGCGCTCGCCATCGCCACCGGCGCCGTGTCGGGCAGCGCAGACCGGGAATCGACGGGTTCGGTGGCGGTCCAGGGCGCGGGCGCCGCCCCCTGCCCCGCCGTCTTCGCCGACGAGGCGCGCCACAAGCAGGGGCACCGCGCCTTCAACTGGATGTTCGGCTACCTGCGCGGGCGCTTCGATGCCCGCTTCGGCGAGCACTTCGACCCGCTGGGGGAGGCGCTCCGCCATCACGGCAAGGGGCTGCTGTCCCATATCGAATCGAGCGCCGCGGCCTGGTGCGCGAGCCACCCGGAATCCTCGATGTGGCAGGTATCCATGGCGGCGTCGGCGCAGTTGTTGCGGGAATGCGAGGCGCGCGGCGGCGGGCGTTGCGGGCCGGCCGGGGATGGCGCAAGGGGGCGATGACCGTGCCGGCATGGTGCCGCCTGACCCACCTCGCCTTCCTGCGGTGCGCTCTCGCGCTTGCGGCGTGGCCCGCAAGAATTCCCCCGCCACCATGGCGATTTCCCCGTTCCGCGCCCGGATCCAGCACCGTGCTTGCCGCCACCTTGACCGGGCTGGCGCTGGGGGTGCTCGCGGGATGCGCGCCCGACGCCGGCGATAGCGGGCGGGTGGAACGGGCCGATGCGCCCGGGATTCAAACCGCGACGCACGAGAAACGCGCCGACGCGCCCGGAGAGCAAGCCGCGGCGCCCGAGGAACGGGCAGTAGCGGCCGAGCGCAAGGCCGCGACGCTGGAGGAGCAGGCGTCGAGCGAGGGCTCGGGCAGACCGCCGACACCGGTCGAAGTCATTGCCCCCAAAGAAGCGCAGGCGGTCGACCCGCAGGGCAAGGAAGCCCTCGACGATGCCATCACCTGCCTGGCCCGCAGCATCTATTGGGAAACCAAGGGCGAGGAGCTGGCCGGCATGCAGGCGGTGGCCAGCGTGGTGATGAACCGGCTGGGGCAGCCGGGGTTTCCCGACACGGTGTGCGGGGTCGTCAAGCAGGGCCGGGAAAGCGGCTCGTGTCAGTTCTCGTGGTGGTGCGACGGCCGCCCGGACGCGGTGCAGGAGCCCGAGCGCTACAGCATCGCCAAGGAGGTGGCGCGACAGGCGCTCAACGGCCAGCTCGTCGACCGCACCGGGGGCGCGACCTACTTCCACCACAAGCGCGTGTCGCCCGACTGGTCGAAGACCTTCACGAGGACGACCGTGATCGGACCGCATCGCTTCTACAAGCCCGCGGACGGCGATGGCAAACCCTGACCCGCCGAGCGTCAGCCCCCCCGTTGACCGCCGCCGACCCGGTGCGGCGCATCACCCCTTCGCCTTCACCGTCTGCTCATACAGCGCCTCGAGCAGCCGCCGGATCTGTTTGCGCGTCTGCTCGTCGATGAGGTTGCCCGCCGCATCGAAGTGCTCGCCCGCGTTGCCGATCATCACCTCGGGGCGGTTCAGGAAGCGCAGGTCGAGGTACACCATGCTCTGCCGCAGGTGGTATTGCGCCCGCGCCGTGCCGAAGCGGCCTGCGCTCGCCCCCATCACCGCCGCCGGCTTGGCGGCGAAGGGCTGGTCCGGCGGTCGAGAGATCCAGTCGATGACGTTCTTCAACACGCCGGGGATCGAGTAGTTGTACTCCGGCGTCACGATGAGCAACGCATCCGCGGCGCGGACCTGTTCGCGCAGCCGCTCCACGGCGGGCGGGAACCCCTTCGCGTACACGTCCTCGTTGTAGAGCGGGACCTCCGAGATGTCGCCGATCTGGATTTTCATCCCCTGCGGCGCGAGGCGCACCGCCTCGCGCAGCGCTGCCGCGTTGTACGAGCCCTGCCGCAGGCTACCGGAAATGCCGAGAACAGTGACCGCTTCTGATCCGCTCATGATTGGACTCCCGTAACGGGCCCGGACGGGCGCTGACGGATTGACGCCAGACCCGGGCCGCAAATTCCCAGGATTCGGCCGGCCGGACGATTACGAGAGCTTCGCCAGCCCCTCGGGGACGGGGCGGCGCAGCAGCGCCGTGCGCGCCGCCCATTCCTCCGCCGGCGGGAGCGTCTCCAGGAAATGCACCTCGCCGCCGGCGAGCGTCGCGACCGGCAGGCCGGCGCGGTACAGCACCCGGTTGCCGGTGAGCGCGGCGACCCGTCCGCCCGGGGTGAGGACGCCGACGAGGTTGAGCGGATCGGCCGCCGAGAGCGACACCCATGCTTCGTCCGCGTCCCGGCGGCGCGTCTCGCGCAGCAGGCCGATCGCCTCGGGCAGCGCGAACTGCTCGCCGGAGAAGCCGGCGACGAAGCGGCCGCCGCGGATCTCGCCGCGCGCCTCCAGCCTGCGGTAGCAGCGCAGCAGATCGCGCCACGGTGGCAGCCAGCCCGCCTCGCGCGCCAGCAGGCGCCAGAAGACGACGCCGTAGCGGCGCAGCAGCGTGCGCGCCGCGTGCTCGACCGCCTCGTCGGCCCGTGTTCCCTCCCCCGCGCCCGCGCGGCGGGCGAGCGCCCAGCGTCCGGCATCCTCCATGCCGAAGAGCGCCGTGCGGTGGCGCCGGCGTCCGCCGGCGATGGGCTTCCGGCGCTCCGACGGCAGGAGCAGCGCGCGCAGGCCCGCGAAGCTGTCCGAGCTCACCAGCCCGCCTGCCGCGAGCTCGGCGAGCGCGTCCTCCACCTGGGTGCGCAGCAGCCCGCTGGCGTCGACCAGCTCGTCGAAGAAGGAGGCGCCGTGGCTGCGGATCGCCTCCAGCACCCGCGCCGCGTTCGGCGCGAGATGCGCCGGGTCGGGCGTGCCGGCGAGCTGGCTCCACAGCCGGACGTTGCGCCGCGGAAGGAGCGCGATCGGCGTGGTGCGCAGCGGCCCCGCGCCGCGGCCGGCGCGATCGGGATCGGGCGCGCGCGGCGTGAGGCGCGCCCACGCGACCCGTCCCGCGAGGCACTGGTCGTCGAGCCAGGCGGGCTCGTACTCGGCGATGCGCGCGGGCAAGACCTCGGTCTCCCACGCCCCGGCCGGCGCCTCGAAGCCTTCGAGCAGCGTGACCACCGCGGCCACCGCGTCCGGCCCCTCCAGCCGGTTGTCCGCGGCGACGTGCTGCCAGGCGAAGAGAAAGCGCAGGAAGTCGCGCGCCGCCACCGGCTCGATCTCGGCGCGCAGCCGCTTCACCGTGTAGCGGTTGATGCGCGCCAGCAGCCGCCGCTCGCACCATTCGTCGTCGCGCGAGTCCGGCGTGTAGCGGCCGCGCATGGCGAAGCCCTCGGCCTCCAGGGCTGCGAGCGCCGCGTCCGCATCCGTCTGGGACAGCGCCAGCGGCACGGCCAGCTCGGCGGCGCGCACGGGCCCGAGCCCTTCCAGCCGCCCGCGCAGGATCTCGACGAGCGCAGCCTCCGGTTCCGGCGCGCCCGCCCGTTCGCCTCCCGGCGGCGTCAGGTCCGGCCGGAACCGGGCCGCCGGAAGCCGCGCGCGGAAATCGGCGGCGCGTTCGGCGGCGATCCAGATGCCAGTGCCGGGCGCATCGACGTGCGCGGCGCGATTGGCGGCAGCGAGGGCCGCGAGCCACTCCCCCCATGCCGGCGCCGCGGCCACTTCCGCGTCGGTCACGAAGGCGAGCCAGAGCAGCGCGTCGTGCAGCTCGTCGGCGTTGGCCGGGTCCGGCCAGGCCTCCTCGCGCACGCGGGCGATCGCCTCGGGGTCGAGGCGGCCGAGGTCGGCGGCGCTCTCCGGGTCCAGCCAGCGCCGGCCCATCACCGCCTGGGTGCGGCGCTCCTCCAGCGGGGCGTCGTCGAGGTAGGCGTAGGGGCGCGCCGACAGCACCTCCATGGCGAGCGGCGACGGCTCGGACAGGTCGCAGCTCACCACCCGCACGGCGCCCGATTCGATGCCGCGCAGCAGCCGCTCGAAGCCGTCCGCGTCCATCGCCTCGCCCAGGCAGTCGGCGAGGGTCTGCGCGACCAGCGGATGGTCGGGGATCTCGCGCTCGCCGGCGAGGTTTTCGGCACAGGCGATCTGGTCCGGGAAGATCGCGGCGACGAGATCCTCGGCGTCCATGCGCACGAACTGCGGCGGCACCTTGCGCCCGCCACGAAAGCGTGGCAGCGCGAGCGCCACCGACGCCGTCCAGCGCCAGCGCGTGATGAACATCGGCGCATCCAGCAGCGCCTGCACGAGGATGGCGCGCGCGGTGGCCGAGTTCAGATAGCGCGGCACCTCCTCCAGCGGGAAGCTGTGTGCCGAGGTGAGCGACAGCACGATGTCGTCCTCGGTGGCCGCCGCCTGCAGCTCGAAATTGAACTTGCGGCAGAAGCGCTTCCTGAGCGCGAGCCCCCAGGCGCGGTTCACCCGGCTGCCGCGGGGCGAATGGATGACGAGCTGCATCCCGCCCGCCTCGTCGAAGAAGCGCTCGAGCACGATGGTGTCCTCGGTCGGCAGGCACCCCAGCGCGGCGTGCGCGGCGGCGAGATAGTCGACGAGCTGGCGCGCGGCGTCCGCCCCGATGCCGACCTCGTCGACGAGCCAGGCGAGCGCCACGGCGCCGCTCGCGTCCGTCGCGAGGCTGCGCGCCACTTCCGCCCGCAGACGCGACACGGCGTGCGAGAGCTCGTCGCTGCGCCCCGGCGCCTCGCCCAGCCAGAACGGGATGCTCGGCGCCGCCCCGTGCGCATCCTCCACACGCACCGTGCCGCGCTCCACGCGCAGGATGCGCCAGGCGTTGTTGCCGAGCTGGAAGACGTCGCCGGCCAGGCTCTCCACCGCGAAATCCTCATTCACCGTGCCGATGTAATGGTTCTCCGGCTCGAGCAGCACCTGGTAGTCGGCGGTGTCTGGAATCGTGCCGCCGTTGGTGAGCGCGGTGAGCCGCGCGCCGCGCCGCCCGCGCAGCACGCCGTTCACCGCGTCGTGATGGACCAGCGCGCCGTGGCGACCGCGCCGCGTGCTGTAGCCCTCGGCCAGCATTTGCACGATCGCGTCGTAATGCTCGCGCGCGAGGGCGCGGAAAGGCCAGGCGCGGCGGAACAGGGCAAAGAGCGCGTCCGCGCCCCACTCGCGCGCCGCCACCTCGGCGACGATCTGCTGCGCCAGGACGTCCAGCGGCCGCTCCGGGATCGCGAGGCGGTCGAGCTCGCCGCGGCGCACGGCATCGAGCAACGCCGCGCACTCCACCAGCTCGTCGCGCGACAGCGGGAAGAGCCGTCCCTTGGGCGTGCCCGCGACGCCGTGCCCGGAGCGTCCCACGCGCTGCAGGAAGCTCGCGATCGAGCGCGGGGAGGCGATCTGGCACACCAGGTCGACCTCGCCGATGTCGATGCCAAGCTCGAGCGAGGCGGTGGCGACCAGCACCCGCAGCGCGCCGGCCTTGAGGCGCGCCTCGGCGGCAAGCCGGTGCTCGCGCGCGAGGCTGCCGTGGTGGGCCGCGACCTCGCCCTCGCCCAGGCGCTCGGACAGGTGCCGGGTGACGCGCTCTGCGGTGCGGCGGGTGTTCACGAAGACCAGCGTCGTGCGGTGGGCGGCGGCCAGGCCGGCGAGCCGGTCGTACACCTCCTCCCACACCTCGTTCGACATCACCGCCTCCAGCGGCGCGGCGGGGATCTCGAGCGCGATGTCGCGCACGCGTCCGTGGCCGGTGTCCACGATCGTGCACGGCGCGGCCTGCCTGCCATCCGGCCCGGCGCCGACGAGGAAGCGCGCCACCTCCTCCACCGGTTTCTGCGTCGCCGAAAGCCCGATGCGCAGGAGCGGCCCCGCGACGAGCGCGGCGAGCCGCTCGAGCGAGAGCGCCAGATGCGCCCCGCGCTTGTTGGGCGCGAGCGCGTGGATCTCGTCGACGATGACCGTGCGCGTGGTGGCGAGCATCTTCCGCCCGGACTCGGAGCCGAGCAGGATGTAGAGCGATTCCGGCGTCGTCACCACGATGTGTGGCGGCCGGCGGAACATCCGCGTACGCTCGCCCGCCGGCGTGTCGCCGGTGCGTACCAGGGTGCGGATCTCGACCTGCGGGAGCCCGCGCGTTTCGAGCTCGACGCGGATGCCCGCGAGCGGGCGCTCGAGGTTCTTCTGGATGTCGTTGGAGAGCGCCTTCAGCGGCGAGACGTAGACCACGCGCGTCTCGTCCAGCAGACCGCCGGCGAGGCCCTCGTTGAGGAGCGCGTCGATCGCTGCGAGGAAGGCGGCCAGGGTCTTGCCCGAGCCGGTCGGCGCCGCGACCAGGACGTGGCGCCCGGCGCGAATCGCCGGCCAGCTCTCCAGCTGAGCCGGTGTGGGCGCGGAAAAGGTGGATTCGAACCAGGCGGCGACGACGGGGTGAAAGGCATCCATTGCGGTGATCGGCTCGGGGAAGCTTCGTTGAAGCATAGCTTTCACGACGGCAAACGGCCGGTTCGGCGGCGCCCATGACGGGGGTGTCTTCCGCTCGCGCCGCAGCGGCCGACGCCGTTCCTGTTCCGGTGGAGCGCTTCGAACTCACCCCTTGCGAAAGCGGCGGGACATCGGCCTGCCCCCCTCGCAGGCGAACTTCGAGGCGGACAAACCGTTCTGGCGTGGATGAGGTCGAAGTCGAGGAAGCGGCCCGAGGCTTCGCCGCTCCAATCCATCATCATCATCGTCGTCTATCGTATGGATATGAATCCGACGTTCGAGCGCCGGGCGCCGGTTGTCCGGCGGTGCCGAGTTGCGGTTTTTTTCGAAGGAGGACGATGCAAATGGAACACCAGACCCTGAACCGCCTTGCCCTTTCCCTGCTTGCCCTTGGTATCGCCGGCGCGGCCCATGCCGCCGACCGCGCGACCGCCGAGGTGGTCGACCGCCAGGGAAAGGTCGTCGCCACCGCCACTCTTACCGACGCGCCCCACGGCATGCTGATCCACATAACCGTCCGCGGCCTGCCGCCGGGCCCCAAGGGGATTCACATCCACGGCGTCGGAACCTGCGAGGACCGCGACCAGGGCTTCGTCGCCTCCAAGGGTCACCTGAATCCGAAGGGCAAGGAGCACGGACTCATGAATCCGGCCGGCCCGGACGCGGGCGACCTGCCCAACCTCTTCGTCCATGCCGACGGCACGGTGGAAGTCGAGATGTTCACCACGCTCGCCAGCCTCTCCGGCAAGGGCAAGCTGGCTGCGTTGCTCGACTCGGACGGCGCCGCGCTGGTGATCCACACCAACCGCGACGACCACGCGACCCAGCCCATCGGCGGCGCGGGTGCGCGCATCGCCTGCGGGGTGGTCAAGGCCGCCGACTGATGCCCGCGCGCCGCCGACCGATGCTGTTTGCGATTCCGGTCGCGGTCGGCGGCGCCCTCGGCCTGGCGGCGCTCGCGTTCGGCGGATTTCGTGGCGAACGGCCGCCCGACCACCCCCCGCACCGGGCCGCTGCGCGGCCCGTCTTCACCCCGACCGGCGTCGCGCCCCTCACCCTCGCCCGCCCGCTCCGGCTCGCGGCGGCAGACACGCTGCGCCACGACCCCGCGGCCGCACACATCGGCCCCGGCTGCGACGGGCGCGACGAGATCACGGTCGAACTACACGCCGCGGACGTCACGCTGACGGTCATGGCCATGGCCGACGGCCACGGCGTGATCGAGGAGATCATCGCGATCCCGCAGGGGCTCGCCACCGGCGCGAACGACGCGCAGGCGTGCCGCGCGCGCATGCAGGCATTCGCCCGAGCCCTCGCGCCCCACGTCGGGCCGCCCGGCCCGGAGTCCCACGCGCGCATGGCCGTTGCCGAGACCTTCGGGGTCGGGCTGGGCGCGCATTCGAGGGTTCTCGCGCGCTGGTTTGCCGGCGGCGCCAGCTGCGACATCTCGCTGACTTTCCGCGATACGCCCGGCCCGTAACGGGCGTGCCTTGCGCGGTACCCAGGCAGCGGCCGTCACGACGCCGCGGCATCGGCTTCTCGCCCGTTTTTGCCATTGGCTGCGAGGCGAGCGCGAACCACGGCGCTTGACCGTTCCCGGCCGCGGCGGAAATACTGCCGGCCTTGGGTAATCATTTGTTGCAAGAGGCGCCGTGCCGAGGAGCCTTCCCCGTCGTGAAGAAACTGCCCGGATTCGCATCGTGATCCTGAGCCCTGTCTCCCGTGCTTCCGTCCGCGGCGATGCGCCGTCGGCGACGCGTGGATACGGCCGTGGCCGCGCCTGTTGCCGCATGGGCGCCCGATGACGGTACAGGCGAGCAGCGCCGCCTGGCCGTTCACCGGCGGTCGCGGCGTTGCCCTGCGTATCGCCGGGCTGGCGCTGCTGACGCCGCTGCTCATCTTGCTGTGGTGGCAGGATTCGCCGTGGCCGCTGCTGGTCGCGCTGGCGGCGTTGATCCTCTACGGTGGCGTGACCACCTTCGACCAGTTGCAGCGCCTGCGCGCCACACAGCGCGCCTACCAGCTGGCGATGCAGGCGGCGCACGACGGATTCTGGGAGTGGGACCCGGTGAGCAAGCGCCTCAATGTCGGCGCGCGCCTCCTGGAAATCCTCGGCTACGGCCAGAACTTCCTCCCCGACACGCACGCCTGGCTGGAGCTGGTGCATCCGGACGACCGCACCCACTACAACCGCACGGTGAGCGAGCATCTGAAGGGGCGCACGCCGTTCTTCTACTGCGAGTACCGGGTGCGCGCGCACAGCGGCGAGTATCGCTGGATCGCCTCGCGCGGCATCGCCGTGCGCGATGCGCGCGGCATCGCCTACCAGATGGCCGGCTCGGTCACCGACGTCACCGAGCGCAAGCATCACGAGGAGCAGATCGCCGCCCTCGCCCGCCACGACCAGCTGACCGGGCTGGCCAACCGCTTCCTGCTCGCCGAGCGGCTGGCCGAGGCACTGCCGGCGGCATGCGAGGCCGGCCGGCAGGTGGCGCTGGTGTTCATCGACCTCGACCGCTTCAAGGACATCAACGACTCGCTCGGCCACCGCCTCGGCGACCACCTGCTGCAGGCCGTCGCCGAGCGCCTGCGCGGCGGTGTGGGGGAAGGCGAGACGCTGGCGCGCCAGGGCGGCGACGAGTTCATCGTGCTGCTGCCCGGGATCGCCGGGCGCGAGGCGGCCGAGACGCGCGCGCGGGCGCTGCTCGAACTTCTGGAAACGCCGTTCCACACCGATGGCAATCATCTGCACGTGGGCGCCAGCCTCGGGCTGAGTCTTTTCCCCGACGACGCCGCGGATGCCGAGCAGCTGCTGCGCAACGCCGACACCGCGATGTACGCGGCCAAGCGCCAGGGCGGCGGCACCATTTGCTGGCACACGTCGGAGATGAAGGAGCGCGTGCTGCACCGCGCGTCGATGGAGGCGCGGCTGCGCCGGGCGATCGAGCAGGAGCAGTTCGTCCTCCACTACCAGCCGCAGTTCGAGACGGCGACCGGCCGCCTCATCGGCGCCGAGGCGCTGCTGCGCTGGCGCGACGGCGACGAGTGGATTCCGCCCGACCGTTTCATTGCGCTGGCCGAGGAGACCGGGCTGATCGTGCCGATCGGCGAC
>Ga0214472_10003938_pt1 | contig 15676 bp, 15 predicted proteins | sample RVTome_6_FD_207662 | JGI IMG/M metagenome (GOLD analysis project Ga0214472, IMG submission 207662) | Soil microbial communities from uranium-contaminated site in the Upper Colorado River Basin, Wyoming, United States - RVT140D175 | ecosystem: Environmental > Terrestrial > Soil > Contaminated >...
AAGGTGCGGTGCTACACGATGCACGGCGCCTTCCGCCGCATCCTGCGGCGCAACGGCTATTTCAACGTCAAATCGAGCGTCGAGGTCAGCGTGAAGGTCAACGCGGTGCAGGTGCCGAAGGGGTTCTACGACGAGACCGACGGCTGGCACATCACCTACGGCGATTCCGACCAGGACCACTGATGCTGTTACGGGACAAGGTCAACGCCGATATCGCCGCAGCGATGAAGGCGAAGAGCGCGGCGCGCCTGTCCGCGCTGCGCATGATGAAGGCGGCGATCACCAACAAGGGCGTCGAGAAGGGACACGACCTGGACGACGCCGAAGTGCTGCAGGTGCTGGCGTCGCTGGTGAAGCAGCGGCGCGATTCGATCGAGCAGTTCTCGAAGGCCGGCCGCACGGATCTCGTCGCCCGGGAGACGGCCGAGATCGCCGTGATCGACGAATACCTGCCTCCTGCTGCGTCGGCCGAGGAGATCGACGCCGCGGTGGCCGCGGCGATCGCCGAGACGGGTGCCGCCTCGCCGAAGGACATGGGCAAGGTGATGAAAGCTGTCATGCCGAAACTCGCCGGCAAGAACGCCGACGGCCGGACGATCAACGAGGCGGTCCGCCGCAAGCTTGGCGCCTAGCCCTCCGCCTTCTTCTTCCCCGACGCTCGCGCGCTCCGCCGCGTCCGCCGGTGCGGCGACCATGACGAGCCGCATCCTGGGCGTGGTGCGGGAGCAGGTGCTCGCCGCGTTCTTCGGCGCGGGCAACGCCATGGACGCCTACAACGTCGCCTACCGCATCCCCAACCTGGTCCGCGATCTCTTCGCGGAAGGCGCGATGAGCAGCGCCTTCGTGCCGACGTTCACCAGGCACCTGACGAGCGGGGGCAAGGCCTCAGCGTGGCGCCTGGGCAACCTGGTGATCAACGGGTTGATCGTCATCACCGCCGGCCTCGTCATCCTCGGCATCGTCTTCGCGGAACCGCTGGTCGCGCTCTTCGCCTCTGCCTACCGCGAGGTCCCGGGCAAGCTCGAGCTCACCGTGTTCCTGACGCGCCTGATGCTCCCCTTTCTGACGTTCGTGGCGCTGGCAGCCGCGTTCATGGGGATGCTGAACTCGCTGCACCGCTTCTTCATTCCGGCGCTGTCGCCGGCGATGTACAACGTCGCGACCATCACCTGCGCGCTGGTCCTGGTGCCGCTCATGCCGGGCATGGGGCTGCCGGCCATCACGGCCATCGCGATCGGATCCCTCATCGGTGGCGCGGCGCAGCTGGCGGTGCAGTGGCCGGCGCTCAGGCGCGAGGGATTCAGGTACCGGCCGGTGCTCGACTGGCGCGATGAAAGCCTGAGGCGCGTGCTCGTCCTGATGGGTCCCGGCACGATCGGTCTCGCCGCGACGCAGGTCAACGTGTTCGTGAACACCGTCCTCGCCACCGGCGAGGGGACCGGCGCGGTGTCCTGGCTGAACTATGCGTTCCGCCTCATGTACCTGCCGATCGGGTTGTTCGGTGTCTCGATCGCCACCGCGACGCTGCCGGCGGTGTCGCGCCACGCGGCACACAGCGACGAGCCGGCGGCGCGCCGCACCATCGCGGACGGGCTGACGCTGATGCTCGTGCTCAACGTGCCGGCAACGGTCGGCCTGATGGTGCTGGCGACGCCGATCGTGCGCGTCATCTTCGAGCGCGCGGCATTCACGCCGGCCGATACCGCCGCCACCGCCGCGGCGGTCCGGTTCTACGCGCTCGGCCTGGTGGGCTACTCGATCGTCCGCATCGCGTCGCCGGTGTTCTATGCCCTCGGTCAAAACCGGACGCCGGTGATGATCAGCGTCGCAACCGTTCTGGCCAACGCGCTGCTGAACGTCGCGCTCGTTCGGGTGATGGGGTACCAGGGGCTCGCGCTCGGCACCTCGATCGCCGCCCTCTTCAATGCGGCGCTGCTGATGTTCTTCCTGCGGCGGCGCCTCGATGGTATCGAGGGCGGGCGGGTGGCGGGATCACTCGTGCGGATCGTCATTGCATCCGCCGTCATGGGCGCAGCGGCGGTGGGAGCGAACAGCGTGGCCGGCGCCTGGCTGCCCGGCACCGGACTCATGGTGCAAATCATCAGGCTCGCCGCGACGATGGCCCTCGCGATCGGCGTGCTGTCGGTGGCCGCGTACGTGCTGCGAATCAGGGAGTTCCACGACGGCGTGGCGCTCGTCACCCGCAGGTTCCGCCTGACGACACGATGAAACGCCCGGGCGCCGAAGCGTCAGCGAAGGCGGCGCGGCCGCTCGGTCTTCATCCGACGGTCCTGCTGCTGGCCGGGACGCACTTCGTCGTCGACGGCTACAGCAACATCTACGCGCCGCTGCTGCCGCTCCTCATCCCGCACCTGCAGATGTCGCTGTTCGTGGCGGGCACGCTGCAGATGTGCTTCCAGCTGGCGAATTCCGTCGCGCAGCTCGGGTTCGGTCACGTTGCCGACCACTGGCGGCCGCGCGTGCTCCTCATCGCGGGCCCGCTCGTCGCCGTGTCGATCCTCGCGCTCATCGGCCTGCCATCGACCCCGCTCATGCTGGGGGGGGTGCTCGTGCTCGGCGGCCTGGGAGCCGCCGCGTTTCATCCTCCCGCGGCCGCGCTCGTCCACCGCATCAGCGCGGAGCGCAAGGGCTTCGCGATGTCGTTTCACATCACCGGCGGGTCGCTCGGCTTCTCGCTCGGGCCGCTGGTCTTTGCGCCGTTCGCCGAGCGGTACGGGCTGCAGTGGACGCCGCTCCTGATCGTTCCGGCCCTGGCGGTGCTCGCGCTCGTCCTGCCGCGGCTGCCTCCCATCGAGCACCTCGCCGATCGGGGGGATGCGAAGGGATTCCGCGCGCTGCGGCCGTACCGGAAGCCGCTGACGCTGCTCTATCTGATCGTCGTCCTGCGCACCCTGACGGCCCTGAGCTTCGCGACCTTCATGCCCGTGATGCTCACGCGGCGCGGCATGTCGGTGGCCGACGCGGGAACCGCCATGGCCATCTACCTTTTCGCGGCCAGCGTCGGCGGCTTCTTCGGCGGCGCCGTCGCGGATCGCTGGGGACCGCGCAACGTCATCATGTGGTCGCTCGTGCTTTCCGTCCCGTTTCTCGCGTACGCGCCGCTGCAGACCGGCTGGACGTTCGTGGCCATCGTCTCGCTGGGCGGTTTCCTCTTGCAGTCCACACTGCCGGTCAACGTATCCTTTGGCCAAATGATCGCCCCCATCAGCGCGGCCACGGTCTCCTCGCTGATGATGGGCTTCGCCTGGGGGATGGGTGGACTCAGCGTGCCGTTTGTCGGCATGCTCGCTGACCGCATTGGGATTGAACGTACCCTCGTCGCAATGTCGGTCATTCCACTCGCGGCCGCGGCATTTGCGGCGCCGCTTCCGGGCGGCAAATTCGGGCACACCCCGGCTCGTGCGTCGGACGCGGGCCACGCGGAAACCACGGGCACGGATGTTGCTCCGTAAGCTCTAGTTGGAGCAGACTGAGTTACGGGTATGTTGTTCCTGAAAGCCAGCCGGCCGCGCCGATGTCGCGGCCGGAGAATCCGCGCTCGAAAGCTCGTGGCAGAACCAGCTTCAGCAGTCCGAACGGTCCCATAGATGCGCTCCCGGTACCCTTCGACCTCGACGTTCGCATACTCGTTCGGCCCCGGTCCGCTGACCCCTGCCATCAAGGCGATCGTCGCGGCAAACGTCGCCGTGTTCGTGATCTCGTTCCTCGCGCCGGCGATCGACGCCGTGGCGCAGCGGACGCTCGGCCTGCAGCCGGAGGCTGTTGTTGAGCAGCTGCGCATCTGGCAGCCGTTCACCTACATGTTCCTGCACGGCGGCTTCTTCCACCTCCTCTTCAACATGCTCGCGCTGTGGATGTTCGGCGTGGAGCTGGAGCGGATGTGGGGCAGCCGTTTCTTCGTCAAGTTCTATTTCGTCGCCGGCGCCGGCGCGGCGCTGACGACGCTGCTGTTGTCGTTCACGCCGTTCGCATTCGCCGACCAGTTGTACCGGTCGGTGACGATTGGCGCGTCGGGCGCGATTTACGGCGTCCTGCTCGCCTACGCGCGCTACTTTCCGCACCGGCCCATCCTGCTGTACTTCATCTTCCCGATTCCGGCGAAATACTTCGTGATGATCATCGGCGCGATTTCACTGATGTCGTCGATGAACGGACCGGGCGGCGGCATCGCGCACACGACCCACCTCGGAGGGCTGGTTGCGGCCTACCTGTACCTGAAGGGCGGCACGCGCACGCACCTGCTGTCGGAAATCAAGTATCGATACCTGAAGTGGCGCATCAACCGGATGCGCCGCAAGTTCGACGTGTACTCGGGCGGCCGGGCCGACGACGTCGATCGACGCGTTCATTAACCACGAAGGCCACGAAGATCGCGAAACGAAAATACATTCGTGTCCTTCGTGTCTTCGTGGTTCACGTTTTTGAGACGCTAAAGGGGAGCCTCGCTCCGCCGAGGGCCAGCGCCAGCAGGCTGCCGAGGACCGGCAGCGCTGCCCCGTCCGTCAGGAACGTCCACTCGTAGAAGAAGCCGCGCGCGAAGTGGAGATTCACGACCATCAGGAACGCCAGCGCCGCCGCCAGCCGGGTCCAGAAGCCGAGTATCAGCGCGGCGCCCGTCGACAGTTCAACCAGGGGCACCAGGCGCGCGAACAGCGGGACGCCAGGGCGCACGACCGTCTCGATATACCAACCGGTGCTCGGCGCCGCGTTCTGCAGCCACGCATCGAGCCGCTCCGCGAGAATGCTGCTGTCGGTGAACCACGCGATCTTCTGGACGCCGTTGAAGACGAAGTACATGCCAACCAGCAGCGCAAGCACGCGGAAGCCGATCGCCGCGCCCCTGCCTCCCGCCTGCCCTTTCAGCTGGGCCACGCCCTCGCTTTAGTCCTCGCCTTTCAGCCAGTCGTGGCGCACGGGGCTGAAGACATCGAGCTCGAAGGTGTCCTCGAGCGCCTCCGCCTGGTGAGGGAGGCCCGATGGGATGTGGAGCACCTCCCCTTCGCGCACGGTGATCTCCTCGCCGCCGGCGACGACTTTCAGCGCGCCCTGCAGGATGTAGGTCATCTGCTCGCTTTCGTGCGAATGCATCGGCACCAGCGCGCCGCGCTTGAGATAAATCTGCGCGAGCATCTCCCGCTCGCCGGCGACGATCTTCTGCGAGATCATCTCGGTGATCTTTTCAAGCGCGATCTCATCCCAGCGATGGACCCGCACGGTGGTCATACGCTTCCCGATAGTGCCATAATTTCCCGCGTATGAAGGGGTCGACCCTGGCCCATGGCGCCGACGCGCGAGCCGGTGTCCGGCGGGCGCGCGGCGAACACGAGGGACTGACCAGGGACGAGCTGCTCGCGGCGTACCGCACGATGCTCCTGTCGCGGAAGATCGACGACAAGGAGATCCAGCTCAAGAACCAGAGCCAGGCCTTCTTTCAAATCAGCGGCGCGGGGCACGAGGCGGTGCTCGTGGCGGCCGGCGCGCATCTGCGCGGCGGCTACGACTGGTTCTTCCCGTACTACCGCGACCGCGCGCTCTGCCTCACGATCGGCGTCACGCCGCTCGAGATGCTGCTCGCATCGGTGGGCGCGAAGGACGATCCCGCATCGGGCGGCCGCCAGATGCCGTCGCACTGGGGCCACCGGCGCCTGAACATTCCCTCGCAGAGCAGCGCCACCGGCACGCAGTGCCTGCACGCGGTCGGCTGCGCGCAGGCGGGCATCATCTACGAGCGGGTGCGCGACATTCCCGATCGCGAATCGCGCTTCCAGGGCGACGAGGTCACCTACGTCTCGATCGGCGACGGTGCCACGAGCGAAGGCGAATTCTGGGAATCGCTCAACACGGCGTGCACCAACACACTCCCTGTTCTGTACCTCTGCGAGGACAACGGCTACGCGATATCGGTCCCGGTGGAAGTGCAGACGCCGGGCGGCGACATCTCGCGGATCGTCGAACACTTCCCCGGCCTCCGGCTGTTCCGGTGCGACGGCACCGACTACCTGGCCAGCTACAGGACGCTCGGCGAGGCGGTGGCGCACGTGCGCGCGCGGAAAGGCCCCGTCTTCGTCCACGCCACCACCATCCGGCCGTACTCGCATTCCCTCTCGGACGACGAGAAGCTGTACAAGTCCGCGGCGGAGCGGGAGGCCGAGGCCCGGCGGGACCCGCTGCTGCGGATGCGCCACTTCCTGAAGACCGAAGGGCTCGCCGCGGAGGAGGATCTCGCCGACCTCCTGGCGTCGGTCGAACGCGAGGTCAACGCGGCCGCCGAGCAGGCGTTGGCGGCGCCGAAGCCCGAACCAGAGACCGCCACCCTTTACGTGTTCTCTCCCGACGTCGATCCCACGTCATCGGCGTTTGCGACCGGGCCCCGGCCAGAAGGCCCGCCGCAGACCATGGTCACCCTGATCAACACGACTCTCCGCGACGAGATGGCGCGCGACCCCCGCATCGTCGTCTTCGGCGAGGACGTCGCCGACGCGAGCCGGGAAGAGGCGCTGGCGACTGTGGCCGGCAAGGGAGGCGTGTTCAAGGTGACGCACGGGCTGCAGCGGCTGTACGGCAGCGAGCGCGTCTTCAACTCGCCGCTCGCGGAGGCGAACATCATCGGCCGCGCCGTCGGGATGTCGCTGCGGGGCCTCAAGCCCGTCGTCGAGATCCAGTTCTTCGACTACATCTGGCCGGCGTTCATGCAGATTCGCGACGAGATGGCGATGATGCGGTACCGGTCGAGCAACAACTGGTCGTGCCCGATGGTGATCCGGGTGCCGATTGGCGGATACCTGCGCGGCGGCGCGCCGTACCACAGCCAGTCCGGCGTTGCGATCTTCGCGCACTCCCCCGGCATCCGCATCGTGTTTCCCTCGAACGCGCAGGATGCGGCCGGCCTGCTTCGCACGGCCATCCGCTGCGACGACCCGGTGCTGTTCCTCGAGCACAAGCACCTGTACCGCCAGACCTACAACAAGGGGGCATACCCCGGCGGCGAGTACATGATCCCGTTCGCGAAGGCCGCGGTGGCGCGCGAAGGCTCGGATGTCGTGATCTTCACGTGGGGCGCGCTGGTCCAGCGGTCGCTCCTCGCGGCGCAGCAGGCGGAGCGCGAGGGCGCCAGCGCGGCCGTCATCGACCTGCGGACGATCATTCCGTACGACTGGCAGACCATCGCCGCGTACACGCGCAAGACAAGCCGCGTGATCGTGGTGCACGAGGACCAGCTGACGTGCGGGTTCGGCGCCGAGATTGCCGCGCGGATCTCGCAGGAGCTGTTCGATTACCTCGATGCGCCGGTCACCCGCGTGGCGTCGCTCGACTGCCCCGTCGCCTATGCGCCCGTGCTCGAAGAAGCGATCCTGCCCGGCTCAGCCGACATCCTGAAGGCGATTCAGACCCTCGTCGCGTACTGACATGATCGCCGCCCACGCCACGGTCGGGTCGCGTCGCGACCCGACCAAACAGCACCGGCCGGGCGGCCCGCTGTCGCGGACCGCCGCGGCGTGCCAGGCTCTCGCCGTCGTGCTCCTGGCACCGGCGTTGGTCGCGATCGACGTTCGCGCCGCGCTCGAGGTTGAAATCATCCGATCGATCGGCGGCCTTCCCCCGCACATCGTCGGACTCTTCGAGGAGCCGCTCGGCTTCCAGCAGACGCCCGGCGGCGCGTACTATGTGTTCGATCGGCGCGGGCATACGGTCTACTCGGTCGATCCCGCCCGCAAGTCGGCGCGGAAGCTGATCGAGATCGGGCAGGAGTTCGGCCGCATCATTCAGCCGCGCGGCTTCGACACCTCGGCCGCCGGATCGTTCGTCGTCGCCGACTCGCCGCGCGGCGTCGATCGCGTGCAGATCTTCGGCGCAGGCGGGATGCGCGCCGGCGGCTTCACGCTCCCTGCGCGACAGACATCGGCGGAGCTCACGCTGGAGTCGGTCATCATCAACGGCGTCGCCTCGATCCAGTACTCGGGCGCGAACTTCCTGATCAGCCACCCCGAGAGCGGCGCGCTGATCACCGAGTACTCGCCGGCGGGGTACGCCATGCGCAGCATCGGCCGCCTGCGCGACACCGGGTTCGAGCAGGACCGCGACCTTCACCTGGCGCTGAACGTCGGCCTCCCGGTCGTGGATCCGACCGGCGGGTTCTATTACGTCTTCCTCGGCGGCCGGCCGCTCTTCCACAAGTACGACCGCAACGGCGCGTTCGTGTTCGAGCGCCATGTCGAGGGCATAGAGCTGGACCCGTACCTCGCGTCGCTGCCGACGCTCTGGGCCTCGCGCCGGGCCGCCGACCGTGAACTGCCGCTCGTTCTGCCGGCCATCCGGGCGGCCGCCGTGGATGGGCGCGGCCAGCTCTGGATCTCACTCGCGCAGCCGTACACCTACGTCTACGATGCGCGGGGCGACAAGGTGCGGACGGTGCAGTTCAGCGCCGCCGGCACGGTCAGCCCTACGAGCCTGTTCTTCACCCGCGATGGCCGCCTGCTCGTCACGCCCGGCTGCTACGAGTTCCGGCCCTGATCTTCGCGATCATCGTGGCCTTCGTGGTTGATCCGTGCTGACGGCGTCGCATCTGACGCGGCGCTTCGGCAACCGGGTCGCGGTGGAGGATGTCTCCTTCGACCTCGCGCCGGGCGAAATCTTTGCGCTGCTCGGACCGAACGGCGCCGGCAAGACGACGACGCTCCGGATGCTCGCAGGCCTGATCAGGCCGACCTCGGGCAGCATCAGCATCGACGGCGAGACGCTGACATCCGGCAACGCACCGCGACTGCGGAGCCGCGTCGGGTTCCTCACCGAAACACCCGGGCTCTGGGAGCGCCTCGATGTCCGGCGCAACCTCCTGGTGTATGCGCGCCTGCACGGACTGGCGGATCCTGACGGCTCCGTCAACGCCGCGCTCGATGCCTTCGACATGCGCGGCCGCGCGCGCGAGCCGGCCGCGACGCTCTCGAAAGGGTTGAAGCAGCGCGTCGCCCTGGCGCGGACGCTGCTGCACCAGCCGGACGTCGTCCTCCTCGACGAGCCGACGGCCGGCCTGGATCCCGAAAGCGCGCGCGAGGTGCGCGATCTCATTCTTCGCCTCCGGAGCGAGCGCCGGATTGTCATGGTGTCCACGCACAACCTCGATGAAGTCGAGCGGATTGCCACCCGCGTGGCGATCCTGCGCTCGCGGCTGGTGGCGATGGACACGCCCGCGGCCCTCCGCGCGCGGCTGTTTGGCGTACGGGTGCGGGTCGTCCTCAGCGAGTCGGCGTATCGGTTCGTCCACGTGCTCCGGGACGTGGGCTTTCTCGACACGTCTGCCGAGGGGTCAAGCCTTTCGATTGCCGTCAAGGATGCCGCCGCCGCCGCGCCGCACATCGTCAGGACGCTCGTCGAAGCGGGGGCCGACGTGCAGACCGTGACGGCCGAACAGCCACCGCTCGAGCAGGTGTACCTGCGGCTGCTGGATGATGAGGTCCGGCTGCCTTCGACTTTGCTCAGGCCAGGAAAGCCGGACACGACGAGCATATGAATCGCGTGCTGGCGCTCCTGGAAAAGGAACTGGCGGACCTCCGGCAGAACCCGGCGCTGTTCATGCCGGCGGCCCTGACCGGCTTCGTCTCTATCCTGCTGCCGTTCATCGTCGCGATCGTCGTCCCGCAGGTTGCCGGGGAACGGTTGTCGGACTCCAGCGACTTTGAGATTGCCGTCGAGATGTACAAGACGCAGCCGTCGGTGCAGGGACTCGACCCCGAGGGCGCCGTCCAGGCGTGGATCTTTCAGCAGTTCCTCGTCCTGCTCGTGCTGACGCCGGTCGCCGGGTCGATGTCGGTGGCGGCGTACAGCGTGATCGGCGAGAAGCAGGCGCGGACGCTGGAACCGCTCCTGGCAACGCCGCTGACCACGTTCGAGCTGCTCGCCGCGAAGGTCCTGGGATCGCTGCTGCCGGCCCTGGCGTTGACGCTGGCGTGTTTCGGCCTCTACGTCGCCGGCGTCGCCCTGTTCGCGCAGCCAGGCGTATTCCGGGCGCTGCTGACCGCGCGATCGCTCGCCATCGTCTTTGTGCTGGGGCCGCTGGCCGCGCTGGCCGCCCTGCAGCTTGCGGTCTGCGTGTCGTCGCGGGTGAACGACGCCAGAAGCGCACAGCAGATCGGCGCCCTCATAATCCTGCCGATCGCCGGGCTGCTCGTGATGCAGCTCACAGGCAGCTTTCTCCTGACGCTGCCCGTGATAGGGTCTATTGCACTGATGCTCGCGGGGGTGAACGCCGGCCTGATGCTCTTTGGCATCGCGCTTTTCGACCGCGAATCGATCCTGACGCGCTGGAAATAAAAGGGTTCCTCACCGTGGTTTTGATGGCAGAATCCTGAAATATCACCCGTCCATTACGCCTACGGCCCATCTCTTGCTGTATGCGTCGTAGGAGATTCAGATGCTTCGAACAATTCTGCTGGGCGCTATCGTCGTCCTGTTGGCTGCCGCTGGTTCGATGGCCGCACCGGATCCGCCGGCCGATCTGGCGGGAACCTACCGATGCAACGGCGTCAACCCGGACGGATCGGCGTACCAGGCTGTCGTGCAGATCACGAAGCGGGACGGCACGTTCCGGGTCGAGTGGATCATGGACGGCGGCTCGGTGCTGGGGGTGGGGATTTTCAGCAACGGCGTGTTTGCCGCCAGTTATTTCGGCGGCGCGCCCGCAGTCGTCGTGTACAAGGTGGACGGCGAGCGACTCGTCGGTGAGTGGACGATGGGCGGCATCGAGGGCGCGCTCTACACCGAGACTCTGACGAAAATGGCGCCGTCAGAACAGCTGAAGCCTCGGGCAGAGCCACGGCCAAAACCACGCCGGCCCGATCGCGAAACCGGACCGGTCCGCGGCATCGCGCTGTAGAAAGCCCGCCGTCCGCGATAGCAGATAGGGGCGGCATCGTCGTTCCAATCGCGGGGCTGCTCGTCATGCAGCCCCGCAGACACCTTCGCTCCCGGTCATCGCGCTGTTCGACCGAAAATCAAGTCTTACGCACCTGCAGGTAGGCGTTTCGCCGCGCTTTTCGATATGCTGCGTCACTCAATCGAAAACGCGAAACGCGGCTTCCGCTGGATCCCGGCAGGACAAGAAGCGGCCGCGTATGAACAATCATGGCCAATGCTCAGAAGTTCCTGGATGCGTTCGCGGAGATCGAACAATCCTTGCGCAGAATGACCGGAGCCGATCGCCAACGAGGCTTTTATTACCTCGTCGATCTCGCAGCAAGCTCGAACTCCACAGTGCGGAAGTTCAGCAATGAAGGAAGATAAGCAGGACGACAGGGCGGTCACACACGCCGTGCTGAAAACGGTTGCGGCGTTCCTGAACACCGAGGGAGGCGACCTGCTGATTGGCATCGCGGACGATCGCTCGATTGAAGGCATCGAACACGACCGGCTGGACAACGACGACAAGCTCATGCGCCATCTGGCTCAGGTGGTACGGAATGGCCTCGGCGATCGCGCCGGAACGTGCATCGACCCCAGGATGCAGATCGTTAACGGCAAGTCGGTGTGCATCGTGAGCTGCCAGCGCAGTCCCGAACCGGTGTTCCTCAAATGGAAGGGCCTCGAGGGAACGCCTGAGGGGGATTTTTTCGTGCGAAGCGGTCCAGGCACGGTGAAACTGGCCCCGGACAGCGCTAAAGAGTTCATCCGCACGCGATTCGGCGCCCCGGGAGCGGGCGGCGCGCCTCAAGCCGCGGTCTAATAGATCTGATGCATATTCGCTCGGTGGCCGTGCTCGGCGCCGGCACCATGGGGGCCCAGATCGCGGCCCACTTCGCCAACGCCGGCGTTCCGTCGCTCCTGCTCGATGTCACGGCGGACGCGGCGAAACAGGGGCTCGACCGCGCCCGCAAACTGAAGCCGGATCCGTTTTTCACCGCCGACACCTGGAAGCTGATTTCCACCGCCGGCTTCGATGAGGGGCTGCCCCGCATCAAGGACAGCGACTGGATCCTCGAGGCGATCGTCGAGCAGCTCGCGGCGAAGCGGGCGCTGCTCGAGAAGGTCGATGCGGCGCGCCGGCAGGGATCGATCGCCTCCTCCAACACGTCCGGCATACCCATCGCCGCGCTCGCCGAGGGCCGCAGCGACGACTTCCGTCGGCACTGGCTGGGCACCCATTTTTTCAATCCGCCGCGATACCTGCGCCTGCTCGAGGTCATCCCCACACCAGAGACGCGGCCGGAGGTAGTCGAAGCGGTCAGCCACTTTGCCGATCACCGCCTCGGCAAGGGCGTCGTGCTGGCGAAGGACTCGCCGAACTTCATCGGCAACCACATCGGCCTCTACGCCATGATGCGGACTCTCGCGAAGGTGGCGTCGGGCGAGTACACCGTCGATGAAGTGGATGCGATCACCGGCCCGCCGCTCGGCCGGCCGAAGAGCGCCACGTTCCGCACGCTCGATCTCGCCGGCCTCGACATCCTCGGCCACGTGGTCAACAACCTTCGCGAGCGCATGGGCGGCGCGCAGGGCGACGTGTGGAAGCTGCCGCCGTTCTTCGTGTCGATGCTCGAACGGGGCATGACCGGCGAGAAGGCCGGCCAGGGCTTCTACAAGCGCGTCAGGCAGCCCGATGGGGAATCGGCCATCCTGACCGTCGACCCGGCGACGCTCGAATACGGACCGCAGAAGAAGCCGCGCATCGCCTCGGTGGAAGCCACGGCATCGATGCCGGATGTCCGCGAGCGCGTCCGCGCACTGTTCGCCGCGCCCGACAAGGCGGGCAGCCTGCTGCGTGACACCCTCGCGCCAACGCTTGTGTACACGGCGAACGTGACGCCCTCTATTGCGTACTCGGCCGACGACGTGGATCGCGTGATGCGGTGGGGCTTTGGATGGGAGCTGGGCCCGTTCGAGCTGATCGATGCGATCGGCGCGCAGCACGTCATCGATGCGGCGCAGAAAGCAGACCCCGACGGGCCGGCCAAGGCCCTGGGCGCCGGGGCGGTCCGCGAAAGCGGACCGCCCAGCCAGCACTGGCCCGTCGGGTCGCAAAGCGACCCGACCTCGGCGAAGGCGGCCGGCCCCTACGTGCAACAGCTGCTCCAGCGAACGCCGCGGCCGGGGGATGTGCCGCCGGCGGCGCCCGACCTCCAGATTCTGCGCACCGCGAAAGAGCAACGCGGAGTCCTCAAGAAGAACGCCGGCGCCAGCCTCGTTGATCTGGGCCATGGCGTGCTGTGCGTCGAGTTCCACTCCAAGATGAATGTCGTCGGCGGCGACACGATCCAGATCCTGCAGGCCGGCCTGCGGGAGGCATCCCGCAACTTCGCCGCGCTCGTCGTCGGCAACGACGCCCCGAACTTTTCGGCCGGCGCCAACATCATGCTCGTGCTGCTCGAGGCCCAGGAAGAGAACTGGGAAGAGATCGACGGGATGATCCGGGCGTTTCAGCAGACGACGATGGCACTGCGCTACGCGGATGTTCCGGTGGTGGTGGCGCCCGCAGGCCTGACTCTGGGCGGCGGCTGCGAGATTGCGATGCACGGCGATCGGGTGCAGGCGGCGGCGGAGACGTATATGGGCCTCGTCGAAGTCGGCGTGGGGCTGATTCCCGCCGCCGGCGGCACGAAGGAGATGACGGCGCGCGCGGCCGGGGAGATGGCGCCAGGAGCCTCCGACTTCCTGCCGACGGTTCAGCGGGCGTTCGAAACCATTGCATTTGCGAAGGTGTCGACCAGCGCGCCGGACGCCGCACGGGTGGGCTACCTCCGTCCGGTCGACGCTTTCACGATGAATCGCGAGCGATTGCTTGCGGACGCAAAGGCACGAGCTCTGCAGCGTGTCAGTGACGGCTATCACCCACCGCCGCCGCGGACGGAGATTCGCGTCGGCGGCGATGCGGTGCTGGCGCCGCTCAAGCTGGGTGTCCACCTCGCGTGGAAGGCCGGCCGCATCAGCGATTACGACGCGTTGATCGGCCGCACGCTGGCGACGGTGATGGCGGGCGGCGCGCTGCCGCATCCGTCCACGGTCACGGAGCAGGAGCTGCTGGATCTCGAACGCGAGGCGTTTCTCAGCCTGGTGGGTGAACGGAAGACACTCGACCGCATTCAGCACATGCTGAAGACCGGAAAGCCGCTCAGAAACTAGCGGTAGCTGGGTGGCTAGGTAGCTGGTTATGAAAATCGTCGATCGAGGCAGCGGAACGCCGGTGGTCGTCATTCCCGGCGTCCAGGGGCGCTGGGAGTGGATGAAGCCGGCGATTGACGCGCTGGCGCAGCGTTGCCGCGTCGTCACATTTTCACTGGCCGACGAACCCTCGTGCGCCGGACGCTTCGACGAAGGCCATGGATTTGCCAGCTACGTCGACCAGGTGCGCGATGCCCTCGATGCGGCGGGCATACCCGAAGCCACGATCTGCGGCGTCTCGTACGGCGGCCTGATTGCTGCCGCCTTCGCCGCACGCTATCCGAGTCGCACCGCTTCGCTCGTCCTCGTATCAGCGCTGCCGGCCGGGTGGCACCCGAATGCGCGAGTCCGGTTCTACCTGCGCGCGCCGCGGCTGCTGACGCCCGTGTTCATGCTGGCCTCGCTCCGGATGTACCGGGAAATCGCGGCGGCCAACGACGGAGTCGCGAAGGGGATGTCGGCCGCGCTGCGCCACGGCTGGCGTGTGATCACGCACATGTTTTCGCCGTCCCGGATGGCGCGCCGCGTCCGGCTGCTCCAGGGCGTCGATCTGCGGCAGGAACTGGCCCAGCTGCCGGCTGCCGGCGATCGGCGACCGACGCTCATCGTCACCGGCGAACCATCGCTCGACCGCGTAGTCCCTGTCGCCGCCACGCATGAGTATCTCCTGCTCTGGCCGCAGGCGAGCATTGCCACCATCGCCCGCACGGGTCATCTCGGATTGATTACGCGGCCGGCCGCATTCGCGAACGTGGTGGTGCCCTTCGCGGAAGATGCCGCCAGAGTGTCCTCTAAAAATGACCTCCGACCCCATTTAAGCGGGAGGCGTGTTGGCTGATCCTCTCCGCCAGATTCCGGGTCCCGTTGGTCCGCTCGAGGCGCTCCTCGACGCGCCCTCCAGCGAACCGCGAGCGGCCGCCGTCTTCGCGCACCCGCTGCCGACGCATGGCGGCACCATGCACACGAAGGTGGTCTTCCAGTCGGCGAAGGCACTGGCACGGATCGGCTGTGCGGTGCTGCGGTTCAACTTCCGGGGCGTAGGGCTCAGTGCCGGCACGTGGGACAACGGGCGCGGGGAGCTCGATGACTACGCGGCGGCCGTCGCCTACATGGCCGGCGCGTATCCCGGTCTCGAGCTGTGGGCGGCCGGCTTTTCGTTCGGCTCCTACATCGCCACGACCGTCGGCGCGGACGACCAGCGCATCTGCGCCCTCATCGCCATATCACCGCCGGTCGACAAGTACGAGTTCGCCTCGGTCAAGATGTCCACCAAACCGAAATTCATCGTCCATGGCGAGCGCGACGAGCTGATCTCGCTCGAGCTCGTTCGCCATTTCTACGCGCAGCTCCACGAGCCGAAGGAGCTCGTGGAGATCGATCGCGCAAACCACCTGTTCGACGGCCAGGCAAGCGAGGTGGGCGACGCGCTGGCCGATTTACTCGAGGATTTTACGTGTACGACGACAGGATGAGAGGGATCGTGTACGACGACAGGATGAAAGGGATC
>Ga0214472_10003939_pt1 | contig 15676 bp, 13 predicted proteins | sample RVTome_6_FD_207662 | JGI IMG/M metagenome (GOLD analysis project Ga0214472, IMG submission 207662) | Soil microbial communities from uranium-contaminated site in the Upper Colorado River Basin, Wyoming, United States - RVT140D175 | ecosystem: Environmental > Terrestrial > Soil > Contaminated >...
CGAGCTGATCACGAAGGAGAACATCAATTCCGCCGTCGATGTCCTCGCCCAGACCGTCAGCCTGCTGATCCTCACGAACGAGCGCGCGTCCATCGAAAGTCTCGACGCAGACCGCGATGTTGTCGCGAAGGTCGAGACGGCCGGTTTCAGCCCGACGGCCTTCAACCGCAGCGACGAACTGATCGCCGCCGGGCGTGCGGCGATTGCCGCGAATGACCTGCGGATCGCTTCCCTCGCGGACGGCCGCGCGCCCATCACCTACGCCGCGCGACCTGACGGCGAACCGCCGGTGATCGGTTTCCTGACCATCGACAACCAGTCGCGCCTCGACCAGTCCCTGGTCGAAGGCAAGCTGCTCGACCTCGTCGGCCAGCCGGCCGATACGGATCGCATCAACGAAGCGCTTGACCGCGTCTACGCCCTCGGCCCCTTCGAACGTGTCGACTATGTCTTCGCGGAGCGCGGCGGCCAGACCGGCCTCCTCGTGCGAGCCGAAGACGCCGTGCCGAATGCCGGCCGGGTCCGCTTCGGCCTGATCGTCGAGAATGATTTCAACACCGAGTCTGACGCCGCCGTGTCGATCGACTTCCGCAGCCCCGCCCTCGATGCCTATGGCTCCGAATTGCAGGCCCGCGCCACGATCGGCGACTTCAACGAACTCGCGGTCGAGTATTACCGGGTGCTGGGGCCGCATCAGGACTGGTTTGCCGCCGCGCGCGGCGAGATCCGCAACCAGCCGGTCAATCTCTATTCCCAGAGCGGGTTCAAGACCGCCGGCTTTGACCTCACCTACAGCCTTGCCGGTCTCGATGGCGGCTACCAGTTCGGCAATTTCGGCGAAGCCCGCCTCGGCCTCGAATTCGGAACCGGCCGCGCCAAGCTGAATGAAGGGATCGCGCCGCTGGCCGAAGTCGACATCGATATCGGCCGCCTCGTTGCCTCCGGCGGCTATGACACGCTCGACGATCCCTTCTTCCCGACCAGCGGCGCGCGCGCCGGCGCGCGCTGGGTTCGCGGCTTTGAGGCGATCAGCGACAATGCCGATTTCGAAACCGCGTCCCTGTCCGGGCTCACCGCAATCAGCCGCGGGCCGAACACGCTGATCGCCTCGCTGGCTGCGGGGGAAACGATCAGCGGTACGGCGCCGCTCGATGCCTTCTACCGCATCGGCGGCCTGTTCAGCCTGTCGGGCTATCGCAAGGAGGAGTTGACCGGCGAAGGCTTCCTGACGAGCCAGCTGATCTACCGCCGCCAGATCGAATGGAATTCCGAAGCCCTGTTCGGCGTGCCGCTGTTCGCCGGCGGCTCGGTCGAGGCGGGGGATGTCTGGTCGGGCGGCGCAGGGCTGGACATCGACGAACTGCGCATCGGCGGCAGCGTCTTCGTCGCCGCCGACACGGCCCTCGGCCCGGTCTACCTCGCCTTCGGCCGTTCCGAAGGTGGACGCCAGTCCGCCTATCTGCTGATCGGCCGGACGTTCTGACGCCTCAGGCGCCGGCAGCCCGGCGCGGCTGGCCGCTCGAAATCAGGATATCCGCCAGCGTCGCGACCAGGGGGCGCGGGCGCACCGGCTTCTCGATCAGGCCGGTGAATCCAGCGCGGTCGCAGGCCGCCCGGCGTTCGGGGCTCGCATCGGCGGTCACCGCCACGACAGGTGTCAGCGCGTTCACCCCGTTGCCGAAGCGCGCGGCGCGCAGCACCGCTTCGCCGCCGCCATGCGGCATGTGCACATCGGTCAGGATCACCTGGTAGCGCCGCTGGCCCACGCGGGTAACCGCCGCCGCCGCATCCGTCACCGTCTCGACGCGCCAGCCCGCCGCAATCAGCGCTTCGCGGATCACATAGGCGCTCGCTTCATGGTCTTCCGCCAGCAGCACTTCGCCGAGATCGAAGCGCCCGGCATGCGCCTCCGGCTTGTTCTCGACCGCGAGGCGCGGACCCGCCTTCATCACCGGCAGGGCAACCGTAAACACGCAGCCGCCGCCGGGATTGTCGGACAGGATGATCTCGCCGTCGAGGCGCCGCGCCAGGCTGCGCGCGATCGCGAGGCCAAGGCCGCTGCCGGTGAAGGCATCAGCGCTTTCGGATTGTTCGAAGGCTTCGAACAGGCGCGCCTTGTCGGCATCGGTGATGCCGCGCCCGGTATCGGCAACGCGCATCGTCAGCATCAGGCCTTCGGGCGTGGGCGAAGTGGCAAGCGTCACCGTCACCTGGCCCCGGTCGGTGAACTTCATAGCATTGGAGACGAGGTTGAACAGGATCTGCCTGAGCCGCCCGGCATCGCACTCGATGCGCGTCTCTGCGCCGGTGGCGACACCGATGCGAAGGTTGACGCGCTTCTCGTCGAATTGCGGCAGCCAGAGGTCGCGCGTCTCCAGCGCGAACTGGCGCAGATCGACCGGCTGATTGTGGATCGGCAGTTTGCCGGCGTCGATCCGTGACAGGTCGAGCAGGTCGGTCAGCAACCGCTCGAGGTGCTGGCCGCTCTGCGAAATCGTCCGGGCAAGGCGCTTCGGCTCACCGGTGGGAAGCTGCGTCTCGAGCAAGTCGGCGACGCCCATGATGCCGGTCAGCGGGGTGCGGATTTCGTGGCCGATGAAGGCGAGCGTGCGGGCCCGCGATTCGGACAGGCGGCTCAGCTGGCGCTTCAGGCCGTCGAGCCTGCGCTGGGCAGATTGCTGCGCGCGGGCGCGGGCTGCGTTCTCTTCGGCAACCGCCTTCAACAGCATGGTGGGGGAGACAATGCCGGCATAGGCCCCCTGCTCCATGACGATCACCCCGTCCGTCAGCGCGCTGGTCGACTGCTCCGCTGCCGTCTTGGCGATCAGCGCAGCGGGCGTTTCGCCTGAGGCAATCACGGGCTGCGCCCCGACGAGGTGGGTGATCGAGCGGGCGGCGAACACGTCGCGCCCGTTGGGCCCGGCCAGCGCCTCGGTCAGCCGCAGGCGGGTGACAAGGCCGTAGCTCGCCTCGGCGCCATCGGACAGCCGCACGGCCACGGCAAACAGGGCCGCATCGGACAGGAACAGCGACAGGGCGGCAGCGGCAGTTGTGGCTGGTGTGACGGGGGTCACAGGCAGCGCGATATCCTTCAGGCGTACTGGCATGGCGGAAGCGTCGGCGACCCGGTTATGGTTAAGGGCGAAGCATCACCCATAAACCTTACCGGGAGGCAAACGCGCCGCCCGCCCCCTGAAGCAGGGGTCAGACGATCTCGCTGCGGTGGCGGACGATCTTGCCGACGAGGCCGTAGGCCATCGCCTCCTCCGCACTCATCCAGAAGTCACGGTCGGTGTCCTTCTTGATCTGCTCCAGCGTCTTGCCGGTGGCGTCTGCGAAGATCTGGTTCAGGCGCTGGCGCATCTTGATGATCTCGCGGGCCTGGATCTCGACATCCGTGGCCTGGCCGCCAACCCCGCCGCGGGGTTCGTGCAGCAGGAAACGGGTATTCGGCAGGGCGAAGCGGTTTTCCTTCTTCGCGGCCGAATAGATCAGTGCGCCGGCCGAAGCGACCCAGCCGGTTCCGAGGATCTTCACAGGCGCCGGGACGAACTTGATCATGTCATGGATCATGTCGCCGCTTTCGACGTGGCCGCCGGGCGAGGAGAGGACCAGCAGGATGGGGTCCGTGCTTTCCGCCGAAAGGGCCAGCAGGCGTTCGCACACGCGCTGGGCAGCCTTGAAGTCGATTCCGCCGGTCAGGAGGATCGTGCGGGCCTTGAACAGGGCGGCCTCAAGGAAGGCGTTCGGCTCAGAGATCGGGCCTTTTTCGTTGTCTTCGTCGTCGTCGAGGTGGAAGTTGGTCATGCGGGCTCCGGAGAGGGGGAATCTGTCTGTGGCGGCTATAGGTGCGGTGCGCCAGCCACGGGGTCAAGGCGCCGGTCTCACTATTCCCCAAGGTCGTGGCGGGCTGTCCCCGACGTGCCCCTTTTCCCGCTGCAGGCGATTTTGGCAGGGATTGGAACTTGCCGCTTGCCAGAATCGTCACAAATCTTGCACAAAACCCATCGGAACGCGTCAGCTTCCTTTGGGGGGATTTACCATGCAGCCGGACCAAAACAGACTTGTCCTCACGCCCGCGAGGCTGACGCGACTGCTGGCGGCGATGCTTGGGTTCGTGTTCGGCATGCACGCACTGGCGATGGTTGTGGCGCACGGGTTCGGCTACCCGGTTGCGCTGGGCTTTGTGCCACTTTTCCACATCGACTTCGAAGACAACGTCCCGACTTTTGCCGCCTTCATGCTTCTGATCGCCTGCGCACTGGTCTGCGCCTGGTCGAGCGCGCTTGAGACCAGCCGCCCGCGCCACATGCGGGCATGGGCCTTGATTGCCGTCTTGTTCCTGGGCCTCGCCGCTGACGAAGCCTTCGGCTTCCACGAACAGCTCGACGCCGCGCTGCACGTCTGGTTCAGCGAGGTTGACCTGCCGCTGTTCGCCTGGATCCTGCCCTATGGCTTTACGGTCGGATTGATCGGCCTGTTCCTGCTGCGCTGGTTTCTTGAACTTGAGCGGCCCCTGCAGGTCCGGCTGTTTGCGGCCGGCGCGCTTTTCCTGTCCGGTGCAATCGGTCTCGAACTTGTGTCCGGCGGATACTATCAATCCCTGCCGGCCGACCGGGAAACATTCCGTACCTTGACGGTCGACCTGCTCTCGACGGCCGAGGAGGCCTGCGAGTTCGCCGGCCTTTCCATTTTCCTGATTGCGATGGTGCGCCGGATGGGCGGCATCAGCTTCCGGGCCCTGGACCCGGCGATGCCGGTCGCCGGCTAGATCAAAGTGCTGAGTCTTCAAATCATCAGTTTGATCCAGGTTTCTTGTTGGTCGCGGCGTGTTCGGTGAAAACCGGGTCCACTTTTCGGCACGCCGCTTTAGGCCGCCTCGGTCACGATCCGGGCGACATCATCCGCATAGGCCTGCGCCTTCTTCTCACCGACGCCGCTGATCTCGCGCAACTGATCCGCGTTTGACGGGCGTTCGCGCGCGATCTCGGCGAGTGTGCGGTCATGGAAAATCACATAGGGCGGCACGCCGCGCGCCTTGGCGAGATCGGTGCGCCACTGGCGCAGGGCATCGAACACCGACTGGTCGCGCGCCGAGAGATCGGCCTGCACGGCGGTGCGGGCGGCGCCCCTGGTGCGGCTGCGGCGGCGCGGTGCGCTGATGTCCTCGCGCAGGCTGACAGTCAGCTCGCCCCTGAACAGGGCTTTTGCCACGCCCGCATCCGGCACGATCACCACGGGGCGCATCGCTTCGCCGCCTTCCGCGATCAGGCCTTCGAACATCAGTGCATCGAACACCCGGTTCCAGCCCTGTTTCGGCAGGTCCTTGCCGATACCGAAGGTCGAGAGCTGCGACAGCTCCGTATCGAAATCATCCTTGGCCTCGCCGAGCAGATGCTGCACCAGCCGTCCGCGCCCGATCCGCTGGCCGCAGCGCAGCACGGCCGAAACCGCCATCTGCGCCCAGCGTGTCACGTCATGCCGCTCGCCGAGTTCTCCCCGGCAGGCATCGCAGACACCGCAGGGGTCGACCTTCTCCTCGCCGAAATAACGCCGCACCGCCCCCCGGCGGCACTCGTCGCCATTGAAAAATGCGAACAGCTGGCGCGTCTTGGTGAGCTGGACTCGCTTCACCTCGTCGGGCGCATCGCTCGTGTACGTCCATTGCAGCGAGCGGTTCATGTCTACGGGCCCGAACAGGGCAATGCCTTCGGCGGGCTCCCCATCACGCCCGGCCCTTCCGACTTCCTGCCAGTAGGCTTCCAGCGTCTTCGGCGGATCGGCATGGATGACGAAGCGCACGTCCGGCTTGTCCACCCCCATGCCGAAGGCAACGGTGGCACACATCACGCGTCCCTCCTCCAGCAGGAACTGGCGCTGGCGCGCGGCGCGGATATTGGCATCGAGCCCGGCATGGTAGGCGAGCGAGGGCACGCCTGCCTTGGCGAGCGCCTCGGCAACATCCTCCACCGCGCTGCGGGTTGCTGCGTAGACTATGCCGCTCGCCCCGGCACGGGCCTTGACGAGCTGGACGACGCGCTGGGTGCGGTTGCTCACCTTCGGCTCGGCGGAGAGCGTCAGGTTCGGGCGGTCGAAGCTTGCGACGTGTACGGAGGGTCCTGTGAGATCAAGCTGAGCGAGGATGTCGGCGCGGGTGCGCGCGTCGGCGGTAGCGGTGACCGCGAGGCGGGGCACGCCCGGGAACAGACCCTTCAGCCGGCCGAGGGCGCGGTAATCGGGTCGGAAATCATGGCCCCACTGGCTGACGCAGTGCGCCTCGTCGACCGCGATCAGCGAAATCTTCATCCCCGCGAGCCGGTCGGCGAGGTTCGTGCCGAGGCCTTCGGGCGAGACATAGAGCAGATCCATCTCGCCGCGCGCGGCGGCTTCGAGCGCGGCGCTGCGGGCGTTGAAATCCATCGAACTGTCGAGCCGTTCGGCGCGCACGCCGACTTGCTTTAGCGCGTCCACCTGGTCGGCCATCAGCGCGATCAGCGGCGAGACGACGAGGCCGCACCCCTCCCGCAGCAGCGCCGGGATCTGGTAGCAGAGCGATTTGCCGCCGCCAGTTGGCAGCACGGCGAGGCCGTCACGGCCCGCCAGCACACCGGCGATGACATCCTCCTGCAGGCCGCGGAAGGCTTCATAGCCATAGACGCGCTTCAGCAACGCGCGGGCATCTTTCAGGAGGGGTGCGGGAGGCATCGGCGTGTTGTGAGGGGGTGCGCGCGTCCCGGCAAGCCCTAGTCGATGAAGTCGATGCGGTTGTCGCGGATCACGTAATTCCAGCTGCGCGCCTGGCGCCGCTGCGTCTCGGCGGCGACGAATTCGGCAATGTCGCCGCGTTCGGCGAGGGGCCGGCCAGTCGCCGCTTCCCATTTTTCCGCGACCGGAAGGTCGATGCTGAAGTGAACGCCGCCGCCGCACATCTCGTGATCGAACCGGATGCGGGTGTCGCCTTCGATGTAGATGATCGTACCGGCGCGGAAGTTGCCCTCGAATTCCAGCCGCCGGTCGAAACGCGCCGCGAGGCGGGCGAGTTCCTTCGCGCGCAGGTCGAGATCGTAATTGGGTAGGACCTTGCCGGCGCCGTCCCGGTAGACGATGGGCTTGCCGCTGGACTTTGGCACGGGAGGCGGCTCCGGCGCAGGCGGCGCTGCGCCCGCCTCAAGTTTTGTCAGGCGGAGTTCGTGGGACCAGCCTTCCTGATGGGTGATCTCGATCCGGTACTGCCCGGGCGGCCATGGGAAGGTGTCGATCAGGATCTGCACTCGGCCGTTCAGGCGGCTGGTGATTTCAGCATCCTCGATCCGCTGGCCGCCGGGCCCGCGGATGCGGAGTTGGCTGTAACCGGCATATCCGTCGAGCGGTAGCCAGAGCGTGATCTGCTGGCAGCCGTCATAGCGCGCGAACCTCGCCGTGAGCGGACCGATACCGGCCGGTGCGCCGGAAATCACCGGCGCGTCCAGCACGATCTCGCCGTCAAGGCCGGCTGCGTCTGTCATGGCCCCTCCCCTTCGCGCACTGGGCGTAGCATCGCTGGCCCCCCCCGTCGCTAGCCGGCGCGAAAATTCGGACACCTCCGATTGTTCGACAGTGGCGCATTCCCATACTTAGATTGGAGGCCAATACAATGGCACAGCGCGACGATCCCGAAAGTTCGGTTCCCGGCCTTTCACGCCTGCTCCGGCGCCGTGCTCGAAAGGACCGGCATGGGCGTGCTCGGGGCGGCAAAACGTTTCAGTCGTGGGGCGAGTACGCACCAAAGTCGTTGCATACGACAGGTGATCATTCGAATGCCAACCGCTGGGCCTACGTCGCAGTGTTCGTTCTCGCAATTCTGATTGTGCCACTGTTGATTGGACTTCTGGCTCTCGGATTGCCGGACCTGGCGGCGTTGCCGGTCGAGTGGAAATTGGCCTGGCTTTTGCGGCAGATGATGCCTTTCCTTGCAATGGTGGCGGTATTGTTGATCGCCTTGACGATTGATGCAGGTCTTCGCTGGCTGAGGCGCAGGTAAACCGATCGGCCTCATCCGGTGAGGGCGAGCGCTGAACTCATTCATGCGCGCCCTGCATGTATGTCATCGGTTTGCGTGCCTTCCCCGCACCCGGCGTGCGCCCATATGACGGCAAGCAGCAACCTATCCGATGGAGGCCTTACGATGATTGACATCCGTCCTTTCGACAAGCTGGGCCGGTTCCGCAATGACTGGCTGAACGCCCACTACCATTTCTCCTTCTCGCAGTATTACGACCCCGGCCGTATCCAGCACGGCGCCCTGCGCGTGTGGAATGATGACGAGATCCAGCCGCACACCGGCTTTCCGCCGCATGGCCATGACTCGATGGAGATCATCACCTATGTCCGCAAGGGCGCGATCAGCCACAAGGACTCGCTCGGCAATACCGGGCGGACCGAGGCGGGCGACGTGCAGGTGATGAGTGCCGGTTCCGGCATCCAGCATTCGGAGTGGAACGCCGAGGATGTGACGACCGAGCTGTTCCAGCTCTGGATCCTGCCCCGCAATCGCGGCGGAAAGCCCAGCTGGGGCGCGCGCAAGTTCCCGAAGGCTGACCGGTCCGGTACCTGGACGGTGCTGGCCTCCGGGTCCGGCGAGACCGATAGCCTGGTGATCAACCAGGACGCCAGGGTGCTCGGCGCCACGATCAAGTCCGGCGAGACGCTGACCTATACCCTGCCCGCGGGCCGGCATGGCTATCTCGTGGTGGCGGACGGCGAAGCGAAGCTCAATGGCCAACTCCTGCGCACCCGTGACGGCGCGGCCATTTCAGGTGGTGAGACGCTGACCATTGAAGGCGCCGGTTCGGCCGAACTTGTCCTTGTGGATACGATCTGAGCGGGCCGATCACGCGGGCGTGACTTCAACTGCCGGCCGGTTACTGGTAATGTTCCGTGATCGGCTGGCGGTATTCCGGCCTGAACTGGAGTCGTCCAATGAAGCATCTTCTGGCAGCTGCCGTTCTTCTCAGCCTCGCCCCCGTGGCAGCGGCGACGGAAATCAACGTGACCTATGCGCCCGAGTTCTCGGAGAAGCTTATCGAGGATTACGGCGAGCGCGAGGGCGAATATCTCGCCGGGCGCCTGAAGCGGGACATCGAGCTGGCATTCGAGAAGCGCGGCATTGATGCGGCGCGCGTCGATATCGAGATTCTCGATGCGAAACCGTCGAAGCCGACCTTCAAGCAGGGCGGCGACGAGCCCGGCCTCGACATGCACCGTTCGGTGAGCCTTGGCGGCATGGACCTGAAGGGCGTCGCCTATGACGCCGAGGGCAAGGTGATCGGCGAGCTCGAATATGACTGGTACGAGCACGACATCCGCCAGGCCGGCCTGACCACCTGGTACGATGCCCGCCGGGCTTCGAGCCGGTTTGCGACGCGGTTCGCGAAGGCGCTTGACTAGCCTTTTTCCGACTCGCCGGATTTAATCCGCACACTGATCGTTTCGGCTGACTTGATGTAGAGGTCGCGCTGCGGGTGCGGCACATGGATGCCGTGACGCTCGAGCGCTGAGTGGACTTGCCAGACATAATCCGCCATCACCCGCTGGGGCCGCAGCACGGCTTCGTCGGTGAGCCAGACGATCAGCTCGAAATCGAGGCGGAATTCGCCGAACCGGACGAGCCAGACCTGAGGCTTGCGGTCTGCCTTGTCGTCGAACGTCCAGGGCAAGGAGGCCGCTGCTTCGAGGCCCGCCTTCTCGACCAGCTCCTTCGACGTACCATAGGCGACGCCGAACGGCACGTGGATACGGCGCTTGGCATCCATGTGCGTCCAGTTGATCAGCTGGTTCTTGATGAAGGCCTCGTTGGGCACGATGATGTCGATATTGTCGTTGGTGGTCAGCACCGTGGAACGGAAGTTGATTTCCTTGACCACGCCCGACAGGCCGCCCTGCAGCTCAATGAAATCGCCGATCTTCAGCGTCTTTTCCATCAACAGGATAACGCCTGAGATGAAGTTCGAGAAGATCGACTGCAGGCCGAAACCGATGCCGACACCGAGGGCGCCGGAGAAGAAGGTGAGCGCGCCGATATTGACGCCGACGAAGTTCAGCGCCGCGAAGAAGGCGATGATGATGGCCGCGATCTTCAGTGTCTGGCCGAACAGGCCGCCGACCGAGGGTGGCAGGTTGGGCGCGCTGCGCAGCTGCGACTGGGCTAGGTTTCCGATCAGCCAGCCCAGCCAGAGCGCGAAGGCGGCAAGCGCCATGTTCGTCAGCAAGCGGAGGAGTGTCAGTTCGGCGGTGCCGAAATGGATGACGACCGATTCGAGCGCCTGGTTCAGCGGGCCGAGCCAGCCGACGATGTAGAGCGCGGCGATGGTCCAGAGCGTATAGGCGACGAGCCGGGAGATCAGCCCGCGGCGCATGCTGGCGGTAACGATCTGGACGGCGATCCAGGCGATCAGCAGGCTGGTGGCGATATGCAGTGTGCGGCTGCCAAGATCCGCGGCTTCGAAGCCCGCCGTGATGGCGACCAGCAGGATTGCCGTGAAAACCGGCCAGAGGACGCGCAGCACCGCGACGAGCACCAGCAGGACAAAGTCGATGCGGCCGCGCGCTTCGGCCGCCGCCATCAGGCGCCGGCGCGGAAAGCGCGAGAGGAGATAGCCCGCCGCCGCCGCAGCGAAGACGGCGAGGAGCTGCCACATGGTTCGCGGCGCGGCGAGATCGACCAGGAGTTCCTGTCCCCAGCCGGTCACCACCTGCATCAGCCGCTCCACCGCCGGCACGGCGGCCGGAAACGGCACGGAAACCTCCTGGAACACGCGGCCCCCTCTTCGCTGCAGACAACAATCGACTCAGCTGACCTTACCGGGCGGCTTGCGGCAGGCAAGCCTTGGCATCCGGCGGCGCGGGTCGAGGAGGGCGTCGATGGCGGCCGGTGTGCGGGCGCGGGAGTGGCGGGCGAGCAGGCGTTTTGATTGCGGCATGAACCCGGGGATCAGGAGACGATCCCTGGGAGCGAGGCGGTGGAGAACGAGGCGGCGGCCTTTGCGGCGGTGGGACATGGGGTGGTTCCTGTTCTGGGTGGTGTGGATTTTGGTTGTAATGTGGGCTGGTGTTTGCGCTTGTTTCGGCTTCACCCTTTTGCGCGGTCAGCGGCACAAAAGCCCCTCGCCTCCCACCTCCCGCGCACGCGGGAGAGAGGTTAAGTGGCGGCTCTCCAACCTGTCGCAGACCGAGGCAAGCGCCCGCGTCCGGACCGGCGAAGCCGTCCGGATACGGAGAGGTCGGGGCTGGTAAAGCAGGGCCGGGCGCGGCGGACGCCCGCGGCGTCCGGCAAAGAAAGGTCAGCGCCGTGTGGACGCTTCACGTCCGCCGGGCTCGCCACCGGAACTTCGGGCAGTTCTCGGGATGACTTCGGCGCTGCCAGGCCTTGACCGCTTATCGCCGCTTACGCGGCCTGCCCCGTTGCCAAGGCAGGCGGGCCAGTCGGGATTCTCCACCGGCATTTTTCCGGCTCGCCTGGATCAACGTCCCTAGGGTTCGGACGGGGCCGTCACCGCCCGCCCGGCCCCGATTCCGGGGCGATCTGCCTGGCCAACCGAACGGTACCGGTGCGGCCCCTGCCAGGCAGATGCGAAGACTATACACCCGCCGGGAATGCCGCCGGATTGGCGGGGAGGATTTTTTTTGCCGCTGCGCTGTCAATCCCGGCCAGCAGGCAGCGCCCGCGTAAGCCGGAACCCTGGTGCGGCAGGACCCGTGAGAAGATCCCGGATCTGCAGTCCCTACGGGGCTTTGTCCGGGATTGATGACAGGGGTGACAGGGGTGTGGGGCCGGGCCCGGAGAAACGGTTTGCGGCTTCAGGGGCGGCAGTAAAAAAAGTTCGGGCAAGGGGGCAAAACCGGCCGGTTTCGTTGCACAGGGCGGAGCTTGCGCAACCAAATCCGGGTTCGCCCGCCTCTCATTTTCCGCTCATTCCGGCGGATGCCGGGAACCAGACCTGGAGCTTGAAGCAAGGCCGCCTCACTCACGCCCCGGCTTTCGCCGGGGTGAGCGGCAGGAGGAGGGGCTGCGTGTGCGGCGCGGGCGGGAGATGGGCACTCAGACCGGCCGGCGCCGGCCGAGTGTGACGAGCGGAGGGGGTGTGAAAAGGCTGCAAACGTTGCGCAACGAAACGGCTGAGGTCAGCCCCGCTTCAGCACCAGTTCGCAGCGCTCGTTGAGGCTCGGGCGGGAGAGGGCAACGCGGGCGAGGCCGGGGAGCTGGGCCTTGAGGTCGGCGGCGGCCCAGAGGCAGAGGCGTTCCAGCGTCGGGACTTCCAGGCCTTCGATCTCGTTGAGCAGTCGGTGGTCGAGTTTTGCGGCAGTGGCGCCGAGGCAGGCGGTCAGGTGGGCGAAGTCTTCGACCCATTGCTCGCCCGGCTGGACAACGCCGGCAACGGTCGCTTCCAGCCGGAAGGAGTGACCGTGGACCGCGCGGTAGGGATGGCCCTCGGGCTTGCCGCCCATATAGTGGGCTGCCTCGAAGGTGACGGCCTTTGTGATCTCGAAGACCTGCCCTTCCGCCTTCATGCCAGACATCAGGGAAGCCCGGTCAGTTTGTGGGTTTGCAAGCTCAGTCGCCATCTCGGATTCTTCAGGCAATATTCCGCTGTGGCCGCGACGTGAGATACGCCCGGGCCGTCGTCCCTCGGTTGGAGGAAAAAGTGCTGGAAGTCCAGTGACAGGAAGCGTTCGGGCTGCGCTTCGGGCTCGTCCTGGGGGTAGACCAGTTTCAGCTCGTTTCCGCGCATCTGGACGAGGACCGCGTTGGCCTTCGGGCTTACGCAAATCCAGTCTATGGATTCAGGTGCAGGCTGGGTCCCGTTTGTCTCGATAGCGATCTCGAACCCAGCCTTATGGAGGGCCTCGATCAGGGGTTCGTCAAGCTGCAGGAGCGGCTCACCGCCGGTGCAGACGACATAAGGCTTGCCGCCCGCGCCGGCGCTGGCCTGCCAGATGCCGGCGACATGCGCGGCGAGGCGGCCGGGGTCCTGGAACTTGCCGCCGCCCTCACCGCCGGTGCCGACGAAATCGGTGTCGCAGAAGCGGCAGACGGCAGCGGCGCGGCCCTGCTCGAGGCCGCTCCAGAGATTGCAGCCGGCAAAGCGCAGGAAGACCGCGGCGCGCCCGGTCTGGGCGCCCTCCCCCTGCAGCGTGTAGAAGGCTTCCTTGACACTGTAGGTCATCGCGCGGCCTGCCAGCGGGCCCAGCCACCGGCGCGCAGCTCGCAGGCCGGGCAGGTGCCGCAGCCATAGCCCCAGGCGTGGCGGTGGGCGCGGTCGCCGAGATAGCAGGTGTGGGTGTCTTCGATGACAAGGTTGACGAGTGCGTCGCCGCCGAGCTGGTGCGCGAGCGCCCAGGTGCCGGCCTTGTCGATGTACATCAAGGGCGCCTCGATGCGGAGGTCGGATTCGAGGCCGAGCTGGAGTGTGTGTTCCTGCGCCTTCAGCGTCACGGCGCGGCAGTCCGGATAGCCGGAGAAATCGGTCTCGCACATGCCGCCGACGAGCACGCTGGCGCCGCGCCGGGCGGCGAGCGCGCCGGCGAGGGTGAAGAAGAGAAGGTTGCGGCCGGGCACGAAGGTTGACGGCAGGCCGCTCGCGAGCGTCTCGATCTCGATGTCCTCGGTCATGGCCGTCTGGCCGAGCGATTTCAGCACGGTTGCATCGAGCAGGTGATCCGGGCCCAGACGGACTGCCCAGCCCGGAAAGGCCGCCGCAAGCCGGTCCCGGAACACCGCCCGGCAGGCGAGTTCGACGCGGTGGCGCTGGCCGTAATCGAAGCCGACCGTCTCCACCCGTTCGTAGTGCGTGAGCGCCCAGGCCAGACAGGTTGCGGAATCCTGGCCGCCTGAAAATAGGACAAGAGCGCATTCGGATGAAGTCGTCATGGGCGCCGTCTACCAGCCCCGGCGGAGGGGGCCAAGACTTGGGTGAAACACCCGTCACATTTTTGACACCCCTGCAAAGTGTTTCACCCCTCCCCCCGCGAGACCAATTGACAGGGGCTTCTTCCTGCACTTGTGTTGACGTTGAAGTGGTCCCGCCAAAGAGGATTGCTCGTAAATCAGCAACAGAATCGGCGACCGTAATCAGCGGCCCGAGGGGAGGAAAATTGGAATGACCCGGATCTCAGACTCGAAGTGCGTCTTGTTGGCAGGCGCCTCTGCACTCGTCCTCAGCATGTTCGGCCCGATGGCCATTGCGCAGGAAGATGAAGCCCCCGATGAGGCGCGCCGTCTCGGGACGGTCACCGTTACAACCCAGAAGGTGGAGCAATCCATCCAGGACGTTCCGATCGCCGTTTCGGCGTTCGACGAGGAAGCGCTGAACAAGTTGCAGCTGGCCGGCGGCCCTGACCTTGTGAAGTCGATCCCGAACGTCACCTTCACCAAGGGCAACTTTACCGGCTACAATTTCAAGATCCGCGGCATCGGTGTCGACTCCGTCGCCCAGTCCGGCGATGCCGGCGTGGGCATCCACCAGAACGACGTGCCGCTGACCGGCAACCTGCTGTTCGAAGCCGAGTTCTTCGATGCGGAGCGGATCGAGGTGCTGCGCGGCCCGCAAGGCACGCTGTATGGCCGTAACGCCACGGGCGGCGTGTTCAACGCGATCACCGCCAAGCCGGTGCTGGAAGAGTGGCAGGGCAATGCCTCGGCCACGCTCGGCAATTACGGCACGATGAAATACAAGGGCATGCTGAACGTGCCGATCGGCGACAAGCTCGCCGTGCGCCTGGCTGGCACCTATCTCGAACGTGACGGGTTCATGGAGAACACCGTCACCGGCAACGATATCGACGCCCGCAAGCTGTACGGTGTGCGCGGGTCGGTCGCCTTCGAACCGACCGACAATTTCCGGGCCCTGTTCATCGCCGACTATTTCGAGGAAGACGACAGCCGTATCCGGTCGGGCAAACAGCTTTGCACGAAGGACCCGCTGAAGACCTCCTACGCCGGCATCCCCATCGGCGCGCTGGACCAGCTCGTCACTTCGCTCGGTTGCCAGGATACGCCGCTCTCGGCGATGAATGACCGCGTGAACTCGGTGTCGACCCTGGGCGGCGGGCTTGCCATTATCGCCGGCCTGCTGAACGGCGACGCCTACACGGCCCCGATCAATCCGAACCTGCGCCAGATCGAATCCGCCTTCGATCCGCAGTACCAGGCCGAGCAGACGCTCTACACCTGGAAAGGCGAGTATGACATCACCGACTCGCTGAAGCTGACCTATCTCGGCAGCTATAACGAGACCCAACTCGTATCGTTCGAGGACTATAACAAGATCGCCCCGACGGTCGCATTCAACACGACCGCTGGTCCGTTCTTCCTCGCTCCGGGTCTGGAAGCCGTCTATGCGGGGCTGTTCCCGAACGGCACCGTCACCGATCCGCAACTCGGCGCGTCGAACATTTTCCGCACGTTCGATATCTCCGGCGGTAAAAGCGAGCAGAAGACACACGAAATTCGTCTGCAATCGTCCTTCGATGGCCCGCTCAATTTCAACCTTGGTGCCATCAAGGTCGACTATGAAGCGATCGATCCGCAGGACTCGCTGGCTGGCTATTATGTGTTCTCGAACTCGCTGACCGCGCTGACCCAGATCAACAACGCGCTCGGCGGTGCTGTGTTCGGCGGCGCCGTGCCGATCGATGATGG
>Ga0214472_10003941_pt1 | contig 15675 bp, 15 predicted proteins | sample RVTome_6_FD_207662 | JGI IMG/M metagenome (GOLD analysis project Ga0214472, IMG submission 207662) | Soil microbial communities from uranium-contaminated site in the Upper Colorado River Basin, Wyoming, United States - RVT140D175 | ecosystem: Environmental > Terrestrial > Soil > Contaminated >...
TTCGGCGGCGAGGTCTCGGGCCACTTCTACTTCCGCGAGAACTGGTTCGCGGACAACGGCATGATCCCCGCGCTGCTCGTGCTCGAGATGCTCGGGCGCGAGGGACGCAAGCTGAGCGGGATCCTGGCCCCGCTGCGTGAGCGGTATCACATCTCGGGGGAGATAAACTCGAAGGTCGATGACACGGCGGCGGCCCTGCGGCGCATCGAGGAGCGCTACAAGGACGCGCGCATCGAAAAGCTCGACGGGGTCTCGGTGGACTACGACGACTGGCACTTCAACGTCCGGCCCTCCAACACCGAGCCGCTCCTGCGCCTGAACCTGGAGGCCTATTCGCGCACGGACATGGAGAGGCACCGCGACGAGGTGCTGGCCATCATCCGGGGCGCTTGAACCTTCGGGCGCCGGCCGCTATCATGCCCAGGTCTCGAGCGGGCGTAGCTCAGTTGGTAGAGTACGAGCTTCCCAAGCTCGGTGTCGCGGGTTCGAGCCCCGTCGCCCGCTCCATTTTTTCCCGGGAGGCGCCGCCGGCGCCGCCCATCCCCTGAGGAGGAATCATGTCCATCTTCGGGAAGCCACCCGATGCGAGCAAGCCCGGGGAGCCCGTCCCGCCCGGCCGTCCCGCTCCCCCGCCCACTCCGCCGTCCCATCCCGCCGCCCCCGGCACGACCCGTCCCGGCACGTGCGTGATCGGGGCCAAGACCGTGATCAAGGGCGAGATCACCGGCGACGAGGACCTCGTGATCGAGGGTAACGTCGAAGGCCAGATCCGGATCACGCGCGACCTGCGGGTCGCCCCGGGCGGGGTGCTCAAGGCCACGGTGGAGGCCCAGGCCCTCATCGTGAGCGGCGAGGTCGTGGGCGACTGCCAGGCCACCACCCGCGTGGAGATCCAGGCCACCGGCCGCCTCACCGGCAACATCCGGGCCCCCAAGATCGTGATCGCCGAAGGCGCGATGTTCCGCGGCAACAGCGACATGACCGGGAAGAAGGAGGAGCGCAAGGACGCGGTGCCCGGCAAGGTGGCCGTCTCGTGAGCGCCACGGCGCAGCGCCCCTCGTCCCGCGGGCGCGGCGCCCCCGCCGCCGCCCACGGCAACTTCATCGCCGGGGAGTGGAAGCCGGCGGCCTCCGGCCGGACCTTCGAGAACCGCAACCCCGCGGACCGCGACGACCTCGTCGGCACGTTCGCCGACTCGGGGCCCGAGGACGTGGAGCGCGCGGTGGCCGCGGCCCGGGAGGCCTTCCCGCGCTGGCGGGCGCTGCCCGCGCCCAAGCGGGGCGAGATCCTGTTCCGCGCCGCGGAGATCCTGGTCCGCCGCAAGGAGGACTTCGCCCGCGACATGACCCGGGAGATGGGCAAGGTCCTGGCCGAGACCCGGGGCGACGTCCAGGAAGCGATCGACATGACGTACTACATGGCGGGCGAAGGCCGCCGCCAGTTCGGGCAGACGACGCCCTCCGAGCTGCAGAGCAAGTTCCAGATGTCCGTGCGCATGCCGGTGGGGATCGCCGGGCTCATCACGCCCTGGAACTTCCCCATGGCCATCCCCTCCTGGAAGATGATGCCGGGCCTCATCCTCGGCAACACCGTGGTGATCAAGCCCGCCACCGACACGCCGCTGTCCGTGGTCAACCTGATCCATGCGCTGGAGGAGGCGGGGATCCCCAAGGGCGTCGTGAACATGGTCACGGGCGGTGGGTCCGAGGTGGGGGCGCCGCTCATGGGGCACAAGGACGTCGGGATCGTCTCCTTCACGGGCTCGACGGGCGTGGGCCGCAAGGTCTCCGAGGCCTGCGCCCCCGCCTTCAAGCACTGCCACCTCGAGATGGGCGGCAAGAACATCATCATGGTGATGGACGACGCCCAGCTGGACCTCGCGGTGGACGGCGCCATCTGGGGCGGCTTCGGGACCTCGGGGCAGCGCTGCACCGCGGCCAGCCGGGTCGCGGTGCACAAGAAGGTCTACCGCGAGTTCGTGGACCGCTTCGTGGAGCGGGCGCGGGCCCTGAAGGTCGGGGACGGCCTCGACGAGTCCGTGCAGATGGGCCCCTGCATCAGCGAGGCCCAGCGCCGCACCGTGGAGGGCTACGTCAAGGTCGGCCGGGACGAAGGCGCGCGGCTCCTCTGCGGCGGCCACCGCCTCGAGTCCGGCGAGCTGGGCCGCGGGTGGTTCCACGAGCCCACGATCTTCGGCGACTGCGACCCGCGCATGCGGGTCGCGGTCGAGGAGATCTTCGGCCCGGTGGTCTCCGTCATCCCCGTCGGCTCGCTGGAGGAGGCCGTCACCGTCGGCAACAACGTCGAGTACGGCCTCTCCGCCTCGATCTACACCCAGGACATCAACAAGGCCTTCACCGCGATGCGCGACATGTACACCGGGATCTTCTACGTCAACGCGCCCACCATCGGGGCGGAGACCCACCTGCCGTTCGGCGGCACGAAGAACACGGGCAACGGCCACCGCGAGGCCTGCGTCCAGGCCCTGGACGTCTTCTCCGAGTGGAAGAGCATCTACATCGACTACAGCGGCACGTTGCAGCGCGCACAGATCGACACCTGGGAGTAGACCGACCCCGCTCAGCCCTCGAGCAGGGGGTTCGTCCACTTGAGCCCGGAGAACCGGGTGAAGTCGCGGTCCGTGCTGTGCAGCGTCGCTCCGTGCTCGATGGCGAGGGCGGCCAGGGCGGCGTCCATCACCAACGGCCCCGACGCCTGGCTCGTCACGATCAGCGTGCGCAGGATCTGCCAATAGCGCTCACCGGGCTCGAGGAGACCCGCCATCGGCTGGGCGAGCCACGAGGAGACCGCCGCCTCCGCCTCCGCCGCCGACAAGGGCCGCTCGAACGCGCGCGGGTTGGTCGCGATCCGCAGAAAAGCCCACAGCGTCAGCCAGGCGAAACGGACGAGCTCCGTCCCCGAGAGCGCGGCTTCGAGCCAGGCCCTGGAAGCTTCGTGCTGCTCGGCCCGCGGGTGGTAGGCGTAGAGGAGCAGGTTCGCGTCGACGAGGATCAACGGTGCCGCGGCCCTTCCGCCTGCTCGAGCAGGTCGGCGACGTTGTCCAGCGACAGTCCGGGCCGCAGGCGACCGAGGTCTCGGGCCACCACCTTGAAGGGCTCGCGTGGCCGGGCCCCGGGCCCTGTCAGGAGGCCACGTCGCAGGACCTCGTTGACGGTCTCCTTGAAGGACCGGCCTGACCGGCGGACCTCCGCCTTGAGCTTGGCCGCGACGTCTTCGTCGACCGTGAGGGTGGTCCGCACATCTTGATGTTAGAGCTTAGGCATCAAGATGTCAAGCGGCGTCATGGACCGGGACGGGTGTTCCCAGGGCCCGATCGGTAGCCCCGACTTGCCGAATCGATTAGCCTATAGCGCCATGGTGGTCGGCACCGTCCGCGAGATCAAGGACAACGAATATCGGGTCGGCCTGGTGCCGGGAGGCGTCAAGGCCCTGGTGGACAACCGCCACCAGGTCGTGGTGCAGAAGGGCGCCGGCCTGGGCTCGGGCATCCCCGACGAGGAGTACGGGGGCGCGGGCGCGGAGGTCGTCCCCACCGCGGCGGAGGCCTGGAAGCGCGCGGACATCCTGGTCAAGGTCAAGGAGCCCCTCGAGTCGGAGTACCCGCTCCTGCGCGAGGGGCAGATCCTCTTCACCTACCTCCACCTCGCCCCGCTCCCGGGGCTGACCCGCGCCCTGCTGGACCGCAAGGTGACGGGCGTGGCCTACGAGACCATCACGCGGGCCGACGGCTCGCTGCCGCTGCTCACGCCCATGAGCGAGGTCGCGGGCCGGATGGCCATCCAGGTGGGCGCGCGCTACCTGGAGAAGATCCAGGGGGGCCGCGGGGTGCTCCTGGGCGGCGTCCCGGGCGTGCCCCCGGCCGAGGTCATCATCATCGGGGGCGGTGTCGTGGGCATGAACGCCGCGAAGATGGCCCTGGGCATGGGCGCGCGGGTGACCGTCCTCGACAAGAGCGTGGCCAAGATGCAGTACATGGACGACGTCTTCGGCGGGCGCGTGGCCACCCTGATGTCGAACCCGGTCAACATCGCCCACGCCGTGGCCCGCGCCGACCTCCTGGTGGGCGCGGTGCTGGTGCCCGGCGCGGCCGCGCCCAAGCTCGTGACCCGGGCCATGATCGGCACCATGAAGAAGGGCGCGGTCGTGGTGGACGTGGCCGTGGACCAGGGCGGGTGCATCGAGACCACCCGCGCCACCACCCACAGCAACCCGACCTTCGAGGTGGACGGCGTCGTCCACTACTGCGTGGCCAACATGCCCGGGGCCGTCCCCCGGACGTCCACCTTCGCCCTCACCAACGTCACCCTGTCTTACCTGATCCTGATGGCGAACCGCGGCCTGGCCGCGGCCATCAAGCAGGACCCCTCGCTCGCTCCGGGCGTGAACACGTACGCCGGCCAACTGACCTGCGCGCCCGTGGCCGAGGCCCAGGGGCTGCCCGTCACGCCTCTGGGGGAGCTGCTACGCGCTTGACGGCTGTTTTCTGAGGCGAGCGCGGGCGCGAGGCGTCGCGCGGAGCTCGGGCGTTTGGTTCCAGGCAGCGCGCCCCGAGCGGAGCGCGCACCCTCGCGCCCGCGCGGAAGCGCGTACCCGAGCGGCCGCGCTTGCCCTAACCGCGGCGGCGCGTATAATTTCCGGGGAGCCGTTGCCTCGCCGGCTCACGAACTTATGGCGACATCACTGGACGACCGCAGCCGCGAGGTCCTGAAGTCCTTGATCCAGCTCTACATCGCCACGGGCGAGCCCGTGGGCTCGGAGAGCCTCGCCCGGGCCCTGAACCGCACGCTGTCGCCGGCCACGCTGCGCAACATCATGGCGGACCTCGAGAAGCTCGGCTACCTCGCCCACCCCCACACGAGCGCGGGCCGCATGCCCACCGACGAGGGCTACCGCGTCTACGTGGACAGCCTGATGCGCCACCTTCCCCTCCCCGCGCGGGACGCGGCCGCCATCGACTCCGAGCTGCGCCCCAGGGAGGGCTCGTCCAGCGAGGTGATGGAGACCGCCTCCCACATCCTCTCGCGCCTCAGCCGCAACGTCGGCTTCGTGGTGGCTCCGGAGATCGGCCGCACCGCCTTCCGGCACATCGACCTCGTCCGCCTGCCTCATCCCCGCGTCCTGGCGGTCATGGTCTCGCGCACGGGCCTCGTCACCCACAAGGTCATCGAGCTCGAGGAGGAGATCGCGCAGGACCAGCTCCAGGCCTGCGCGAACTACCTCAATGGCCATTTCGCGGGCATGACCCTCTCCGCGATCAAGGCGCGGCTGCTCGACCTCATGCGGGAGGAGAAGACCCTCTACGACACGCTCCTCCAGAACGTGGTCTCCGTGGGCGAGCGCGCCTTCGCGCTCGACGACCGGGCCGCCAGCGTCTACCTGGACGGGACGTCCCACATCCTGGACCGGCGGCGCTTCGAGGACATGGACCGCATGAAGGCGCTCTTCAAGACCTTCGAGGAGAAGAGCCGGCTGGTCAAGATCCTGAACGCCTGCATCTCCGGGAGCGGGATCCGGGTCGTCATCGGCCACGAGAACCCCGACCCCGACCTGCACGACCTCGCGCTGGTGACCGCCGGATATCCGCTGGAGGGCGAGTCGGGCTGGGGGCTCGGGGTGCTGGGATCGACGCGGATGGAGTACGCCCGGGTGATGGCCCTGGTGGACCACGTGGCGCGGTCCCTGGCCCACGCCCTCGAGGAGCGGAGGACGTGAAGGGGCGCAAGCACGACGGCCCGGACGAGACCGTCCCCGTGGCGACCCCACCCCAGGAGCCCGCCGAGGAGCGGGGGCTCACGGGCGTGGACGCGGCGCCGGTGCCCGCCCTCACCCGCGAGGAGATCGAGGCTCTGCGGCGCGAGCGGGACGAGCTGCGCGAGCAGGTCCTGCGCAAGCGGGCCGAGTTCGACAACTACCGCAAGCGGGTGGAGCGCGACCGCCAGCAGGCCGGGACGGACGCGGCGGCCGCGATCTTCAAGGGGCTGGTCCCGACACTCGACAACCTGGACCGAGCCCTGGAGTCCGGGCAACCAAACGACCCGCTGTGGGAAGGCATGGACCTCACGCGCCGTGAGCTGCTCGCGTTCCTGGAGTCCCAGGGCGTGGAGGTCCACGATCCCGTGGGCCGGCCGTTCGACCCCGAGGCCCACCAGGCCCTTTCCCACGAGCCGGTGGCCGGCTTCGCGGACGGCACCGTCGTCGAGGTCTTCCGGAAGGGTTATTCCTACAAGGGCCGCCTGCTGCGCCCCGCCCTGGTGAAGGTCGCCAAGGGCGGGCACGGCGGCACCGAGGCGGTCCATTGAGGAACTGCGGAGGTCTTTCGTGGCGAAGGTGATCGGCATCGACCTCGGCACCACCAACTCCTGCGTGGCGGTCATGGAGGGCGGCGCGCCGCAGGTCATCCCCAACCAGGAGGGGGCCCGCACGACCCCTTCGATCGTCGGCTTCACGGCCAAGGGCGAGCGGCTCGTGGGCCAGATCGCCAAGCGCCAGGCCCTGACCAACCCCAAGAACACCGTCTTCGCCGTGAAGCGGCTGATCGGCCGGAAGTTCAACTCGCCCGAGGTGGAGCAGGCCCGCCGCTTCATGCCCTACATGCTGACCGAGTCGCCCAACGGCGACGTGCACATCCAGATCGACGACAAGGTCTACTCCCCTCCCGAGATCTCGGCCTTCATCCTCCAGAAGCTGAAGGCGGCGGCGGAGGACTACCTGGGCGAGAGCGTGGAGGAGGCCATCATCACCTGCCCGGCCTACTTCACGGACTCTCAGCGGCAGGCCACCAAGGACGCCGGCCTCATCGCGGGGCTCAAGGTCTCGCGCATCCTGAACGAGCCCACCGCGGCCGCCCTGGCCTACGGCCTGAAGAACGCGCGCGGCCAGTTCGTGGCCGTCTACGACCTGGGCGGCGGCACCTTCGACATCTCGATCCTGGAGATGGCGGAGGGCCTCTTCCAGGTGCGGGCCACGGGCGGGGACACGTTCCTCGGCGGCGAGGACTTCGACCAGCGCATCATCGACTGGCTGATCGGCGAGTTCGTGCGGGAGACCACCATCGACCTCCGCCAGGACCGCATGGCCCTCCAGCGCCTGAAGGAGGCGGCGGAGAAGGCCAAGTGCGAGCTCAGCACGGCGGCCCAGACCGAGATCGTCCTGCCCTTCATCTCCGCCGACGCCTCCGGGCCGAAGCACCTCAACACCGTGCTCTCGCGGCAGAAGTACGAGTCGCTCACGGACGACCTGCTCGAGCGCACGATCGAGCCCTGCAAGCGCTGCATCTCGGACGCCGGCCTGCGCGCCGACCAGGTGGACGAGATCCTCCTGGTGGGCGGGCAGACCCGCGCCCCCAAGGTGTCGGAGATCGTGCGCAAGGTCTTCAACCGGGAGCCCAACCGGGCGGTGAACCCCGACGAGGGCATCGCCATGGGGGCGGCCATCCAGACCGGCATCATCGCGGGCGAGGTCAAGGAGCTCGTGCTCCTCGACGTCACCCCGCACACCCTCGGCATCGAGACCAAGGACGGCACCTTCACCTCGCTCATCGAGCGCAACAGCACGATCCCCACCCGCAAGAGCCGGATCTTCACCACCGTCGCCGACAACCAGACCAAGGTGGAGGTCCACGTCCTGCAGGGCGAGAGCGACATGGCGGGCTACAACAAGAGCCTGGCCAAGTTCGAGCTGACCAACGTCCCGCCCGCGCCCAGGGGCGTGCCCCAGATCGAGGTGTCCTTCGAGATCGACGTGAACGGGATCGTGGCGGTGTCGGCCCAGGACCAGGCCACCGGCCGCAGCCAGTCGCTGGTCATCCATCCGTCGGGCGGCCTCAGCCAGTCGGAGATCCAGCGCCTGGCGGGCGAGGCGCGCACGCGCGAGCAGTCCGACCGCACCCAGAAGGAGCAGGAGGCGGTGGTGCGCCAGCTCGACGGGCTGGTGGCCAACACCATGCGCTCGGTGCAGGCCCTGGAAGGGAAGCTCACCCCGGTGGAGCAGGAGCGCATCATCTCCGCCATGGAGCGGGCCAAGAAGGCGCGCGCGGAGGCCGACCTCGAGGAGCTGAAGGCCCGGCTGGCGGAGATGGAGCGCGCCGCGAGCCTCATCGGCCAGGCCATGCTGCGCCCGTGAGGCTCGCCCGCTAGCATGCCCGGTCCCCGCCCCACCGACTACTACGACGTCCTCGGCGTGCCGCGAAACGCGTCCGAGCAGGAGGTCAAGTCCGCCTATCGGCGGCTGGCCTTGAAGCACCACCCGGACCGCAACCCCGGGGACAAGGAGGCGGAGGAGCGCTTCAAGCAGGCGGCCGAGGCCTACAGCGTCCTGGGCGACCCGGAGAAGCGCCGGCGCTACGACGTCTACGGGCCCGCGGGGGTGAGCGGGGCGGGCGGTTTCGACCCCACGATCTTCGCGGACTTCGGCGACATCCTGGGCGACTTCTTCGGCCTCGGCGACCTGTTCGGGAGGCGGCGGGGCGGGCCGCGCCGCGGCTCCGACCTCCGCTACAACCTGGACCTCTCCTTCGAGGAGGCGGCCTTCGGGACCGAGACCCACATCCAGATCCCCCGCGCGGAGACCTGCTCCGGCTGCGCGGGCAGCGGCGCCGCCGCGGGCACGAGCCCCACCACCTGCTCTTCCTGCGGGGGCACGGGCCAGGTCACCTTCCAGCAGGGCTTCTTCAGCGTGGCCCGGAGCTGCGGCCGCTGCCGCGGGACGGGGCGGATGGTCGCCACTCCCTGCCGGAGCTGCGGCGGGAGCGGCCAGGTGCAGTCGGTGCGCAAGCTGCAGATCCGCATCCCGGCGGGCGTCGACAACGGCAGCCAGCTCCGCATCGCGGGCGAGGGAGAGGCGGGCGCCGCGGGCGGCCCTCCCGGCGACCTCTTCGTGGTCCTGCGCGTCGACGAGCACGCCTTCTTCCAACGCGACGGGGACAGCCTGCTCTGCGAGATCCCGGTGAGCGTCACCCAGGCGGCGCTGGGGGCCCAGGTCGAGGTGCCCACCCTCGACGGGGGCCGGGCGAAGCTGTCCGTCCCCGAGGGCACGCAGGCGGGGGCCGCCTTCCGGGTCCGCGGACAGGGCGTGCCCCGCCTCGGGGGCAAGGGCCGCGGCGACATGCACGTCACGGTGCGGGTGGTGACGCCCACCAAGCTCACCGCCGCCCAGCGCCGGCTCCTCGAGGAGCTGTCCCGGACTCTGCCCGCCCCGGAGCTCACCGAGAAGGACCGCTCGATCCTGGACAGGGTCAAGGACATCCTCGGCTAGCCCGCGCCTCGCCCTCGAGGACCTCGCGTCATGAGCCCGGGCACCACCGCCGACACGCTCGTCGCGTTCCGTGTGGAGGCCCAGGCCGCGGCCGAGGACGCCGTGGTCACGGCCCTCTGGCAGCTTGGGACCACGGGCGTGCACGTCCAAGCCGACCCGGCGGGAGGGGTCGTGCTCGTCGCGTATTTTCCCGGCCGGCCCGGCCTGGCCGCGGACCTTCGCTCCAGTCTTGCGGCGTGCGGCGTGACCCATCTCGAGCCGGCCTCCATTCCCGGCGTCGATTGGGTGGCCCGTTTCCGCGAGGGATTCCGCGCCTTCGACATCGGCGGGTTCCGGATCGTTCCGGCGTGGGATCCGGCAACCGACGGCCTCGCAACCGGCCGCACCCTGCGCATCCTGCCCGCGAGGGCCTTCGGCACCGGGACGCACGAGACCACCCGCCTGTGCCTCACGGCCCTCCAAGAGGCCGCCGCGCGCAGGCCTCTCGGCCGCGTCGCGGACGTCGGCGCCGGGACGGGCATCCTGGCCGTCGCCGCCGCCCTTCTCGGCGCGCCCGCGGTGACGGCCCTCGACATCGACCCGGAAGCCATCGAATCCGCAGGGCTGCATGCGCGCATGAACGCCGTAGACGTCCAGCTGGTGCGCGGCGACGGGGGCCGGCCACTGGCCCCCGGCCGCTTCGACGTGATCCTCGCGAACCTGACCGCGCCGCTGCTGCTGGAGAAGCGGGACGAGATCGCGGGCCTCCTCGCCGCGCCGGCGACCCTGGTCCTGGCCGGGTTCTTGCGTGAAGATGCGGACCGCATCGCCCTTGCCTACGCCGGACTCGGGGCCGCCACCGTGAGCGTCGACGGCGAGTGGGCCGCGCTGGTCATCGAGAGGACGGCGTGAGCATCCCCCGCTTCCACGTCCCGGGAGCGGCCCCCGGAGCGCGGCTCACCCTGCCCGACCACCTGGCCCATCACGCCCGCGAGGTCCTGCGCCTGCGCGCCGGATCGGAGGTGCGCGTCTTCGACGGGGAAGGCTCCGAGTTCGAGGCCACGCTCGACAGCGTGACCCGTCAGGGCGTGACCGCGCGGCTGGGCGGGCCCACCCCACCTCGCTGTCCCGAGTCGCCTTTGAGCGTCACCCTGGCCCTGCCGCCGCTGAAGGGCGACCGGATGGAGACGGTCATCCAGAAGGCGACGGAGCTGGGCGTGGCCGAGATCCGGCCCGTGGTTACCGCGCGCACCGACGCCGCGGGCCGCCCCGCGCTACAGGGATCGCGGCAGGACCGATGGGAAAAGGTGGCGAGCGGCGCCGCCGAGCAATGCGGGCGAGCCGTGGTCCCGGTCATCCATCCCACCGCCACGCTCGATGCGCTGCTCGCGGTGCCCTTCGCGGGGCCCCGGATCCTGTTCCTGGAGACACCGGGCCAGCCCCCGCTGGCCGCCCGGGAGCCGCCGCCGGCATCGGCCCTCGCCCTGGTGGGACCGGCAGGCGGATGGGAGCCCGCCGAGTCCAGTCGCCTCGTCGCCGCGGGTTTCGAGCCCGCGGGCCTAGGCCCCCGGGTCCTCCGCGCCGAGACCGCCGCCATCGCCGCGGTGACGGTCCTCCAGCTCTTATGGGGAGACCTGGGTTAGCGGCGCGTCGGGCTCAGCGGGAGGTGGACGCCCGTTCGTCGTCGTCCGAGGAGGCCTGGTCCTGGTCGAGGCTTGCCTCGTCGAGCCGGCGGCACCCTTCGAGCAGCATGTGCTCGAAGCCCTGGCTCAAGGGCGCGCCCGGCCCCGGGTCGCCCGGCAGGAACTCGAAGTGCCCGCGGGTCCAGGACATGAACTCGTAGATCGCCTCCGCCCCCGCGGCCACGTCCGACCGCGCCCCGACGATCTCGCCCTCGCGGAAGCGGATCTCGATCCGCCGGGGCCCGGACCGCGCGGCGCACGTGCCCGAGAAGCGGCCGAGGTGGCACATCTGCAGCATGCCGGGGGCCCCGATCAGCTCCAGCCCGCCCTGCATCCCCGCGCCCTTGCGGGCGCGGACGTCGGTGTAGCGCCTCAGGATGATCTGGATCCGGATCAGCATCTCCCGGGGCGGCGTGCGCTTGGAGAGGTAGTCGTCGGCCCCCAGCGTGAGCCCGTGGTAGCGCTCGCGGTAGTCGTCCCACTCGGAGAGGAACACGAGCGGCGTCTGCCGCAGCAGGCTGTGGTTGCGCACGCGGCGGCAGAACTCGAAGCCGTCCATGCCCGGCATGTTGACGTCGGTCAGGATGAGCCAGGGTCGGATGGCCAGGCCCACGCGCAGGCCCTCTTCCCCGTCCGCCGCCTCGTAGACCGTGAACCCCTGGGAGACGAGCAGGCTGCGGAGGAAGTCACGGAACGAGTCCTCCGCGTCCACGACGAGCGCGATGCGCAGCGCGGCGGGCAGGGCCTCGAAACCCGCCGCCGTCAGGGTCTGCGCCGGGGGCTCCGCGTCGCGCTCGGGCGCGAGCTCCAGGTCCGGGTCCGGAGCCGGGCGGGCGCCCTCGCCCGCGCCACGCCGTTCCGCGTCGCGGAAGACCTCGCGCAGCTTCACCAGCAGCGCCTCCCGCGCCACCGGCTTGTGCACGTAGTCCACCACCCCGAACCGCGGCCGCCGCACCCGCGCTCCCGCCAGCTGCTGGTCCTTCAGCAGGACCACCGCGTGGCAGGGAGCGCTGGGATCGGTCCCGAGCGCGCGCAGCACCGCGTAGCCCTCGCTCACCGCGGAGCCGCCGGCCTCCCGGTCGGTCTTGCGGCGCTGCCAGCGGGGCACGGCCTCCATCACGTCGCTGCCGATGTCGGCGAGGACGAGGTCGGGCAACTCGGCGCGCGCATGGTCCGCGGGCTCCGCCGGCTCGGGACGCGAGACGACACGGTAGTGGGCCAGGGTCAGCACGCCCTCCACCAGGGCGCGGCTCTCGCCGTCTCCGTCCAGCACGAGGATGCTGCGATGCTCTTCTCGAATCACGTTTCGCCCCGAATGAGTGCGCCCTCGCCCAGACTACCATGGGGAACAGGCGCGGCCGACCGCGCCCGGCGCTCCGCGATCAGGAGGTCGACCATGCGCCCGTAGCTGCGCACGCCTTCCGCCTGTCCCTGGGACCGCAGGTAGGCGTCGTTCACCGACCGGGAGACCCGCGCCACCCGGCCGCGATGCCTCGCGGCCCATTCCCGCTTCGCCCGCAGGTCGCGCTCGACCGCCGGGGAGCGGCGCCGGGCCAGCTCGCCGTGGGCCGGCTGGTCCACGCGCGCCAGGGCGTTCAGCGCGTAAACGCTCGCGGCCAGGGCGCCCGAGTACCGGAAGTCCGCGTCCGGGTGGAACTGGCAGGCCAGATAGCCGACGTAGCCGGCTTCGTCCTCGCGCGCGAAGCCGCGCTGGTGGGCCATCTCGTGGGAGATCGCGAAGGGAAGGTCCGGCTCGGGCACGTCGGCGTTGACGTTGGCCTCGCCCGTGAAAGGAAAGTAGATCCCCGTGATGCCCAGGTACGAGACGAGCGGCGAGGCCAGCAGCGGCTTCGGACGCCCCAGGCGGCCGGCCAGCGCGCCGTACACCGCGCCCGCCTCGCGGTAGCCGCGCTCCGCCCGGGCCAGGGCGCCGCGCAAGCCGCCCTGCAGGCGCATCACGCCCTGCGCGTCCTCGGGCAGCCCCGCGCGCAGGACGTTGGCCCGCTCCACGAGGTCGCCGCACGCCGCGCGCAGCTCGGCGATCCGCGGCGGCGAGGCGTCCAGGCCGGCCAGGACCGCGAACGGCTCCCGCGCGTAGTTGAGGCCCCACGCCAGCAGGAACACGGCATAGACGACTGCGGCGGCGGCGAGGACGTTCACCAGCGCCGGGATCCAGGCCTTGCGGAGATGGCCCCGCTCGCGCACGGCGCGCAGCACGAAGCGGACGAGGCCCCAAAGGGCCACCACGAGCGCCGCCGCCACCACCCATTCCGCCAGCGAGAAGGGCAGCCGGCCGGTGAGGCGCGCCGCGCCCGCCGCGATCGCGGGATACAGGCCCGCGGAGTATCCACGCTCCACCAGCGCAGGGAACCTCGAGGCCACGAGCTGCAGGGCGAGCGCCGCCGGCAGCAGGCCGAGGAGCGCGAGGCGCCGCGCGCGGCTCGTCAGCCCAGCGCCTGTGCCGCGGTGATGACCGCGACGTCGGCCAGGTCCTGCACGGAGCAGCCGCGCGAGACGTCGTTCATGGGCTTGTTGAGCCCCTGCATGATCGGCCCGATGGCCGAGGCGCCCGCCAGCCGCTCCGTGACCTTGTAGGCGATGTTCCCGGCGTTGATGTCGGGGAAGACGAGCACGTTCGCTTCCCCGCGGAGCGGGCTGTCGGGGCACTTCTTCTTCGCCACCGCGGGCACGAAGGCGGCGTCGAACTGCATCTCGCCGTCCACCGCCAGCGCGGGCTCGGCCGCGCGGACGAGCGCCACCGCCTCCCTAACGCGGTCGATCGACTCGTGCTCCGCGCTGCCGCGCGTGGAGAAGGACAGGAACGCCACCTTGGGGACGAAGCCGAAGGCCCGGGCCGTGGCCGCGGTGGCGCGCCCGATCTCGGCCAGGGTCGGGGCGTCGGGCGCGATGTTCACCGAGCAGTCCGCGTAGAACAGCACGCGCTCCGGCCAGGCCATGATGAAGACCGACGACGCGCGCTTGAAGCCGGGGCGGAGCCTGACCACCTCGAAGGCCGGCACGAAGGGCTTGGTCTCGCTGTTGAGGCCGGAGACAAGTCCGGCGGCGTCTCCCGCCCGGAGCATGAGGGCGCCGAAGTAGTGCGGGAGCGCCGCCCGCTCCCGGACGGCTTCCAGGGTCACGCCCTTGTGCTTCCGGAGCTCGGCATACGCGGCCGCGTACTCCGCGTGCGCGGCGTCCTTCCGTGGGTCGCGGATCTCGATGCCGTCCAAAGCCACGCCCAGGCTCGCCGCTTGCGCGCGCACCGCCTCCGCGGGGCCCAGGAGGATCGGGTGCGCCAGGGCTTGGTCCCTGAGCAGGACCGCGGCGCGCTGCGCGCGCTCCTCCAGGCCTTCGGGCAGGACCACGCGGAGGCCGCGGCCCCGCACCCGATCGCGCACGCCGTCCATGAAGGTCACGCGGAACGCTCCTGCGCGAATCCTAGGATATCCGCCGCCGATCACAAACGGACCCCCGGCATCGGCCCCCTTGCTATACTGCCTCCCGCCTTCATGTTCCTCCTGGGACAGACCGTCGGGAAATACCAGATCCTCTCGAACCTGGGCTCCGGCGGATTCGGGACGGTATTCCTCGCCAAGGACGCCTGGATCGACAAGAAGGTCGCGATCAAGGTCCCGCACCGGCAGGGCGGCGACTTCGACGACCTCCTGCAGGAGCCGCGGCTCCTGGCCGCGCTCGACCACCCGAACATCGTGGGGATCCTGACCGCCGAGCGCGTGGAGGGCGTCTTCTTCATCGTGATGGACTACATCAAGGGCGAGAGCCTGGAGGCCGTCCTCGACCGCGAGAAGAGCCTGGACGTCCCGCGGGCCCTGAACTACATCGTCCAGATACTGAAGGGCGTGGAGCACGCGCACCACGCGCAGATCCTCCACCGCGACCTGCGCCCCGCCAACGTGCTCCTCTCGGAGAGCGGCGTCCTCAAGGTCGCGGACTTCGGGACCAGCCGGCTGCTGGAGAAGAGTCATGCCACCACGGTGATCGGCAGCCCGCCCTACATGGCGCCGGAGCAGTTCGCCGGCCGCGCGGTGCTGGCCTCCGACATCTACTCGGTGGGGGTGATGCTCTACCAGATGCTCACGGGCACCCTCCCCTACTTCAGCCCGAACCCGGCGCAGATCGAGCGCCTGGTGGCCCAGGGCCGCTGCACCCCGCCGCGGATCCGCAACGGCCACGTGCCCAAGGAGATCTCCGACATCGTGATGAAGGCGATCTCGGTCGATCTCGGGGAGCGCTACCAGCGGGCCTCGGAGATCCTGGAGGACCTGGCCACGGCCGCCGACATCGACCACAAGGCCACCGAGCTCGACGACATCCGCAAGCGCCTGAAGGCCCGCGAGGTCCCCAAGAGGGGGTTCTGCTGGCATTGCCGGAAGCCACTGCACGCCCGATCCGACAGCTGTCCCTTCTGCGGCGAAGGGCAATAGCCGTCAGCAGAACCCCCGAGGCGCCCGAGCGGAGGTCTCCCCTTCCGCCGAGCCGGGATTCATTCCCGGCGAGGCGCTCCTATGGAATTCGTCACCGGAGCGAGGGCGCCCAGATGAAGAACGGGGTTCTGCTGGCATTGCCGGAAGCCACTGCACGCCCGATCCGATACCTGTCCCTTCTGCGGCGAGACCCAGTGACGGGCCGCCACGCCTAACCCCTCGCCTCTCAGACACTTCCCCCGAAAATCGGATTGACAGTGCCCAAGGGGCGGTCTAGAATCGCGCGAACGGTCGCG
>Ga0214472_10003942_pt1 | contig 15674 bp, 13 predicted proteins | sample RVTome_6_FD_207662 | JGI IMG/M metagenome (GOLD analysis project Ga0214472, IMG submission 207662) | Soil microbial communities from uranium-contaminated site in the Upper Colorado River Basin, Wyoming, United States - RVT140D175 | ecosystem: Environmental > Terrestrial > Soil > Contaminated >...
CTCGTTTCGGACGTGTCGGCAAAGCGCCGCTGTCCTCGTGGCACCGACGATAACGGCACCAACATCTGCGTCCCAAAGCCGCATCGGTAATCTCGGGTTACACTTCGATTGTCGAGGGAGCGTGCCTAGTTCATGCTCCCTCGTTTTTCGGACATCACTTTCTGACTGAACTCAATATTGCGCAGCGCGCGATCGCCGCGCGTTCAGGTGGTAGGCTGGGTTCAGAACTCGTTGTTCGGCCAGAGGGGCGCGTTCTGGAACAACGACTCCAAGCACACGCCCTCCCTCCTTCAGCCGTTTGCCGACGACTGGAGCAGTCTCGCTTGGGGAATAAACGACTTGGGCAAGGTGGTCGGCGAGAGTCACCCCCCATTCAGCAGCCGGCCAGTGCTTTGGGACAATGACGGCACGCACACGCCGGTCAAGCTTCCGTTGCTGCCCGGCGACAACTACGGCTCGGCCAGTGCCATCAACAATCTCGGCCATGTTATCGGATCAAGCGCATACAGTACGCCCGGCACCTGGAACGTCGGCCCTAGCCGCTTTGTTGTTTGGCGTGACGGTGGCGTTTTCGAACTCCAGTCCCTGCTCGATCCTGTCGCCGGCTGGACCCTCACGAGTGTCTCAGGGATCAACAACCTCGGCGAGATCGTCGGGTTCGGATCGCACAACGCACAGCCGACGCCGTTTCTGATGACCCCGGTGGCTCAGTAAGCGCCGGTCGGACACGATTCCCTTATCGGTTTCCAAATAAACCCGGGCCACGAGCGGTCGAGAGTAAACCGCCGTGCTCCGGCGTTTTAGCAGCAAGCAAAATCACGCGAATCCAAATTCATTCGTTGATTGAATGCGGTTGATATGCCCACCGCCAGGGGCAAATTTTCCGGTGGATATCCCCATCTCATGATCCTCAGTCACTTTTCTTGAGTGGTGCCACGGTCGCCTTGCTCATGTAACCAGCTGATTTTTATCGACCTTATGTTGTGTTTTGAATTCATTGGCCCAATAAAGATTGCTTGGCACGAGTGCTGCTCTATACCGGGACAATCCCTAAGAAAGACCGGGAAATTAGAAAAAATAAACAGGAGAAACTAGTTATGATAAGTGCAAAATTTTTAGCCATCGTGGGCGGCATGTCGCTACTTTTGGCGGAAGCAGTGAGCGCAAACGCGGCGGCGGCGACTCTCCGGGTGCGCTGCGAGGTTCGGTCCAATCGGTCGAAAATCAGTGTCGACGGGAAAAGGATAAAATCCACCGGTAGTGTCACTGCCGTTGTTACAAACACAGGCGGCAGCTCAGTAACGGCGGACCCCAAGCCCATTGTGTTGAAGCAAGTCGAATTTGATTTTGATAGCGACGATGACGACATCGCAGATGGGGCGACGGCGATTCCCGCAGATTTTATCGACCGCAACAATCCACATGTTACCGCGAGCATTCCGGAGCTAGGTCTTTCTAAGACGGCAACTTGCAAAGTGAGGAAGTAGTGTCAAAAGTTCTTTCGATTCGTGCGGGCGGCCGGTACATTAGTGGGAGTGGACTAGAAATGGCTAGATTCAAGGACATGATCATTCGGCTGAGTTTGGTGGCGTTGTCAGTCGGCGCGGCACGGCCCGCGTTTTCCGGTGTAAGCTTGCCGGGACCTAGCGCCGATCTAAGATCTGACCGGGTAAAGCCAATCGTGACCATCGTCAGCGGTCGTATAATCGCAAAACTGGAGGAGGTCCCGCTGGCAAAGGTTTTGGAAGCCATTGCCCGAGAATCGGGCGCGCGAATCGTGCTCCATGGCGCGATCGACGAGGCCGTTAGCGCTGATATCGAAGGCTTATATATCGAGGAAGGTCTAAGGCGGATCTTGCGGGGCAGAAACGCAGTCTTTTATTACAAATCGAAAAGTACCGAGCCCGGGGATGCTTCCATCTGGTCCGTCAGCGAAGTTCAAATATTCGGATTAAACGGCGAGTCAATGGACTTGGTTACGTCTTTCGATTTTGGGGCTGAGGCTGTCACAAACCTTGCCAAGGGGCGCGAAACAAGACCGGCAATCGAAACGCCACGTGATCCGGTCATCGATGGTCTGGCAAAACAGTTACTAGAGTCGAGCGACGGTGAGGCACGCAGGGATGCGGCACAAGAACTTGGGCAAACAGACGATCCGGATGCCATTGAGCCGCTGAGCGAAGCGCTCTTGAAGGACGCCGATGACTCGGTTCGGATCGAAGCGGCGAGCGCATTGGCCAAGACATGGGACGAAGGCGCGGTGGCGCCACTGGCGCTATCGGCGTTGCACGACAATAGCGAAGAGGTGCGCGAGGCGGCCGTGCGAGCTTTAGGGACTACCTGGAGTGAGGATGCCGTTCCAACTTTATTGACGGTGTTGTCCAGCGATGCCGATGCGATGGTTCGTGAGCAAGCTGCCCGCGCCCTAGCCCAAACTGCCGGTCCGGAAGCGGTCGATGCTCTCATCCAGGCCCTCAATCATGATCCCCGCTGGTTCGTTCGGGATGCAGCCGCCTCGGCCCTCAGGTCGATTGGTGGCGGCGAAGCCCTCGAAGCTCTAGCGATGGCCGCGGTTGATGATCCGAATGGCTGGGTCAAGAGGACCGCGGCACTTTCGGCCGCTAAGCTTGGAAAGTGAGCGACACGGATAGCTCATCCCAGTGTTCATTTGTCAGCCTCCGTGGTCGGCGCGGTTTCTTTGCCGCGTCAATTCACCCGAAACGGCTCGGCGCGCGTCTAGGTTATGGTTCCAGGTCAAAATAATTACGTATGCAGAAGCCTAATTTTGTCCTTTGCCGTTGAGACAGCAGCGCTGCGGCGGCAAGACCGACAGCCCTTTGCATAAGTTTGACCCGGTGAAACGCAAGTGCTAGCGTGCGATCGAAGATGCCCCATTCGGATACTCCGATGAATCCCGGAAAAACTGGGCTATCTCCCCCTCTGGCAAACGCCACCTTGACCACCCGTTTTGGTGTTTACAGTTTCGTCTGTATCGGCATTATGACGGCGGCGCTCTGGTTCATCGTGTCTCACAATCTCACCAAGGACATGCTGGCCCGAGAGTGGGAAACCACGGCGAAGTTTGTCAGGACAGAAGTCGAGTGGCACCTGACCTCGGAGGATTTCAGAGCGCAGGACCTCGGCGCCGTCGCCCATAAGTTCGAGCAGTTACATCGCCAAATCACCATGATGCCGGATTTTGTCAGGATCAAAGTCTATAATCGCCAGGGCATGATTATCTGGTCCGACGAGAAACGGTTGGTCGGCTCCTCCTTCGCAGATAACGCCGAACTTCAAAAGGCTTTCGGCGGCAGTGTCGTAGCTGATTTAAGCCCGATTGACAAAGGGGAGAATGTATACGAGCGGGGTCCTTTCCATGGGCTGGTGGAGGTCTATGTGCCAATCTTCTCCGCCGACCGGAAAGAGATCATCGGTGTTATTGAAACCTACAAGTCAGTCGATGATTTCTTTAAGGATATCAAGAGGGCAAGGAACATGGTCTTGATTGCCGCGCTGGGCGGCGGTCTGTTATTGTATCTTGCCCTGTTCGCCATTGTTCGGCAGGCCTCAAGGAAGATCAGCGAGCAGCAGGAGAATCTTCTCAAGATGCAATCGGAGCTGGTTGCCTCGCAGCGTATGGCCGCAGTGGGAGAAACGGCTGCGGCGGTGGCGCATGGAATCGGCAACCCGCTTTCATCTATCCGCGCTACAGCTCAGCTCTCCATGCTCGACTGCGGCGATCAAAATGGCCGCGATCTAGCCGAGAAGATGCAATTTAACTTGCAGAACATCATTCACCAGGTGGACCGTGTGCAAGGACGCATGCATGAGCTGCTGAACTTCGTCAAGCCATTAGAGCCTCATCCGAGCCCTGTGGATCTTAATTCTTTGCTACGCGAGCAGATCGAAACCTTGCGCTCCCGCTTCTGTGAGGCTGGGGTGGGTTGCCATCTGCGCTTCGATGAGAAAATCCCTAAAGTACGTGTTGACCCGAATCATTTAGAACAGGCTCTTGCGGGCCTTCTGTCCAACGCGCTTGAGGCCACACCGCGCGGAGGATCTGTAACGGTCGGCACCGGCGTGTCTCCGCCTTCCGGGCAATCCCGTGGTGTTAATATCTCGATCGAAGACACCGGCGAGGGAATTCCTAAAGAGAACCGGGAGCGGGTATTTGAGCCTTTTTTCACAACAAAACCCCACGGAACAGGAGTCGGGTTGTCTTTGACAAAAAAGTTTATCGAGCAAAATGGCGGGATGCTTTCAATCTCGGACGGACCTAACGGCGGCACCCGAGTGGAAGTTGCTATTCCTCTGACGTAGGTACCTAAATGGCAAGAAGGATTCTGGTTGTAGATGACGAGCAGGTCTTCGCAACCGCGGTAGGAGAATATCTCAACCGTCACGGCTATTCCACGGTTATCAATTATTCCGGAGAACAAGCCCTTCGAACCATCGACGAGGAACCGCCGGACCTCGTGGTCTTGGACTACTGCCTGCCGCGGATGGATGGGCTTTCGGTCCTGCGTAAGATCAAAGAAGGTCACTCAAAGATTGTAGTTATTATAATGACGGCCCACGGGACAGGCGAGGGGGCGGTTGAGGCGATGAAACTCGGCGCTTTCGATTACATCTATAAACCTGTAGATCTTCACGCTCTCAGGCTTGTCACGGAGAAAGCTGTGGATACCCTATAAACATCGGTAAAGCGTCAATGGTTTGTTTTTTGTCAAAAGTTACTCTTACCCAGCGTTTTGCTATTTATAGCTTCATTTGTATCGGCCTCATGACGGCGGCGCTCTGGTTCATCGTGTCCAATTACTTGATCGGCCAGATGTTGCAGCGAGAATGGGAGACAACTGCGCAGATGGTTCGGGCCGACGTTAGACAGATGCTCGTCGACGAGGATTTCGCTGCCAAGGACCCTCCAGCCGTTCGTTATCAGTTTGAGAACCTATTGAAGCATATGACGCTAGTTCCGGACATCGTCCGGTTCAAAGTCTACAATCATGAAGGGGTGGTGATCTGGTCGGACGATCAGCGTGTGGTGGGTCAGAGAGATCCCGATAACAGAGAGCTTCAGGAGGCACTGGAAGGTAAAGTTGTCACGGAGATGAGTTCCTTGAGCAAGAAGGAAAATGTGTACGAACATGACGCGACCCGGACCGCCGTTGAAGTCTATGTCCCGATATTCTCGGATACGACGAAAAAACTGCTCGGGGTCATCGAAACCTATAAACGAGCGGATGTGATTTACCATGAGGTAACGAAGGCGAGAACGGTAGTGTTTTTCGGCGCGGTCGGCGGCGGCTTGCTTCTGTACCTCTCTTTATTTGCCATTGTGCGGCAAGCCGCTAGAAAAATAGACGAACAGCAGGAAAATCTGCTGAAGATCCAAACTGAGCTTATTGCCTCCCAACGCATGGCGGTGTTGGGTGAGATGGCGGCGGCCGTGGCCCACGGCATCGGCAATCCGTTGTCGTCGATCAGAGCAGCCGCGCAGGTGGCTAAGCTTCAATGTGGGGAAAATACAAACTGTCAATATCACTCCAGCACAGGGAGCGCGTTGGAAAACATCATCGGGCAAGTCGACCGGGTGCAGAAGCGCATGCAGGGGTTGCTTAATATCGCAAAACCGATGGAACCGCGGCCCTCGCCGGTTGAACTTAACCTTCTTTTACGTGACATCGTTGGAGTTTTGCAGACTCGGTTTGCCGAAGCAGGGGTAAACCTTAAGCTGGATTTAGGCACTAATCTTCCCAAGATTCGTTTGGACCCGAACCATGTTGAGCAGGTTTTCATGGGACTCATAAGCAACGCGCTTGAGGCCACGCCCAAGGGTGGGATCATAACGATTCGTACACGAATCGAACCCGGTAACGGCGCATCGCCGAAGGTCATTGTTTCGGTTGAAGACAGCGGTGAAGGCATACCGCTAGTAAACCGGCAGAGGGTTTTCGAGCCTTTCTTTACCACTAAGTCCCAGGGTACCGGTATCGGACTGCCGCTGGCGAAAAAATTCGTAGAACGAAACGGGGGAACGATCAGGATTTTAGACGCGCCCGCCGGAGGAGCCAAGATCGATGTTACGTTTCCTCGGAACGAATTCAACTGAGGGATTTATGAATAATACTGTAATGGTCGTCGACGATGAAACCGTGCTCGCGGGAGCCATGCGGGACTACCTGGGACGGCATGGTTATGCGGTGCAGGTAAAGTCCTCCGGCGAAGAGGCCCTTAAGACGATCGAACTGGAGGCCCCCGATATCGTCGTCCTCGACTACCGTTTGCCGCGCATGGATGGGCTGGAAGTCTTGCGCAAAATCAAAGAAAACCGTCCCGAAGTCGAAGTCATCATGATGACGGCTCATGGTTCCGTAGAAGGCGCCGTGAATGCGATGAAACATGGTGCTTACGACTATTTGAGCAAACCTCTCGATTTAGAGGAACTGCGGCTGGTTGTTGCCAAGGCGCTCCAATCTCTGAGGCGAAACAAGGAACTGGATTACTTGCGCTCCCAGATGGACAAGGAGAATCCGTCACGCGATATCGTCGGGGAATCGGATCAGATGGTCAGAGTCAAGAAATTGATCGATCAGATCGCGACTATCGAAGCCACCTCGGGCCGGGAATCTCCGGCGATCTTGGTGACCGGAGAAACCGGCACGGGAAAGGAGCTCGTGGCCCGCTCGATTCATACAAAAAGCGCGCGGGCCAAGGCGCCGTTCGTGGAAATCAACTGCGCGGCGATTCCCGCCAATCTCTTGGAGGCCGAACTGTTCGGTTATGAGCGAGGGGCTTTCACCGATGCCAAGGCCGCCAAAATCGGTCTGTTTGAGGCGGCGGACAGCGGGACGCTGTTTCTGGACGAGATCGGCTCGATGGATTTAGGGCTACAGGCCAAGCTCTTGAAGGCCATCGAAGAAAAGTCGCTGCGTCGTCTCGGCAGCATTCAAAACCGGCGTTTCGATGTCATGTTGATCGCCGCGACCAATCAGCCCCTGGAGCGCGTAATTCAGGAACGCAATTTTCGCGAGGACCTGTACTATCGCCTTAAAGTTTTGGAAGTTCATCTTCCGCCACTGCGAGAGCGGGGTGGCGATAGCGTGTTATTGGCAGAGCATTTCGTCAAGCTCCATGCGCGCCGCTACAATCGCGGCGAGAGAGAACTCAGTGAGGCCGCGAAAAGCGCCATTGCCGCGTACAACTGGCCGGGCAACGTGCGTGAGCTGAGCAACGTGATAGAACGCGCGGTGCTGCTCAAGAATAGCAAAACCATTGAGCCCGACGACTTGGCCTTGGGCCCCACGAGCATACCGGTTCGGTCGCATGGAACGAGAATCGGAGACGGCGCTTTGGCCATCGATCTCTCTAGGGGCATCGTGTTGGAGGAGGTGGAGAAATCAATTATCGAGCGCGTCTTGGTGCAAACCGGTTGGAATCGCACCAAGGCGGCTCAACTGCTCGGTCTCTCTCGTGAGACGCTGCGTTACCGTATTGAAAAGCATGACCTCAAACCGCCGGCGGGGAACGTCGATTCGTAAAGATCCCGCTTCCCTGCAATTACCAGCGCAGGCTATCCATCCTCAATCGAAAATGGCCGCTCCAATTGGCTCTGAAGCGCCGGCTACGTCACCGGTATCATGATGTGTTTCTGGTACGGCGCGCGGTCACGCAGCCGTTGGTACCACGCGTCGAGTCTCGTAAATCTTGGCCGTTCGATGGGTAGATTAAACCAGCGATAGGCCCATACGCCGATGGGGATATCCCCAAGGGACAAATTCTCACCGGCGACAAAGGCGCTATGCACCAACTGATTCTCGACCATTTGCCAAGCGGCACTGGTTTTGTCTAGCGCGCTTTGAACGACTTTGGGATCGCGTTTATCCTCCGGCGTGCGTATGAAATTCCAAAACAGCGGCACGATAGAGGGATTCAAAACCGACAATTGCCAATCCATCCAGCGATTGGCGTTGGCCCGACCTTCGATAGTCGATGGCAGCAATTTACCGTGACCGTATTTCTCATTGAGGTAGCGCATGATACTATTCGATTCCCAAAGTATAAAGTCTCCGTCCTGAATCGTCGGCACGAGCCCGTTGGGGTTCATCTTTAAGTAGGTTTTTTCTTTGTTGCCGCCGAATTTGCCGCCCAGGTCTGTCCGGTCGAATTCGATCCCCAGCTCGCCGCAGCACCAAAGCACTTTCTGCACGTTGGATGAATCTGTTCTGCCCCAGATCTTGATCATGCGGTCCTCGGAAGCGTGGCCGATTGCTTTAGCCAAGATTTCTATCACTCTTTCTTCGCGATGGATAGCGCCTGTTAAGACGGACGATGCTGGATTAACCGGTCCGGTTTCGTTTTGCTCTCTGATCTGGTATAGAAAAAAAGTTTAAGAATTGAAAGTGGTCTGGATTTGACTAACCGAATCGCCTCGTTTCTCGAATTCCTGGCCTGTTCCAGCACTAGCATCGACCGGGCGGGGGGTACAGAATCACGGAGAAGGTAGAACACTCTACGTCTCGTATTGCGCCCACTGCTACGGCGAAAAGGGAACGGCGATGGTAGGGGTCGCCCAGTCACTTCCGGTCAGGCCCGCGAGCCATACCAATGAGTTGGTCATGAATCAGCGTTCTAACAAGTTCTTGATCGAAGTCATATATCGAAAGGCGGCAGCATGGTGGGCAAGTCCAGCTTCATGCCGGCTTGGGGAAGCTCTTTTAACGAAAAGCAAAATCCGCGATATCATCGCCTACCTGAGAACCATTGCCGATCCTCCCTTTAGGCCCCACACAAGCAGAAAATAATGATTATTATTTTTTTTTATGCCCGCCCCCCCTTGACGTGGGGCGCTACGAGATTAAATTTGATGTGTTCAACCAGTCATTCAGAAGTTTAAATCTACGTTTTATTTGAGGAGGCTATTATGGCGATAAAGTTTCGTCCCCTGCATGACAGGGTGATCGTTAAGCGCACAGAGGAAGGGGAGAAAACCAAAGGAGGTATCATCATCCCGGATACCGCCAAGGAAAAGCCGCAGGAAGGTAAAGTTGTGGCGGTCGGCCCTGGTCGGCATGAGGATGGTAAAGTGATCCCCTTGGGGGTCAAGGCTGGCGATATGATACTTTTCGGAAAATACTCGGGCACTGAAATCAAACTTGACGGCGAGGAGCATCTGATCATGCGCGAAGATGATATCCTCGGCGTGATCGAATAAGGAGGTAGGAAGGAACATGGCTGCAAAAGAGATTCGCTTTAGTGAAGAAGCGCGCGGCAGAGTTCTGCGCGGGGTTAACTTATTGGCGGATGCGGTTACCGTCACGCTAGGCCCGAAAGGCCGCAATGTGGTTCTTGAAAAGTCGTGGGGCTCACCGACGGTGACCAAAGACGGTGTGTCGGTCGCCAAAGAGATCCAGCTCGAAGATAAATTCGAAAACATGGGCGCCCAGATGGTCAAAGAGGTTGCGAGCAAGACCTCGGATATCGCCGGCGACGGGACCACGACCGCGACGGTTCTTTCCCGCGCGATTTTCAGCGAGGGGCTGAAACTGGTTGCCGCCGGCCACGATCCGATGAGCATCAAGCGTGGCATCGATAAGGCGGTCGCTAAAGTGGTGGACGAGCTCAAAGCGATGTCAAAACCCACCCGCGATAGAGACGAGATCGCCCAAGTCGGGACCATCTCGGCCAACAACGACTCAACCATCGGGGATATTCTCGCCGAAGCGATGGACAAGGTCGGAAAAGAGGGCGTCATCACGGTGGAGGAAGCCAAGGGGCTAGAAACGACGCTCGATCTGGTGGAAGGTATGCGCTTTGATCGGGGCTACCTCTCTCCTTACTTTGTCACCGATCCGGAACGGATGGAGTGCGTGTATGAAGATGCTTACCTTCTCATCCATGAGAAGAAGATCTCCAGCATGAAGGATCTTCTGCCGGTCCTCGAAAACGTTGCCAAGACCGGCAAACCTTTGCTGATTATTGCTGAGGAAGTGGAAGGCGAAGCGCTGGCCACTCTGGTGGTTAACAAGATCCGCGGGACGCTCAAAGTCGTGTCGGTAAAAGCTCCGGGCTTCGGCGACAGGCGCAAGGCCATGTTGGAGGACATCGCGATCCTAACGGATGGGAAAATGATCGCCGAGGAGTTGGGCATCAAGCTGGAAAACGTGACCTTGAAAGATCTCGGCCGCGCGAAACGGGTGATCATCGACAAAGACAATACGACGGTGGTCGAAGGCGCCGGTAAGAAGTCCGCGATCGAGGGCCGCATCGCGCAGATCCGCGCGCAGATCGAGGAAACGACCTCTGATTATGACCGCGAGAAGTTGCAAGAGCGGTTAGCGAAGCTGGCGGGTGGCGTGGCCGTGGTAAAGGTTGGCGCGGCCACCGAAGTAGAGATGAAAGAGAAAAAGGCCCGCGTCGAGGACGCCTTGCACGCGACCCGCGCCGCTGTTGAAGAAGGCATTGTACCCGGTGGAGGAGTCGCGCTGATTCGCGCTTCCGCTGGACTCGGCAATCTCCGCGTCTCCGATGACGAAAAGGTGGGGGTTCGCATCGTCCAAAAAGCTCTCGAGGAACCGCTCCGTTGGATTGTCAGCAACGCCGGGGCAGAGGGCTCCGTGGTTTTAGACAAGGTCAAGAACGGTAAGGGTGCTTTCGGTTTCAATGCCGCGACCGAGGAATATGAGGATCTCGTTAAGGCTGGAATCGTCGACCCAACCAAAGTGGTCCGCATCGCGCTCCAGAATGCAGCGTCGGTTGCCGGATTGATGATTACGACCGAGGCGGTGATCGCCGATAAGCCGGAGAAAAAGAAAGACATGCCGGCGATGCCGCACGATCACGACGACTACTAAGCCGCGAAACTATTCGAGCGAAACAGAAAGGGCGCCTGAGACATCAGGCGCCCTTTTTTTTGCGTCCAAATCACGTCTGCGACGAAAAAGAAAGGGGAAGCAATCCTGCTTCCCCCTTCCGATGCTGCCGGTCTGTTTGACGTGAATCAGTTCACACTTATTGCGATCTGCCGCGGTTTGGCCTCGTCGGCTTTGGGAACTTGTATTTCAAGTATCCCGTCCCGATAGGTCGCTTTGATGCCATCGTGTTTCACGGTTTGCGGCAGATAGAAGGATCGAGAAAATTTACCTGTAACCCGCTCGACCCGGTGGTACTCGACGCCATTGGCCGGCTCTTCAAACTTTCTCTCGCCACTGAGCGTCAATGTCCCGTCATTCACTTCAGTCTTGAGGTCCTCCTTTTTCATCCCGGGCAACTCGGCGCGAATGAGATACGAATCCTTACTTTCCAGAATGTCCACAGGAGGATACCAGACTCCAGTGGCGACACTCTGTTGCGCCCGTGTCCGACCGAACGTGTCGTCGAATAGATCGTTGATCCGGGACTGAATTCTGTTCACACCCTCAAACGGTTCCCATCTTACTAACTCCATAAATAACCCTCCTTTCAGGGTTCATAACTTGTTTGACGGCAAGTTAACCATGATTTTGACTCTGTCAATTGGCTTGACAAATGCCGTTGGCAGCCCTAGTTTTTGAAATTAACGTTGACGCCTGGGACACGATCTGAGGGGAACGAATGTCCGAACAGCAACACGCCACACAACGGCCTCGATTTTGGACCTACTTCTGGGCGGCGGTTGCGCTTTCTTTGCTCGCTGCCCTGTTCGCGAGACAATCCTGGCTCGGTAGCGCCTCTCTCAATGATCCACGCGCCGCGCCACGCAGTATTGCAGCGCGCGGCGAGCTTTCCACCGGCGAGAAGTCGACCGTCGCGCTGTTCCGCGAGGCGTCACCGTCGGTCGTGCATATCACCGTGATCGCGGTGCAGCGCGATCTATTCACGCTCAATCTCCACCAGATTCCCGAAGGCACTGGATCCGGATTTATTTGGGACAACAGCGGCAACATCATCACCAACTTCCACGTGATTCAAAACGCCGATGCCGCGCAAGTCACGCTCGCCGATCAGTCCAACTGGAAAGCGCGCCGTGTCGGCGTGGCGCCGGATAAAGATCTTGCCGTCTTGCGCATCGACGCGCCGGCGAACAAGCTACGCGCGATCCCCGTCGGAACATCGAAAGACTTGCAAGTCGGTCAGAGCGTCTTCGCCATCGGCAATCCGTTTGGTCTCGATCAGTCTCTGACGACGGGTGTGATCAGCGCGCTTGGCCGGGAAATTGAGTCTGTAACCCGACGACCCATTCAAGGGGTGATTCAAACCGATGCGGCCATCAATCCCGGTAATTCGGGAGGTCCTCTGCTCGACAGCGCGGGACGCCTGATCGGCGTCAACACCGCGATCTATAGTCCGTCGGGCGCGTCAGCGGGAATTGGCTTCGCCATCCCCGTGGACACGGTCAATCGGATCGTGCCGGAGCTTATTCGCAGCGGCAAAGTGACGCGACCGGGAATGGGCATTCAAATCGCCGAAGATCAGATCGCCGAGCGGCTCGGAGTGAGGGGGGTTTTGGTCGTCGATGTAGCTCAAGGAAGCGCCGCCGCCAGAGCCGGACTGCGGCCGACCCGGCGCGAAGCTTCCGGGCGGGTGAGATTAGGAGACGTGATCACGGCGATCGATAGCAAGAAGGTCGAGTCGTCGAACGAATTATTTCTATTATTGGAAAGATACAAGGTCGGGGATAACATCAACGTTACTCTACTGCGCGATGGAAAAGCCGTCCAGGTGAAAGTAACGCTGGAAGCGGTTCAGTAAGAGCCGACCACGCCGGGCAGAAGAAGAAGGATCTGTGTTTGCAAGGCCTGCCGCATTGCGTCGCCGAGTCTCTCCTGCATTTATATTGTGGGTGCGGTCACGCTCTTAGCGGCCGCAAAAAAATGAACCACTCAGAGCATGCCGCGGGGGGTCATTTCATTGCTGATGCGGTTCCTGTTTCTATCTCATTCTGAGTTACCCACGCTGTTCTCCGCCGTTGCTCTCGAAGAAGGCCAATAACTTCTTCCGCGTTGGCGGAGAGCGGTCGCCGTTTGTGACGCACGATGTACATAGTCCCTTCTAGTTTCAAATCCGGAATACGTAGGATCTTAAACTCACCCGCCATAACCCCGCTCTTTGCCTGGTCATGATACATTATTCCTACACCCATCCTCGCTCGAACGGCGTTTCTTATGGCATCCGGCGTATCGCAGCGGAGCGCGATATTGAATTTGTTTCCGCGTTCACTGAGCTTCTTCAACAAATATTCAGTCGTGCTAACAAGGCCAGCGCCAGCGTGGATTAACAAGGGCACCGTCGCGAGATCGGCAACCGTCATCGAGCCTTTCCGAGCCATCGGATGGCGAACCGAAACGATGAACACAAGCTTGTGCGTCATATACGGCTCATACGCGACGCTGCGGGACCGCGGACGGCTGGTCGTGACACCGATCTCCGCTTCTCCTTTTACGATCATATCCTCTACGCGCGCGATGGTATCGGCGCGAAGATCGATCTGAACCTCGGGATGGCGCTTTCTAAACTTCGCAACAATCGCGGGAAGAAACATCGTACATGGCCCGTGTGTGCCGATAATCGTGAGAAGTTTGCTTCGTTCGGCGCCAACCTCTCCTGAATGGTTTTTTTTCAGCCGTTCTACTTGAGCGGTAATCGACTCGACTTTTTTTAGAAACGTCTTTCCATCTGCCGTCAGCTCAAGGCCGCGGCCATTCCTGTGAAAAAGAGTGAGATTATATTCTTCTTGGAGCAGTCTCAGCTGTCGAGAAATCGCCGGTTGGCTGACATGCAGCGCCTGAGCGACTTTGGTGATGTTGGGCTGTTCGGCGAGAGAAACGAATACTTGGAGACGAAGTAGCGTCATAGCCAATTCCCTTTGGCCACAAACAACTGGGTTCAACCTACCACGGGCAGTCTATTCAGAGCAAACGAAACATTTGCGCTTGAGGCGCGGTTGCCGAGTCCCATCCTCCGGTTTTCGTTGTTCGCGTCCATAACAAACCCCTTATATCAGACATAATCAAAATTGTATTGGACGTAACGTGGCTACCAGGAGTAAAAAAGTGGCTATATGAATTCGTCGGTCCCGCCCATGGTCGAGACACAGCGGTTTTTTCAGCCACCCGTCCAAAGCCGGTCTGTGATCCGGTGTCGAGCCTTTATTTACTTGCTGGTGTTCTCGTGCCTCCTGTCTCAGTTTCTACTGAATAGCTCTCAACGGGCGACGTTAGTCGGTATTCGGGCGTTAGAGGCCGCGGATATATCCTATATCTATGACGAACTCGGGAGACTTCGGGCGGTCGTCGATCCTGGCTCTGACACCGCCGTATATAATTACGACGCGGTCGGCAATCTCCTTTCGGTCACCCGCCAGAGCACATCGGTTGTATCTATCATCGAGTTCACTCCCGACAGCGGGCCGGTAGGCACGGCGGTTACCATTTTCGGTACCGGCTTTAGCGCGACACCGAGCCAGAACACGGTGACCTTCAATGGCGTCTCGGCAAGTTTGACTTCAGCCACCACGACCCAACTCGTTACGACCGTTCCCGCAGGAGCGACTACCGGAGTAATCGGCGTGACCGCGCCGGGCGGGTCCGCCACCAGCGCGCAGGTGTTTACGGTCACGTCCGCGATCGGTGCGCCGACGATTACGGGTTTTACACCTAGCATCGGGACGCCTGGTACGGCGGTTGCGGTGAGCGGGACGAACTTTGAGACCGTGCTCTCAGGAAATATCCTCAGATTCAATAAAACGATTAGCCCGGTGATCTCCGGCACTACCACCAGCTTGGACACCACTGTTCCAAGTGTCACCCCTTCCGGTCCGATATCGGTACGCACGTCCCGTGGCACCGCGGTGAGCAGTGCGGACTTCTTTATTCCACCGCCGCCCTATACGGCAACTGACGTAGAATACACGGGCCGAATGACCATTGACGGCAGTAGCCACACGGTCACTATCGGGACGCCCAATAAAGTAGGAATGGTTATTTTTGAAGGTATCGGGGGGCAGCAGGCGAGTCTGGGAGTAAACTCCATTACGATGTCAACCAACAGCGATATTTACGTTTATAACCCGGACGGCAGTACTCTAACTTCGTGGGTCCAACTGAACACCAGCACCAATTTCCACATGACCCTACCGACGACGGGAACGTACACGATCCTTATAGACCCGGATGCTACCAGCACGGGGAATGTGACGTTAACGCTCTCGTCGGAAGTGAACGCAGGGACCATTGTAGTGGACGGAACGTCTGTGACTGCCACGACGACCAGGGTCGGCCAGCGGGCGAGGATGACGTTTAGCGGCACGGCCGGCCAAGTCGCCAGTCTGGGAGTGAACTCCATTACGATGTCAACCAACAGCGACATCTTCGTTTTCAATCCGGACGGGAGCAGTTTAGCCTCGTCTGTCATTCTCAACACCTCGACCAACTTTCACATGACGCTGCCGGCAACCGGGACCTATACGATCATTGTGGACCCGGATGCCATCAGCACGGGCAGCGTGACGTTAACGCTCTCATCGGAGGTGAACGCAGGAACGATAGTCGTGGACGGAGCGTCTGTGACCGCCACGACGACCAGGGTCGGCCAGCGGGCGAGGATGACGTTTAGCGGCACGGCCGGCCAAGTCGCCAGTCTGGGAGTGAACTCCATTACGATGTCAACCAACAGCGACATCTTCGTTTTCAATCCGG
>Ga0214472_10003943_pt1 | contig 15672 bp, 25 predicted proteins | sample RVTome_6_FD_207662 | JGI IMG/M metagenome (GOLD analysis project Ga0214472, IMG submission 207662) | Soil microbial communities from uranium-contaminated site in the Upper Colorado River Basin, Wyoming, United States - RVT140D175 | ecosystem: Environmental > Terrestrial > Soil > Contaminated >...
CACATAATTGAATATGTTCTTCTGTATCTTCAAGAATACTTATAGCTAATCTTCTTAATTTATTCATTCTTCCACCTCATCGCTTATCAGTTCGACATAGTCTAAATTATGTATATATTCTGCTTCTTCCGTTGTCACTCTCTCTTTAATCTTTTTATTAAATTCATAGGCTAAACTGTAAGCCATAAATACACTTTTATCTGTGTGATGATAATCATCCAATAAAGGGATATAATCATCTAACTCATAAACACAGTTTAACAATCTTTGAACAGCGAAAAACTTGCTTTCCTCTGTGATTGTTAAACCTCGTTTATTATTCCCTCTAAACCTGTCATGCCCTTGTGATTCTGTTCTACATAGCCTTAATAGTTCATCTCCGTATTTTGACCATCCCTTATTATTAAGCGTATATTCGCATTTGTTCCATAGTCTTTTAATTTCTCTTATTGCGTGTTTCTTTTCGTCTTTATCCATTTTAACACCCCTCGATCAATTGGCTTTTTTCCATTTCTTTTGTAGTCAGTTCATCAAAACCATACTGTTGCAAAAACTCGTTAATATGCCTTGCTGTAGTACTAGAAAACCAACCTTTAATAGTCATTGTATTATTATTATGGTCATATATAGCAACTAAAGTATTATAAGAGTACAATAATACTTTATTATCTTCTTTTTTTATTATAGCTTTACCATAAAAACTATTTCTATTATCATATTTTGGTATTAATTGTTTTTCGTTCATTTTTCTTCAACTCCAAAGCTTTAAAGTCTGCTTCATTGACTTTTTAAGATTCGTCTTAACCATAAATTAAACTTATATTGTATCTCTTGACGTTCAAACCCGCTTAAACTCTTATATTTCTCATGAAGCTTATTAGGTATTCTGAAACTAATCGGCGTATCATGTCTTTTATAATCATATTTTTTCATATTCAAACCTCATCCATGTTATCATAACAGTCAAGACAGACAACGTTACGCCCTTTAATGCGTTTAGCAACGTCATCTTTACAAGTGCCACCATGGCAAACTACACAATTATAATAAGGAATCAAATCTTCATCAACGAAATCCCCATCAACATTTTTAGTCATTTTCTTACCTCAATATTTAATCAATCCTCTTTATAACTATTAATAATCTCTTTTTTAATCTTATCAGGTATAAAGTCCAATATATAATCAGGATCCTGTTTCCAGATTTTTTCAAGATCAATGTTATATTTATCTTTCATCTTCTTACCTCCCAAAAAGGTATGAACGCTTTATTTACTAATTCCCATAATTCAGTTTTCTGATTAAACTTTAATTCGTTACCGTAATCATCAACATCCCTATACTTATCATAAGGTTTAATATTTCTTAATGTTAATTCTATATCTAACCTTAATAACTCTAAATGTGTGTGTAGTCTCATTTTAACACCTCTTTTGTATTCTCATGTATTCCATAATCATCCATATTATTTGTCTGCCCAACATTTTGGGCAAATAAAATTGCCCGAGTCTGCTACTTCTCTACATTCTGTCGTACGATCATAACATTCATCGCATATCTCACATACTGACTCGTATTCACCGCAATTTTTTCTCTTTCTTGCTTCTTCTTGTATATCTGGATCCACCCCATCTTTATCCATTTTAACACCCCTCAAACCATAAAACACATCTTCAACACTCATCTTTTTGTCTAAGATTATGAACATTAGTTCTGGGTATTTCTCGCTTAATAATTCTAGCTCTTTTTTCGCCTCATTAAATATCTTTGTATTCATTCTTCCACCTCTATATAATTTTTTAAGATCAATAAAAAATTATCTTCGTCTATTTCGGCCCATTCATCACTCACAGTTATAGCCATATTCACATCTTTAAACAATCTTAATGCTGTCTTTTTATTCATTTTTAAACCTCATTATATTTATTATATATAGTATTAATATGTATACTCCAAAATATATATTGCAATACATAGTTTGTAACATATAGTTTGCAATATATAGTTTGCAATGCCCATAAATATATATAGGTGTTAAGTATACTATATGATCAAAAACCATACATTGATAAGCTATTGTATGGAGTACAACCATAATCTAAGCAATGGGGTATATACTCTCTATCTCTGGAGGCAATAAGTCAACGTATATATAGCAAGTAATAATCTTGCATGGTTACACTATCATCTCCTTTAATAGTCCCGTCTATCGCGACATGTATTAAGATAATGTCGCAACACATACAACATTGAAATATATAGTTTGTATCAGATCATACAATTCAATGTTATTGTTATATCTCATCTTCAATACCTCCTTATAGTGATTACCTACATATTATTCTGGCTTTTAATTTGTTTATCTCTCATATGATCTATTGTAGTATATGTGTTAGTTATATCTATCATACTACATATAGTATACATACTACTATATAAACCTTTGCTATATACATATGTAGTAGTTATGTTCATCATACTATATATGGTATATGTACTACTATATAAATATTTGTATACTAGAACATATAGTTTGTAGTATATACTAAAGTATATACTACGGGGGAGTGGTAACAATAATAAATTATAATATACATATGAGTAAAGAAATATTTTTTTTTTAATATTTTGGTTTTGTTATATCTTGTATAACTTTAAAAAGATTCATAATTGTTTTAATTTTTTTTTCTGGAATTTTGCCAGATTATTTTATATCCTTTATAACAAATATAAATAGTTTTATATATTAGTTATTATATTGTTTATTATTATGCTTATTGACAAACAATACACTACTATTAGAGTTGAGCTTGAAGATTATTTAGAGTTACGTAATCGTGGTAGATTAGGTGATACTATGAGTGAATTATTTCATGATTTGGTTAAAGATAGTCGAATAGTTTCTAAATCTGTTCCTGTTAGTAACAAATTAATTTTACCTTGTATCAAACCTGATTTTGTTGAAGATATAAGTGACATAACTTCTTCTGTTGATAAATTTAAATCTGTTAAATTGGATTATGAGGTTGAAGAGTTATAAACTATGACTACTTACAAAAGTGACCCATCAAAACATAAACCTGAGTTTGATGATTACGGTAGAGGTAAAGAAAGGTTTAACGGTGACAGTATACCTAGAAAAGTTCGTGAAAATCTAATTAATCCTCGCACTCCTCAGGGGAATAGAAATCTGTTGCATCATGTTAAGACCGGTACACACTTATTCCCTCACAGTCCTTTAATTAGAGCTTATGGCTGCACAGTTTGTCCTTGGAAAAATGGTCATGGTTGTCCACATGGTTTTGTTGGCAAAGAGAAACATGCTCAGGGTTATTGCATTGACAGAATTGTACACGTTAAAAACCTTCTTGATGCATTAGGTGGGCCTGGTGCAATGAAACTTAAACAGGTTGAACAGTTCATGGGTTATGATGAAAAAGCCACTTTGCTGCAAGAGGAGATGATGCTGGCTAAAGAGGATAATGATTTAAAGAGTTACGATAAAGCTTTCAACAAATGGACTATACTTACCAGTAAGATGGATGATATGATGAAAAGTGTCCGTAAACAGGATGAAGGTACAAAATTATCTATTGACAACCCTTTAGATAAGTTACGTGGTGTAATTGACGTAACTCCCGAAGAGGTTAAAGATTTAAACATTGAAGACTTATGAATGTTAAAACTACGTTAACTATTATTGACAAAAGAAGATATTTAGATAAATTGAAAACTTTTTCTGTTTCAGAGTTTGAACTTAAACAAAAGTTAATTAGTGAAGATCCTTCTTTATTTGCTTATTCTTTGTTACGTAACAGAAAAGGCGACAGATTAAAACTGTACGCCTTTCAAGACATGATAATTAACGATCCAAATAAGTTGGTTGCTGTAGCTATTGCTCGTCAAACAGGTAAAAGTACTTTAGCTATTATAAAAGCTTTACATTACATATTAAACCATGACAATGCTACGGTTTTGGTCATTAGTAAGACTTTAAAACAAAGTATGGAACTTATTTCTAAATTGAAAAGTTTAATCAATAACAGCCCATTAAAAGATGCATTAAACGAGTTAGCTTCTGGATACGATAACAAAAGTGAATATTACGTTAAAAATAAAGGTAAAGATACATACAGTAGAATCATATCTGTTCCTGCTACTGATGCGGCGCGTGGTTTCACTGCAGATTTAGTTATTGCTGATGAGATTGCATTTTGGGATAACAGTGTTGAGATGTTTAATGAGGCTATCTTACCTACTATATCTGAAACTAAAGGTAGTATAATTATGTTAAGCACTCCTAAAGGTAAAATTGGAATATTTTATCAAGCTTTTGAAAAACCTAAATTATGGAGTTGTTACCAGTTTGATTGGCGGATATGCCCTCATCACACTGAAGAAAGTATGCAAGTGTATAAAGACCAATTAGGTGACTTTGCTTTTCGTCAAGAGTATGAAGCTAGTTTCGTTGCAAATCAATCTGCCTATTTCAGGGAGAAAGAAGTTAAAGATGCAATTGATGATAATTTAGAACTGGGTCAAACTACTGCACTGCCTGTGGTTATTGGGGTTGATTTCGGTAAACGTTTAGATAACAGTGTAATTTATGTTGGTTGCATTGAAAATCCTCAAGATCATTACGATTATCAACGTATTAAGGTGATTGATGTAATTGAGAAACCTTTAGGTACAGATTATAACTTGATTGTTGGTGAATTGAAAAGTTTGTTTATTAAATATAATCCTGCCAATATTTTGTATGACCAGACTGGAGTTGGTGAAGGGCCTGGAGATTTCATGAAAGATTTAGGGTTACCTGTTGAAGGTATAGTGTTTAGTATTCAGAAAAAAGTTAATTTATATTCAAATTTAAAATTACTGTTTGAGAAACGTCAAATAAAAATACCTAACTTAAAAAGATTAAAAGATGAATTGTTACTTTTTGAATATGAATATACAACTTCAGGGAATATGAAATTACATCATCCTGATGGTGGTCATGATGATCATTGTGACAGTTTATGTTTAATGGCTTTTGGATTGAAACGTCCTGGAATGGTTACTCCTGGATTGACCATACTATGAAATGGGTACTTAACAATTCGGCAGTTAAATTGGTGTATAAATTAAAATTTTACATGAATATAACTTTTGGCGAAATAGGTTGGGTGATGAGTAAATTTCCAGAAATTGTCAGTGTTGGCATTTTACTGAAATGGTTTGGATTAAATTTCACTCAATTACAAGTTATACTTGTTTCACCAGTTATATTTGTTGCAGTGATTTTGTTTGGATATGTTTGGAGAAAGTTGGGTATGTATGATGTTGAACAGTATGTAAATGCACAAAATAATCCTGTTCAAAACGAATTACTGTTAGCAGCAAGAAAGATTAATAGGGAGGAAAAAGTAAAATGAAAGGAGATAAAAGAAAGGAAAGAACTAAACAGAAAATACGGTCAAAAAGCGAGTTTGTTAAAGTGAGCGACGATGAAGCTTTACATGAGTTTCATGACAGTACAGTTAGAACTTTAGTTAATGATGGGCATAACTTAAGATATACATTTTTGAAACTTAACGACACTCAAAGTGATTTAAAGATTAAAGTTCATCAATTGAACAATTATAGCAAAGATGGTGTCGAGATTGAAAAGATTGATGGAGTAACCAAACCTGAATATAAGTTGCAAAGTGAATATATGTTGATTGAATATATATATAAAAGGATTGTGTTAGAGTTTAATCAATTGAAAGATAAAATCAAGAAATCAACTCAATTCACTGATGAAGAGATAGTTAACATAGTTAATGGGGAATTTGATTACACTGCATGGGAGAAAGCGTACTATGAAAAACTTAAAACTGTTCAACCTGAAATTAAAACAGAAACTGATTAATATAAAAAGATTTATATATAAGAATGTATATAAAGTAAAATCAAGTTATGAATTATTTAAAGAATTCATGATTACTAAGACTAAACAAGATTATTTAAAATGGCAACTTAAAGATGATAAATCTTTATTGACCATTTTAGTTGAATCTTCATTAAATGCTTTATTCAAGTATTTATCATTTGGTTTATTGATTACGTTCACTTTACATACATTTTTCAATTTACCCTTCAAGGTAAATTGGATAATCAGTTATGGTATTACCTATTGGCTCCTGGAGAACGTTGTATTGTTGTTGAAAACTAAAACAAAGTAAAAGGAGTTTAAAATATGGTAATAGGAACATTATTCACACAGTTTAATAATAGAAATAGTTCTATGCGAGATAGGTCAGTTCCTACTGGTCAACCTCCTTTACTTAATTCTTTAATAACCAATTTGCAAGGCAACAGTTTAGCTAAAAACACTATGTCTAGACAAAAGAAAAGGTTGATGAAATGGTATAGGGAAAATGCTCCTGAATTGACTGCATTAGTCAACATGGTTGCGGGGGATATGGCTGAAGAATCTTTTTTTGAACCTGTCACTAAATCTCAAAGTGGTCGTAATAAGACTAAAGCTGCTGAAGATTTCGCATTAGATATCAATATTCGTCAACAGGACGTATCTACAATAATTGATATTTTAATAACTGGTGAAGGATATGGATGGATTGCTCAATTAACTAAACAGCAAGTTGAAGATTTAGTAACTCAACGTATTAAAGAGTTAGGTCTTGACAACATATCCCCTACTAGGCGATTAGTGTATAAAGCAAACTTTTCTGATGAAGATTTAGTAAGGCCACGTAAATACAGATATATTGCATCAAGTACAGTTGAAAACATTTACGATACAACGTCAGTGTTAGGATTCACTCAAACTGTCGGCGCGGATCAAAAGTTTTACACGCCTGAAGAGATTATTCATTATGTATTTTATGACATTGACGGTAGACCTGAAGGATTTACTCCTGCATCTACTATGGTATTACTGTTTGATTTATTATTATTCATGTGGAGAAATATGCATGCACAAGGTAGAAATGGCGGTCAACCTGATAGAATCTATGCAGTTGAAGATGTAGATATAAATTCTCCTGCATTTAAACGTATTGAACAGGAACTTAAAACTTATGTATCAATGGATTCTAGGCACGGTAGTTTATTAATGAACGGTAAATTTAACGTTATTGATTTGGCTCAATTAGATACTATGCAATATAAAGAGATGGGATTATATATAACTGGTTTACTTGCAACTCAATGGCGTATACCCCGGTCTCGTATTAGTTATATAGTTGACGGTACAAATACTAAAGATGACACTGGCGGTAACAGTGAGAGGGCATATTGGCGTAACATTGAAATGTTGCAAGATATATATCTGTCATTGCAAAACAAGTTTCTATGGATACCTTTCTTTGGAGTTAAACGTAAATTCAAGAAAGCTTATAAACATGATGAATTGATTGAAACTCAAACTCAACAACAAAGATTAAACAATTTAACATTCATGTCAAATGAACTTGCAAAGAATGGTATGAGATTAACTAAAGAGTATAAATTGAGATACATTAATGGTATGAATGAAACTATTGAAGATGAAGATGTTGAAGAAATACCTAAAGATGAAACTGTTATGCAAGATAACAGCCAATTCAGACAAAACTTGCAAAGTAATCAATCATTAACTCGAAGTTCAGATTCGGCTAACAAGGCAGATAAGAAACGTCAAGAACAGGAATCCATCCAACAAACTGTTGGTAAGCCAACGGGATATGGTAAATAGCTTATATAATATAAAGAAGTTAAACGTAGTTACAGAATGATAGGAATGAGGACTTTGAGAATAACGCGAATAATTAGCAAAGAATAAATGGAATTTCTAATTTTTTTATTTAGTTTCACAATACAAAGATTTAAATATAAGTTTATATATAATGAATATTTAAGGATGCCATAGAACTGTTGCTCAACGGCATCCTTAAACAGTTTCTATGTGCATCTTCAAGTTACAAATGCCTATTCCACACAAAGGAGAATCAAGAGAAGATTTCGTCGCAAGATATATGTCTAGTGAAGAAGCTAAAAAAGCTTATCCGGATGATGAACAACGTTTGGCAATAGCTTATTCTAAATATAAACAATTCACTTCTAATAAAGAAAAAGAGTCCAGATTTTCATTTAAATCAATTCTTGAAGTTAAAGAAAATTTAAATGATTTAATAGTTAAAGGATATATAGCCACTACTCATTTTGATGGTCAAGATATAATTCTAAAAGAAACACTTGATAAATGGGCTAATGAAATTAATAAAGGTATACCTAGAATTAACAAAGTAAGCATTAATCATGAACGTGAAAAGCATGTTGCGGGTGTAGGTATTAAAGGTACTGCACGTGTTGATAAGTTCAATGATGGTTATTATGGGTTATATGTTGAAACTCTAATAGATAAAACTAAAGAAAATTACGATACAACTAAATATCGTATTGAGAAAGGATTACTAGATAGTTTTAGTATTGAATATCAAACATCTGATGAAGTTAAATTTAATCATTCAGGGGCAAGAATATTAGGTACTGACACAGAATTATTTGGTTGGACTTTAGCTAGTCAACCAATGAATGAACATGCAATTATGATTAAAGAACTTGTAATATCTGATGATGAAGAGATAGTTATTGATGATTTAAAAGATGAAAAACAAGTTGAAATAAAACAACCAATGGAGGACGTGAAAATGACTGAAGAAAAAAAACAAGAAGTAACCTCTGTTTTTTCAGAAAAAGAAATGGCTGACTTTCAAGCTTATAAAGAGCTTAAAATGAAAGAAGAATTCAATAATGCGATTTTGGCTGCATTGAAAGACCCTGCTATGTCTGAGAAACTGAAAGGTATACAGGTTAAAGAAGAACCATTTAAAAATACAGAAAAAGAAGAACCTATCAAGAAAGAGGTTTCATTTGAAACTAAAGAGTTTATTGATATGCTTAAAAATCCTAAAAATTATTCAATTGAAAGGAAATTTAATATTGCAGGAGCATACGCTGAAAAAGAAGGTTTGATTTGGGTGAATGGAGTAGACACGCTAGCTTACAAAAAATCAACTGAATATACGGCTAAAAACGGCGTAGCACCAAACATGCAATTTAAATCATTCTGTACTAACGGTACACAGCTTGAATTTAAATCACTTGGTATAACTACAAACCAGAACACTGACACAGATTATTTGTTATCTGCGGCAGAATTAAGAGATGTATTTGATCCAGTTATTTATGATGTATTGAACCAATCAACAACAACTTGGGGATTACTAAGAAAAGATGACTTTTCAAATAAAGGTAACAATCAAGTACAATTTGTAATTAGAAATGGACTAAATTCAACCGCAGGATTTTACAGTGGTAACTCAGTAACTCTTAGTAAATCAGGTTTAATTAAATTACAAACTAAATTCAAGAAAGCTCAAGCAGGAGTATCTGTCGATGGTGATATGATTGCAGCTGCTAAAGGTGGAATGATTTCAGATGTATTTTCAACTCACGTAAAATACGCAACTGAAGACCTTTTATCAGTAATTAATCAAGCTTTATTTGCAGAAGTTGGTCTTGAATCCGCGGATGAAGTTATTGGCTTTGAATATATCACTGACAGTGCAGGAAATACAACTTTATATAACGAAACAAGAACTGGTGTTGTAGGTCTTGAACCAACAGGTTACACAGGTGGAGCAGCTACTGATACTTATATCAATGGTGCATCAGCTAGAATAAGTGTTGACAATATGCGTAAAGCAATTGAAAATGCAGTTAATCGTGGTGCAAACTTGAATAACTTAGTATTCATAACACACCCAACACAAGAACGTTTGTATAAGGGTATCTATGATGCAAGTCAAAGAGTTATGCCAACATCAGCAAGATTCGGATTTGAAGGTAGAGCATCACTTGATGGTGTACCAATATTCGTTGATAAAGATTGCAATAATGATGACTGGTTCTTGGTTGACCTTGAATCACACAGAGCAGGAATTTGGGTACCACCTACATTAGAGATGCTTGGTAAAAGAAGTGACGCAGATGAAGGATACGTAAAAACTTACTTTGCAATTTACAACACATCACCTTGTAGAATGGTACAAATCTACGGTAACGCTACAAGTTAAATCTTGTATTTTTTTTTATTTATTTTTAATTTGATAAATTAATTAAACACATATGGAGGATAAATTAAAATGACAGCAGTAACACCAACCACAGTCGCTAAAAGAGATGTTCCTAATGATGCAAATTATGGCACAGCTAGACGTTTAGTAGAAATCTATGTTGAAGCATCACCTGCAGCAACAAACACTCTTAATTTGGCAACATACGTTCCAAACTTGTCAGCCATCTCAACAATTAATGGGAGATCATCAGCTTTTGTATCTTCAGAGATTGCAACATTTAGTGGAACAACCTTGACATTCCCAAAAGGCGGAACTCAAGCAGTAACCGTAACTGGATACTACACATAAGGTAATTAAACATGACGGCAGCAACAGTAGCACAAAGATTCAGAGGGCCAGTAATGGCACTAGAATTTGTTAAACTAACCTGCTCAGATGGAGAAACATATACTACAGATATGAGTTCCCCTCAGATGGCTTTTGCAACTGCACAAGCTGATAATGATGGCGAAATCAACTGTACAATATCAGGAAGAACTGTTACAATTAATGCAGCAGGAATGACTGATATTGCGATAGGTTTATTCATTGTAGGTTTTAAATAAGTTTTTTTTATTTTTTTATATATTTTTACGGAGGAGATTTACATGATATATAAATGTACAAATTGCAAATATGAAGGGCATGAATCAATCGAGGATAAATTTTGTCCAGTTTGTGGCGATTATGTAGAAAGTATCAATGTTTCTAAACAAGAAGAAACAGTTAAAGATTATAAAGTTGAAATGGTTATACCTAATAAGAAATCAATTTCAAACAAAAAGAAATAGGTGATTAATTCATGACAGGAGCTACACAATTAGTAGATGATAATGGTAAACCAATACAAGCGTTACGTATCAATAGTACTCAAGCAGTAGATGGAACTTCAGCAACCACCCAATCAACAGCCTTTACAACTGTTGGAATAATAAGGGTAGTTTCAAATGTTGACATTAATATAGCTCAAGGGTCAAGTCCTTCAGCAACAACAAGCACTTGTTTTATACCTGCTGGTTCAATTGAATATTTCAGAGTTAATGAAAATGATAAAATTGCGGTACTTGGCGGGATTGGGAATATAACTTTAATGGAATAAGATGGCTTTTGTTCAACCTAGAAAACAATTAGGAATAATTAATCGTGCAAGTAGAGTTTATTCTCCCTCATTCAGTAATGATTTAACTTATTCAATGATAACTTCTAGGGGAACTGGCACACTTCTTTTTACAAGAGCAACAACCGCAACAGTTGTTGATTTTGAGGGTTTAATTAAAACAGTTAAATCAGGAGAAATTCGTTTCACTGGTGCTAGACGTGTTGAAAACTTATTAACTTATACTGAAGATTTTTCCAATGCGGTATGGGTTTCTTCAAATGTAACTAAATCAAGTAATGAATTACTTGCTACTGCAGAAAATGGAAATGTTTTACATTCTTATACTTCCCTTGGTGCAGATTATGTATTTAGTGTTATGTTAAAAAGAAAGACTGGAACTGGTGATGTTCAAATTGCAGCAGATAGTGGAACTTACACTACTGTAACTTTAACAACTGAGTGGCAAAGGTTTAGTGTTCAACAAACTGTAGCAGCAGGTGCAAAAACTGCAGGAATTAACATAGTAACTGATACAGATGCAATTTATATTAAAGAAGCTCAATTAGAATTGGTTGAGGGACAAACTAATCAAAACCCCTCAGAATATGTATCTAATGGAGTTTTATCGAGTCCTTATCATGGATGTAATGTTGATGGAGTAAAATGTTTTTCATATGAAAATGGAAACACCGTTGCAAGTAATATTGTAACTGAAACAATAGGAAATGCTATTTCCAGTACTACTTTAAAAGGATATTTAAGTGAAGTTGCTTGCACTAATCTTTTATTAGGTAGTGAAGATTTTTTAGATGCCAGTACTTATTGGTCAGATGTAGAAGTTACTACAACTGCTAATCAAGAGGTTGCTCCTGATGGAAATTCTTTTGCAGACAAAGTTCTTGAAACTGTTACAAATGCTCAACATTACACCATTCAAACAGTTGCTTATGCAAGTTTTACAGATAATACAAGCTATACATTTAGTGTTTATGCGAAAAAAGTAACAGGTAGAGATTATATTTGGTTACGAACTAGAGCTAAAGATGGAACTACAATTTACAATGTATGGTATAATCTGGCAACTGGTGCTTTAGGTACTCAAGGGGCTGGGGCAGTTGGAATAATAGAAGACGCAGGTAATGGTTGGTACAGATTAGGTTTAACTTTTAATGTGTTAACAGGAACTACAGATGTGAATTTCCAAATACGTGCTACAACAGGAGATAATGCTCAAACCACTTATGCAGGAGATGTAACATACGGATATTATTTATGGGGAGCTCAAGTATGTAATGGTAAGGGTCTTGAAAGTTATATTAAAACAGTTGCATCAACTGTTACAAGAAATGCAGATGTATTGACAATCCCTCAAGCGGGTAATGTTGATTATACCAAAGGAAGTATTTATTTAGAAGTAAATTCATTAAAAGGTTTAGGAATTAGTCGTATAATATGGAGTATTAATGCGGTATCAGCGTTATATTTTGCAACCGCTGATGGTTTAAGGTTACATGATGGAACTAATCTTCCAACCGTAATTTTATCTGACATACAAACCGGAAATAAAGTTGCTTGTAATTGGGGTGATAGCACTATGGCTATTTTTATTGAAGGTGAATCATCTTTATCCAGTTCATTTATAGGTACTTTTGCCTCAGGGGTTAATATGGGTATTGGTTGTACATTAAATGGAACATTCCAATTAGTGGGCCACATTAAAAACTTTAAATTATGGAAAACAAAAATATCTGATTCAGTATTAAATAGTTTGGTAGGAAATTAAAATGGTAGTTCAAATATGGTGGACAGAGAAAGTATTGCCTGAATTTACTGATGAAGATAAAGAACTTTATTCAAAAATACAGATTCAACAAGTTTATCCTATTGGTTCAATTGTTGAAGGTAGAAGAATGTTTAGGGCTTTACTTGAAGATACAGAACAATTAATTTCTTTTTTAACTGAAAGAAATAAAGAACCTATTATTTGTGGGATATTTAATCAAAACGGAGAAGCATTAAGTGATATAAATAACTCTGAACATGACAAATACTTATTAAATTACACTGATGAATTAGGCAACATAAAAACACAACCTGATAATTGTGCTTCGGGTTGGATGAATTGGAATGAAAGGAGAATTTAAGGATGACATTAAAATACACTACTGCAATATTATTTAATAGAGCCCTAGAAATGGATGGTTATATTCCTGACTATCCTACTGATACTTCTAAAGAAAATGTAGGTACAGGTAACGGTTCAACCACCACATTCTATTTAGATAAAAAGGGTGTGATAGAATTCTCAGAATCATTATATACTGGAAGTACTTCAGAATCTAGTGCAACTACTTTACTTACCAGAGATACTCATTACACTATGGATTATAATAAATCTCAAATTACATTAACAGCTGCAGGATTAAGTAGTGTTTCTACCGATTCAATCTTTAGTACGTATCAATATAACAAAAACAGTAAAATAAATAGTCATATTACTGAGGCTTTAGAACGTGCTGAACGTGAAATAGATAACTCTATAAACACTTTATTTGTTGATAGTACTTTAACTACTCCTGGTTGGGGAACGGTAACTAACGAACTTATCCCAGGTCAAGGTTCATCACAAAGAGTATATAGAACTTTATATGCTCCATTAAATTCAACAACAACAACCTCTTCGGGAGCCGTTAGTGCTGGTGCAAATACAATCGCTGTATCTAGCACTAATGGTTTTTTATCTTCAGGGGTTTTCGCTATTGGAACTGATAAAGTAAATTATACTGGAAAGACTACAACTCAATTTACAGGCTGTACAAGTGTTTTAAACGCACATACTACAAATACTACTGTTACCTCTTATGTAGTAGAAAGTGCAGTAGATGCTGAAGGAACAGCCCCTACGTGGACAGTTTTACAACCTGATATAGATTATAGTGTAGATACAGTGTCTGGTCACATTAAATTACTTGATACTTATACTGTAGGAGATTATTTTAACCCGCCTTGTGGAGTGTGGGATAGAGTTAGAGTAACTTACCAATATGGTTATAATGCCATATATTCAGATATAGTTAGATGTGTACATTTAATTGCAGCTAAAGAATTATATAGTGGTCAGGTGTTAAATGCGATATCTAGAGGTACGGATGGATTTTCTAGTAATGGCATAAATAACATAGATGAATGGATTATGAAAATCATCAATAAATATAGAATACCGCTAGTATCTAGAATTAATAGCAATAGATAGTTTTATATATTTGTTATATTTATTATAATGCTATGGATAACAAAGTTCCTTTAGTTGAAAGTGAGACAATTTCTGAAGTGATATTTTCATTTAAATTATATCCTGCTGAACAAGGAGGGTCAGGTACTGCAGGTGTTGAAAAGTTTCCATCATCTACATTAAACAAAACTCCTAAATTTACAGGAAATAATCTTAAGGTTTATATTGACAATATGCGAGTTAAATGTGATTTTGATTTAATTATTAGGGAGGATTTAAACCCTAATACTTGTTTAGAATTATTAAATAACGGTATACGTTTAATTTTTGATGAACGTGAAAAAGATAAAGAACCGTTCTGTTTCATTGATTTAAATAACATTGATATGTATGACATCGATTTTATAAATAAAGAAGAGGACGGTAAACATAAGATTAGATTAAGGTTTATTATGAAAGGTTTACTTCAAACTAAACAATTCTTTAACATAAGTAAACGTCATTTAGATTGGTTTGATTTATTTAGAGTTAAGATATATGACTATGCAATAGATCAAGAAGAAAAGATTATACCTAATGAAGATAAAGAGTTGATAACTGACATGGTCATTAACAATAATTCAGCTATAGAATGCATATATAAAGATACAGCCTTACACGTTCCTGACCCTTATAACTACGATACAGATAAATTAAGAGCAAATTTGTTTGCATATAATTTTAAAATAATTCATGCATGTCCTGAAACTGAGGAAGTGTATTTAAAATTAATAGAGTTGATACGTAATGGTTGACGAAAAAATTCAAAGGTTTAAATTGGTTCATGGTGTTATGAAGGGTGCAGTACGAAATCTAATCAATGTAGCGCATGCAAGTGTACCTTCTAAATATTTAATTGACAGTAAAGATAAAATTAAACATAGTCCTGAATTGGCTAATTTATGGGATGCTTTTGATTTAGCTATTGAAGACATAGTTAAACATAACAAATCAGATTTTAAAGAAGGTAATCCTTATAAGATGTTGTGTAAGATACGTAACATTGGATTTACTATGCTTGATTCAGATTCATTTTATCATACATTCATGGAATATGGTTTGTTACATTACTTAAAAATAAAGTTAGGTAACACTTATCCAATTAAAGCTATTGAAGAAACTAGTTCTAAACAATGGAAAGAAAAGTATAAAGAA
>Ga0214472_10003944_pt1 | contig 15671 bp, 16 predicted proteins | sample RVTome_6_FD_207662 | JGI IMG/M metagenome (GOLD analysis project Ga0214472, IMG submission 207662) | Soil microbial communities from uranium-contaminated site in the Upper Colorado River Basin, Wyoming, United States - RVT140D175 | ecosystem: Environmental > Terrestrial > Soil > Contaminated >...
CCGGTTGGTCTCGAAGCGGAGATGCATGAAGTACAACGCCACCAGCAACGCCTTCCACACCGCCAGCACGATGAGGATCAGGAGCAGCACATTCCGGGAGAACGCGGAAACGAACGCCACACCCAGCTCGGCGGCGGTCAGGACCGCCAGCATGATGAAAATGCCGATGTAGTTCGGATGGTGCCGCTTGGCTTCAGCCATGGTCTTGAGGCCTCAGATGAGGTAGACGATGGTGAACAGGATGATCCACACCAGGTCCACGAAGTGCCAGTAGAGTCCGATCACTTCAACACCCCGGTGATCCGTGGCCGAATACCGGCCCTGGAACGCCTTCCAGGTCACAAAACTCAGGCAGATCACGCCCATGGTCACGTGGAACCCATGGAACCCCGTCATGGTGAAGAACGTGGCCCCGTACAGCGCGATCGAAGCCGGGAGCGCCGGCCCGCCCTTGTATGCCCCACCTTGAGCGGCCGCCTCGGCCAGCTCGTGGCCTTCCCGGTAGCCACTCGGCAGGAATCCGTGATGGGCGAGCTGGAGATACTCGTACACTTGCACGCCCACGAACGTGGCCCCGATGAGCGTCGTCGCGAGCAGCCAGGTGCGCAGCCATTGCTGGTCGTCGTCCTGGGCCGCCGCGAAGGCCTTGACCATGGTCACCGAGCTGCAAATGAGCAGGAAGGTATTGATCGCGGTGATGGGAACGTTGAGGATCTGTCCGGGCGCGGCCCACTGCAACGGGTTCCCAAACCGCAAAATGATGTAGGACCCGATCAGCGCCGTGAAGAACATCACTTCGGACGCCAGGAAGACCCACATCCCCAGTTTTTCGTTGTAGACGCCGGACCCGGACTCGGCCTCCACCGGGGGCAGCATCACGCCGGTCTCTGCGTGCGTCACACGCGCTCCCTTCAGTGGCCCGCCGGCGCGGCAGCCGGCCGGCTCTGGCCTTCGAGTTGGCGATCCTGCGGCAAGAAGTCCTCCGTCACCTGCGGGTGACTGAATTCATACGGGGCATGGTACACGGTCGGCGTCCGCTCGAAGTTGCCGTGCGGCGCCGGAGACGGCGTGGACCACTCCAGCCCGGTGTCGTTCCACGGATTGCGTCCCGCTTTGGCACCGAAGAACCAGCTCAGGATGAAGTTGAGCGCGAAAATGATCTGGACGGCGAACAGCAGGAACGCGGAAACGGTAATGAACGTGTTCATCGGTTGGAGCGGCTGGAGAAACTCGTACTGGCTCGGGTCGTAAATGCGCCGCATGTGGCCCTTCAGGCCGAGTTCGTGCATGGGCCAAAAGACCAGGTTGTAGAACACGAACGTCAGCGCAAAGTGCACCTTACCCCAGAACGGGTTCATCAGCCGGCCGAACATCTTGGGGTACCAGAAGGTGATGGCGCCGAAGAGCGCGAACAGGCTCCCCCCGAACAGCACGTAGTGAATGTGGGCCACGATGAAATAGGTGTCGTGGATGTAGATGTCCACGGGGGTGGCCGCCATGAACACGCCCGAGAGGCCCCCGATGACGAACATCGCGACGAACGCGATGGCGTGGAGCATGGGCACGTGGAACTGAATACTTCCGCGCCACATGGTGCCCATCCAGTTGAACGTCTTGATGGCCGAGGGCACGGCGATGAACATGGTGGAGATCATGAACGTCATGCCCAGCGTGGGATTCATGCCGCTCTGGAACATGTGATGGCCCCAGACCACCCATCCCAGGAATCCAATACCGATGATGGCGAACACCATCGAGTGATACCCGAAGATGGGCTTGCGCGACCCGTTGGCGATGATGTCCGAGACGAACCCCATGGCCGGCAGAATCAGGATGTACACCTCCGGATGCCCGAAGAACCAGAACAGGTGCTGCCACAGGAGCGGCTGCCCGCCCTCCGCCGGCAGGAAGAAGTGGGTGCCGATCACCTGGTCGAACAGCAGCATGATGGCGGCGCCCGACAAGATCGGAATGGCCAGCAGCACCAGGATGGACGTGATGAAGAGCGCCCAGATGCTGAGCGGCAGGCGGAACCACGTCATCCCCGGCGCCCGCATGTTGATGATCGTGGCGATGTAGTTCATCGAGCCCAGAATGGACGACAGGCCGAGGATGACCAGGCTGAGGCACCAGAGCTGTTGGCCCCAGGACACGCCGGTCATCTCCGGCAGGGCGCTGAGCGGCGCGTACGCGGTCCACCCCGCGCCGGCGTGCCCTCCCTCCACGAAGAACCCCGCGAGCATGAGGATGCCGGCCGGCACGGCGATCCAGAAGGACGCCATGTTGATCCGGGGGAACGCCATGTCCGGGGCGCCGATCTTGAGCGGGATCAGGAAGTTGGCGAACACGCCCACCAGCAGCGGCATGATGGCGAAGAACACCATGAACGTGCCGTGCATGGTCACCAGGGCGATGTAGAACTCCGGCAGCAGAATCCCGCCCGGGGCCATGGTCTCCGGCAGGATACCGCCGCCCGGCATGGCCTGCCCCGGGTACCCCAGCTGCCAGCGCATCACCATGGCCAGCGTCCCGCCGAGCGCCAGGAACAGCAGGCTCATCAGCAGGAACTGGATCCCGATGATCTTGTGATCGGTCGAGAACAGGTACTTCCGCAGGAACGACCGATCGTCCACGTGCGCGTGGTGGGTGGCCTGATCGAAAGGTGCAGCAGTCGTCGCCATCGGCTCCCTTACCTCACTGGGCGGCGTTAGAGGTCTGTTCGGCGAGCCAGCGCTGGTAGTCCTCTTCCGTATGGACGTCCACGAAGGCCCGCATCCGATAGTGCCCGAGTCCGCAGAGCTCGGCGCACGCCAGCTCGTACCGGCCGGTCTGCGTCGGCTCGAACCACACGTTGATCTCCATGCCCGGGACCGCGTCCTGCTTCAATCGGAAGGCCGGCACGAAGAACGAATGAATGACGTCCTCCGCGGTCAGCCGCACCACCGTGGGCCGGTTGACCACCACGTGCAGCTGATTGCGCACGGTGAAATCGTCGTCCGAGCCCAGCTGGCCGTCGGCCCCGGGGTAGGTCACCTGCCACTCGAACTGCTGGCCGCGAACCCCCACCGGGACGGCGTCCGGCGGGACGCTGTCCCGCCCCTTGATCCGATTCCACACCGGAGCGCTCATGATGCCCAGGATCACGACCGTCACCGCGGGCACGGCGGTCCAGACGATCTCGGCGGTGACGTTGCCGTGGGTGTAGTGCGCCTTGCGACCGGGCCGCGCCCGATACTGAATGGCGAACCACAGCAACCCCGCTTCGACGATGACGAACGCCACCGCGGTCAGCACCAGGATCACGTAGTAGATCCGGTCAATGCCCGGCGCAAAGGTGGAGAACGCCGGAGGAAGCATCCAATCCATGAGAGGGGCCCCTACTTGGCGCTGAAGGTGAAGTTGGCGCTCGCCGCGCCCGCCGCAGGAACCGTCACACTCATGGTCTGCGTCCCGAGCTTCTCATGCCAGGCCTCGACTTCGTAGGTGCCCGCGGGCAACCCGGCAAGGGTGAACGAGCCGTCCGCCCCCGTGACCGCGAAGTAGGGATGGTCCAGCACGGCCAAATTGGCGTGCATCCAGCCGTGCACGCTGCACTGGAGCGGGATCGCCAGCTCGGCCGCGGTGAAGGAACGCGTGGTCTTCATCCCCTTGACGGGCTGGCTGATGTTGAAGCCACGGTTCTTCTTGGGAACCGCCTTGATGTTGTGCAGCACGGCGTCGCTGTTGCGGATCTCCAGCGGCTGCTTCACCATGACGGCCAGGGTGCGGGGGTGATAGAGACACCCGCTCTGGTCCAGCACCGTGGGCGTGGTCGGCGCGGTTGCCGCCTGACCGGCCGGCAACCCGCCCTTCACGTAGACCAGGACATTGGCCAGGTTGCCACCGGTGACGGTGACCACCGGATCGGTCGTGCTGCTCCCGGCGCACGCCGCCTCCTCGCTCATGTCGATCTTGGGATTGGCCGGGGGCGTGCCGGTGAACTTCACAGTCCCCGTCACATTCCCGGCGGGACGGTCCTTGGCCAAGGGGCCGAGCGCGGCCGCCGTGACCAATACGAGTGCAGACAGCACCAGCTGCTTCATGGCAACACCCTCCTAATTGGGGGCGCCGCGCCGCGGCTCCCGCCGCTGCGCGCGCCAGATGACCAAGACTCCCAGGCCGGCGGTCAACATCGTGGCCACGACCGGGGCGATGAAGACCGTCGGCGGCGTCGGCACGTCGAAATAGACCCCATACCACGCACTGATGGAACCCCGGGCGTCCGTTTCTCCGTGGGACCCGTCGGCGGCAAAGAACGCCATCGGAACGACGACCCCGGGTGGAAAACTCGGCGCCTGGCTCGAATCGGTGGATGCTAAGGCCCGGGTGAACTGAACCTGCCAGGCTCCCTGGTCGTACCGGGCCAGATGGGTGACCTGGGCGCCGTCCCGCGGCGTCAACTGTCCAAAGGCCGCGCCATTCCCCTCCTCCAGCCGGTCCGGCGCGCTGGTCCAGCGCCAGAGGTGCACCGGCCGCTGGCGGTCTCCGCCCAGAAAATAAGGCCGTTCCAGGTCGGCCGAGAGCTGGGCGGGGAATTGGACCGTGAGCCGGTCCGGCCCTTGCGCCGTCGGCGACCCGTCCACGTCCGTCGCGGTGGCCGCCATGGCGGCCAGCCATTCATCCCACGCCGCATCAGGACTGGCGGACCGGTCACCCCAGGTCACACGCATAGCGAGGGTAGTACCGTCATGGACCGCCTGCACCCACAGACCTTCCACCGCCGGCGTGAACCACCGGGGCTGCTTGATGATTTGCCCCACCAGGGGAACGTAATACCGTTCGACGCCGGACCAGAGTGCGTCGCCCGGGCCCCCGGGCAGGGCGCCCCGGACAAGATGGGCCCGCACCACTTCCTGGGGGCGGGGCGCCTGCCCGGGCGACAAACTGTGGACATACTGTGCCACGCGCCACAATTGTTCGTCGGTGATGACGCCCGCATCTATGACGTCGCTGAAGGACGGCATGGGCGTGCCGTCGAGGCCCGTGCGGAGACGCAGATAGATGTCTTGCACCGTCGCTCCGCCGTTGAAGCGCCAACTCTCCGTGAGGTCGGCGGCGCGAATGGGGAAATCCCAGTCATCGCGCAGGGTCGGCGCGGACTGCCCGTCGCCCCGGCCGGCCTGCCCGTGGCACTTGAAGCACTCGAGTTTCTCATAGGTGGCCTGGCCCTCGGCCAGGCCGTCCGCGTTCTCGCCGGGCGGCCGTCCGACGGCAATCGGCGTGGGTGGATCGCCATCAAAGAAGGTGGACAGCGACTTGAGGTAGCTCACCAGGTCGCCGCGCTCGGTGGCGCTCAACTTCCCAGCCCAGGCGGGCATCGCGGTGCCCGGCATGCCCTGGTCAATGATGCGCCGAATGTCGGCGTCGGTGGGCAGCTCGCCGCTGGCGGTGGTGCGGATTTGGTAGGACGCGCGGGTGAAATCTCTGGGCCGGGGCAGCATGAAGGCCGCCGCTGAGCCGTCCCCCGCCCCGGTCTCACCATGGCACTCCATGCACCACTTGTCGTAGACCGCCTTCCCCCTCACCCCCTGCCCTTCCTGGGCGGTTAGGGGGATCGCCGCTGGGGCAATGAGGAGCAGCCCGATCCAGGCTCCAACCGCCCTAGTCATGCTCCCCGCCTTCGCCGCCCGCGCCGCCCGCGCCCAGGCGTCGGGGGTTGAGTCCAGTCTGTTCATACAAGAAGATGATCACCTGCCAGATCTCTTCCTCGGTCAGGAAATCCTCCCACACCGGCATGGCGGAGTTGGCGGGCCCGCCTTCTTTGGGCAGGCCCGGGCCACCTTTGGCGATGCGCCAAAACACAAAGCTCTCGCGCAGCTGCGCGATGGTGCTGCCGTCGAACGGTAGCGGAGTGGGATTGAACCCGTGCGCGAAGTGGCCCCGGCCATCCAGGAGGTCGCCGTGGCACGGCAGGCAGTTCCGATAGTACACCTGTTTGCCCGCCGCGTAGTGGGCCGGGAGGTCGCCGGTCTGGCGGAGCGGATTCTCCAGGGTCGCGAGCTCCATCACTTTCCCGCGGAACGTGATACGGACCGGCGAGGCGGGGTGGACCGACCGGAGGGCCGCCGGCGCCGACACCGTGGGCCGCACCTGCCGGTAGGTCACCACGCCGACCAGTGCGGGGAGCAGGACCAGCATGGCGCCCCGCACCCGGCGCCGATCGGGCTCGACGATGGTCCGGTTGATCGGCTCCTTGAACCGCGCCCATCGTTCCTCGTTCTCGCTCACGTAAATCAGCACGCCGACCAGGGCTGAGAGCATGTACTGGATGACCACGGACTGCGGGACCGCCGGGATTGCCACCGCGACAATCAAGTAGGCGGCCACCAGAATGAGCAGAGCCTGCCAGAACGGGTGGCCCAACGTCTCCCGGACCCGCGGACTCACTTGCGCCCCGCCAGGAATTGGACGATGGCCTCGAGCTGCGCCCCGCTCAGCTGCGTCCCGAAGGTTGGCGGCATCATCCCCGCGAACTGGGCGAACCCCTGCGCCGTGTCCGCGTTGGGGAACAGAATGCCCCGCCGGATCCGGTCGGCCGTCACCCGCCCCCCGATCCCGTCGAAGGACGGCCCCAGGGGTGGCCCCGCGCCGTCCATGGCGTGACAGCCCAGACACGCGTTCTGCTGGAGGAGCGCCAGCGGGTCCAGGGTGGTCGAGGCCGCGGTGGCAGGGGCCGGCGCCGGAGGCGCGGCACCGGTCGCGGCCGCGCCCTCCAGGTCCGCCGCAGTCACCGTCACTTCCCCGCCCTGCGACTGAAGGAACGCCACCACCGCCCAGATCTGGTCACCGCCCATCTGCGTGGTCATGACGGGCATGATGTTCTGGAAGGTGGGTACAATCGAGTCGCCCGGGGCCACCAGCGACTGATGCAGGTACTCCTTGCAGGCCTCTCCACGGGCGGCCCCGCACCGGGAACCAATAGGCCCCAGGCCCGCGTGATCGGCGACCAGGTTGGGAGCGCGGGTGCCCAGGCCGTGACAGGCGGTACAGATCTGGTTGTAGATCTGCTCGCCGGCCGCCGCCAGCTCTTCGGGACTGGCGTTGGCGTCCAGCGAGACGGCCGCGGGCACCTCAGACTGAAGCTGCGGGATGATGTGAGCAACCATGGTATAGAATCCGATCACGGCGACGCCCAGGCTCAAGATCTTGAGGTTGGTCCGCCACATGACCGCTCAGCCCTCCGCCGGCTGGTGCTTGGTCATGGCATGTTCCGCCAGCCCGCCCAGCCAGAAGATGAACGCCACCAGAGCCAGAAAGATGAGCACGCACGCGCTGATCATGTTCGCGGCGTAGCCCAGCGCCGGGGTGGCGGCAAAGGGGCTGGTGTCGCGCAGAACTTCCCAGACGTGCCAGTGCTGGCGAATGCCGCTCCGCGCGAATCCCATCAGACCCATGAGCCAGGTGAACGTCACGGCCAGGACGAAGAGGGCATACTGGGAGCGCTCGGGCATGTGGCCCCAACGGATCTCGCCGCGCGACTCGGCCCCCCGGAGCAGGGCGATGTCGATCACCGTGACGCCGACGATACACACCAGTACGGCCAGCACCTGGTAGACGCTGAAGCCGATCCGGACCACGTCGTCCACAAAATACCCGTACACGCCGTAGAACAGCACCGCGCCGGCGGCCAGCGCGAACATGGCGCCCTGGATCGTTGTGCCCGACGAAGCCCAGGCCACGACGGGGTGCTTGTTGGCTCGGCGGTACAGCAAGAAGGACAGGAACGTCGTCAGGATCATGATGTTCACGGCTGTGTTCTTGGCGCTCATGACCCCCAGGACGTCGAGCAGCGGATGGTACTGACCGCCCATGGCCGCCTGCTCTTCGCGGGTGGCGATCATGGTGTGCGGCGTGGCCCACACCACCCAGCAGATGACGAGGATCAGGAGCAGCCACTTGGTGTAGGGCATGTAGCGCTCGGCACCGGGAATGCGCTGCATCCCGAGCCACAGGTAGTAGTTGGCCGCCAGAAACAGCACGCCGATGAGCACCGCCTGAATGATCCACAGCCAGCTCATGAACCCGCCCATCATGGTGATACCCATGGACTGGTTGTAGGCGTAGATCTCGCGGCCCAGCCAGTAGCCGGCAAACGGCAGCACGATGAAGGTGGAGATGGCGATGAAATTGCCGACGTAGCCCATCCAGTCGTAGTGCGCCCGCTCCTCGTCGGTCTTGGCGGCCAGGAACCGGTACCCCGCGTACGCCGCCACGATGGACCCACCAAAGACGGCGTTGGCGATCAAACGGTGGATGTTGATGGGCATCCAGGTGGCGTTGGCGAGCGCATTCCACAACTCCACTTCCGCCGGCAGGGTCTCAGGGGTGACGTTGGCGGGCGGCGACATCATGTAGGTGAGCCAGCCGTTGGCGATGAACATCACGATGGTGCCCCAGACGTTGAGCAGCAGGCCAAGGCCCCAGTGACCCCACTTGGCGCGCCCCGCCTTCCACCGATCCCACCCGTAGTAGTACAGGTACAGCGTGAAGGATTCGATGAAGAACAAGCTCACGTAGATCCACATGGACAGCCCGAAGATCTGGGCCATGTGGGTCCAGAACCTGGGGTACAGCGTGGTGAGGAGGAACACCAGCATGGCGCCCCACAGCGCGGTGGCGCTGTAGGCAAACACCAACAGGCGGGTGAACTCCTTGGACAATCGGTCATACTTGCCGTCCTTGCCCACGATGCCGATCAATTCCGTAATGACCGCGAACATGGGGACGCCCAGCACGAACGCCGCGAACATGAGGTGCACTTCCGCCGCGACCCAGACGGCCGCCCGCGCCCCGATGACCGGGAAGCGGCCGTAGGCGCCGGCGGTGTCCGCAGCGGCCTGGAGCAGCAGGGGCAGCTCAGTCATCGCGCGTGAAGAAGGGGAGTCGCTTGGAGAAATCCACCGGCATGGACCGGCGAACCTCCTGCATGAGCTCGACGGTCACTTCCTCCCGTCCGTGGCGCCGGGCGTACTCCTCCAGCCGGTGCACCACCACCCCCCGCACAAACGAGGGGATGCGCCGCAGGCGTTCTTCGGCGGCCGGCGACCAGGCCAGGCGCGGCGCCGCAGGCGCGCCGTACGTGACGGGTGACGCCGGCGCCAGCACCGGGCCGCCCACGGGCTCATAGGTGCAGGAGGGATCTTCAGCCAACAGGTCACCCGTGTGAGCGAAGGCGCGCGCCCGGCAGCCGCCGCACACCCGCCGATACTCGCAGCGACCACACCGCCCTCCCAGCGATCCCGCACGCAACGATTGAAACAGCGCGGCGCCGTTCCAGACGGCCTCGAACGACTCGCGGCGCAGATCGCCCGCGACGGACGGCAAGTAGGGGCACGGCGTCAGCTTCCCGTCCGGCGTGATCCGGCAATACTGCACGCCGCACGGGCAGCGGGTTTCGTAGTTGAGGAGGGGTGAGTCCTGCGCGGCGGCGTGCACGTGCCGCATGAAGTGGGGCGCGCACTTGGCGCGCACCATCATGCGGCCCAGGTACTCGCGGTGCAGCACCACCAGCTCGGCCAACACCGCCTCGTACTCTCCCGGGGACACATCGGACAGCCGTGCTCCGCGGCCGGTGGGCACCAGGAAGTACGCGTTGAAGCACACCGCGCCCTGCTCCGCGGCCCAGGCGACCAGCCGGCCCAACTCGTCCCGGTTGCCCCGCGTCACCGCGGTTTGGATCACGAAGTCCAGGCGGTGCCGCCGGAGCCGCTCCAGCGCTTCCGTGGTGGCGGCGAGGGCGCCGCTCCCGTGGCGGAAGTTGTCGTGGTGCCGCGGCTCCAGGGAATCCACACTCACCGCGAATCCGGTGACACCCGCGTCCCGGAGCTTCAGGATCCGATCCGAGGTGAGCAAGGTCCCGTTGGTACCGACCACCACGGTGGCGCCCCGGCGGGAGGCGTGGCCCGCGAGCACCGCGAGGTCGGGACGCAACAACGGTTCCCCGCCCGAAAGAATGAACAGCGGCGCCGGATTGAGTGCCAGGATTTCGTCCGCGATCCGCAGGCACTCGTCGGTGGTGAGCTCGTCGGCCGCGGTCTCGTCAGGGCCCGCGGCGATGTAGCAGTGGGCGCATTCCAGGTTGCATCGCCGCGTCAGGTTCCACGCCACCACGTGCGGGACGTAGGTCGCCGAGGTCTCGGACCGCGCCGGGACATCGGCGACCAGCAACGAGGCTGGGCCCTCCGGCGTCACGCCGTCTCCTCCTTTTCCAGCAGGCGCGCCACGGCTGCCTTGGCCTCTTCCGGCGTCGTCGTTTTGAAATCCACCGGGCACTGAGCCATCTGCTGTTCAATGTCACGGATGGGACAGCGCGTGATGCCCGCAGCCTTGGCTTCCTCGATGAACCGCTTCATTTCCGGGGAGAGCGCCCCCGTCCCGCCCTCGGCCTCGGCGCGGATCTGCTTGGCCCGCAGCTCGGTGAACATCACCATCATGGTCTCGGCGTCGAACTCGTCGGCCTCGATCATGGCCTGCTTGTTCTCGTCCATGACCTGGGTGGTCACGCGCCAGATGTCCCGTTTCCGCGCGAACCGCTCCACGGTGTTCCGCGCCAACGGCCGGGCAATGAGGGGGACGAGCTGGAGCCGCTCCCAGGATTCCTCGGTCCAGGCGATCGGATCCGTCACCACCCGCGCGCGCCGGGTCACCGCCCCGGTGTAGGGGCATTTGACCTCGACTTCAGCCGTGGCTGGCTCCGGGTCGGCATCACGTCCCTGAACCCGCGTGGCCCGCATCTGCTCCTGGGCCTTGACCTCGGCGAGCGCGATCTCCTCCGCGTTCCCGATGCCCATGATGAGCTGCATGTGCGTGGGCAGGAGCTTGGTGATGGCCTCATCCAGCCACCTGTTGGTGACGGTGGTCCCCTGATTCTCCGTGTGCTCCAGGACGTACTCCTCCACCGCCCGCCGCGCGATGCCCTGCGCGAACGGCGGCACGCGGAGAATGCGCACCTCTGCTTCCGGCGCCCAGGGCAGCCCCGTCACCCCGTCTTCCTCGATCCACGGGATGTCATCGGGCTTCACGCCCTCGGTACCCACGAGCAGCGTGGTACAGGGTGCCAGCCGCACCAGGTTCTCCGCCTGCGAGCCCAGCTCCGTGCCCTCAATCCGATGGGCGCCGTGACGCGCGATGACCAGCAGCGAGGGCTGGATCTCTTCCGCCCATTGGAGAACGACTTGAAACGGCTTACCGATGAGGATCTGGGTCTTGAGTGGGACGTCGGGGAATCGCTGGGCCATCACCTGGGCCCGCTTGATGTTGGCCTGGCACAGCTTCAGCAGGCCCTTGTCAATGATGTTGTTGTGCAGCTCCTCCTGCTCCTCGAACTTGAACACCTTCTGCGCCTGGACCGTCAGGACATCCTTGATGTTCCGGAACACGACGTGGTGGTATTCCACGTCGAAAGCGCTGCACACGAAGAGCGATCCGCCGAAGACCTGCGCCAGCTCCAGCGCCTGGAGCATGCCGCGGTAGCTGTAGGAGGAGCCGTCCACGCACACCAGGAAGCGTCCCCCCTGGAGGGGACGGTCGTCGCGGACGATCAGGGCATCTTTGGCAATGCCGCGCAGGGACCGCGCGGCCACGCCGCCGAGCTGCGAGTAGGGCTGGCGTCCCAAGCCGTGGGCGCCCATGGCCACCACGTCGTACCGCCGGCCGGATTCCCCCGCGAGCTTGGCCGCCTGGTCCTCTTCTTCCGCTACCAGGCGGCCGTTTTCGCCCACCCGCACGTCACTGCGCACGCGCGTGCCGCCATCGTACGTCGCGGCCCGGTTGGGATCGAACCCGATGAGCCCGGGAAGCCGCCCGGCGCCCCGGTTAACCTCCTTGACGATTTCCTCGTAGTTGATCCCCTCCAGCAGCTGACGGGTGAGCGGCACGTTCGCCCGGGCACACCGGGTGGCCAGGCTCTCCAGGAAGCTGTCCGCAATGAGCTGTAAGCCCTTTTCGATCAGCTTATCGTGGATCTTGCGCTGCTTCTTGATCTCTTCTGGGGTCTGGAATTGCGCGGGCAGGCCGGTCTCAAGCTGGCGGAAACGGACATCGTGGAGCCGGGCGGCGTAGACATGATTGCCGGTGATCCGGCCGCCGCTCCGCTGGCACAACTCGATGGCCCGGTCCACGGCCCAGTCGGACGGCGCCGAGTTGTCCACAGGCACAAAAACTTCCCGGTACACAGCGGCCCTCCCCGTCAGGGTGGCTGCATCACCCAACGTAAACGGCGCGTTCCTTGTGTGGTACTGCTGATAGCGTACCGGGCGCGAGCCGCCCGCACCACCCCTGGACCATCGACTTCACGCCGCGACGTCGTGAAGCGAGCGGCGGGACCGGTAACGGGGCGAAAGTGGACGGGAGACGGTGGGCTGTCAAGGGACAATTTGCCGCCCCGCTTCGTCCCACACGGTGAGGGCATCCACCGGGCACGCGTCGCAGGCTTCCAGGAGCTGCTCGCGCGCCACCAGCTCCGGGTTCACAAACGCCACGATACCGTCATCCGCGAGGACAAAGGCCTGCTCGGCGCCGGTGATACAGTTCTCGAACCCCACACAGAGGGTCCGGTCGATGCGGACCCGTAACCCGCCCACGACGCGCTCGTCAAACTCCGACACTACATCCCCTCGAGGCCGAGCTCGGTCCGCGCCTGATCCATGACGGCGGGGGTGATCTCCGCAATGGCCCGCTCCGCGGCGTAGTCCGCATAGATCTTCTTCACCATGCCCCGGACGAAGCTCGGCACGCGCTCGAGCCGCGCCGCGGCCTCTGCCGACCAGCGGACGTGTCCCGGCGCGCTGGTGAACGCGTCGGCGCGGCCCACCACCGCGCCCCGCACCAGCTCCATCGGCTCGTCGTCGAGCGTCTTGCCACCGATCTGGACGCCCAGGGAACGAACCATCTGGGTCTCCATGGGGTTGGCGAGCAGCGCGATTCGGCGACGGCAGGCCGGGCAGGTGAAGCTCGCGGCGAACGTGCCATCCCCCGGCTCCTGCCGCTCGGCGAACTCCATCTGCCGGTCACAGTCAACGCACAGGAACTTCACGGCAGTCGCGCCAACACCGCTTCGACGACGTCGTCGGGACACGCCAGAACACTGCCCGAGAACGGAATCCGGCCCAACAACGGCACGCCGAACTCCCGCGCCAGCCCATCGCCGGCATCTCCGGGGAACAGCGGGCCGACGGCGCCGCAGGAGTCGCATCGGCGCCCGCTGAAGTTTTCGACCACCCCCAGGAGCCGAATGCCCGCCCCCGCGGCGGCGTGCAGCGCGCGGCGCACCGACCGGCCCGATTCCTCGGTAGGAATGGTGACCGCCAGGGCGCCGGTGAGCCCCGGCACCAGGTCCACCAGATCCACCACCCCGTCGGCGCCGGGCGGCAGATCGATCAGCAGCAAGTCCAGGGTTCCCCAAGACACATCGCTCAAGAACTCACGCAACATGCCGGCCTCTAGCGCCCCACGCCACACGAAGCGTTCGTGGCCGGGTTCCTTCCAGCGAAGGGGGCTCGCCTCATCAAGCAGGAACTCGGTCGACACCACGCGCACGCCGCCCGCGCCGGTGACCGGGTGCGCGCCATCCGGGCCCACGGCCAGCGATCCCTGCGCGTCGAGGAGCCGGGCCACCGTTGGACTCCGCAGATCGGCGTCCACCACGCCGACCCCTCCGGCCAGCCGCTGGGCCGCCGCCAGCGCGAGGCCGGCGGTGAGATAGCTCTTCCCCACACCACCCTTCCCACTCATCACGGCCACCACGTGACGCACGTGCTTGAGCCGGTCGGCCACGCGCCGGCGCTGCGCTCCCACCTGGGCGGCCAGATCGGACCGGTCCCGGCCCTCGACGTCGAAATACGTCCGGAAGCTCACAGGTCCCACCCCGCCCGCGCCAAGCTCCAGAGGTTGATCATCACCACCAGCAGCGCCGTCCCGTAGAATACCGCCGGCAGTCGCTGATCCACCCCGGGAAAGAACGTGTGGCCGATCAGCGTAGGAATCCTGAGGGCGGCGATCAGCCACACGCCGCGGGCGACCCACACGTTCTGCCAACGCCAGAGTCCCCAGAACACCGCCGCCACGATGGCGGCGCCGATCAGCATCCAGAGGCCTCCCGCTCCCCGCCCTTCCGGCAGCAGGCCCCGCCGCCACATGGCGAAGGTCGCACCTTCGTAGAGCAGTCCCAGGTGCAGGTACACGAACGCTGCCTGCCGGAACTTCCGGGTTCGCGCCTCAGGCCAGCGGGGCGCCCAGCCGGTGCTCGGGCCGACCGTTGACCCGCCGGTCCCGGTCATTCTACTCTCCCGCGACCATGACCCACTCCGCGTCGCGCGCTCCGGCCCTGCTGATTGGCGGATTTGTGGTGTTCGTCGCCGTGCTCATCGCCCTGGTGGCCGCCTCCCTGGCCCGCCGCCGGGTCGCCGAGTTCGAGCCGTCTCCGACCGTGACGGCCACGACCGCGGAGACGTTCACTCTCGACACGGTCACGGTCGACGCCCGCGATCCCGCGGCCTGGCGTTTTGTGAGCTTCCGCCGCGGCGGCGTGCTGCCCGCGGGCGACACGGCGGGGTGGGATCTGGCGTTCCGGAGATTCCAGGTGATCGCCTCGGGCGCGATCGCGGACGCCGGACCAGTGGCGTTCGAGCAGGTGCACCAGGCGCCGGCCGGAGGCTATGTGACGACGCACACCGGCCGCGACACGGTCAACGCCGCGATCGCCCGATGGTATCGCTACAGCTTCGTCACTCATCTCCTGCACCCGTTGAACCGCGTCTATGTGGTGCGCACCACGGCGCAGCGCTATGCCAAGCTCGAGTTCCTGGGATACTACTGTCACGGCACCGCGCCGGGATGCGTCACCGTCCGGTACGCTTACCAGCCTTCGGGAGACCGGACCCTGCGCTGACCGATTGCCCGGAACATGATAACCGCGCGGCGGGGCGGGCGGTCCCCCACCGCCCGTGGTTCCGTCTCGCGCAATCGGAGCCGGCCGGTATATTGGCAGCGAATCAGGGCCTGACGGACCCATACCAGTCGGGGGCGGACTATGGACGTCCAGCGCATCTTGCGGGAAGGATTTATCGCGGGCCTGATCGGCGCGACGGGGGTGGCACTCTGGTTCCTCCTGGTGGACGCCATCGCGGGCCGACCCTTTTTCACGCCCGCGATGCTAGGCGAAGCCCTGTTCTGGGGGCTCCGCGACCCGAGCGCGGTGCACGTGGCCTTTCCGACTATCGTAGGCTACACCATGGTCCACGTGCTGGCGTTCGTGGTGGTGGGCATCCTGGCCGCGATCCTGGCGTACGAGGTCGAGCTGTTTCCGGCCACCCTGTTCATTGTGGTCGTCTGCTTCGCGATCTTCGAATTCGGCTTCTATGTGATCGTCGCCACCATGGCCCGCCCGTTGCTGGGCGCGCTGGCGTGGTGGAATGTCGCCATCGGGAACGCGATCGCCGCCTTCGGGATGGGCTACTATTTGTGGCAGATGCATCCCAAGCTCCGGGAGGAGCTGAAGGCCCATCCGCTGGGCGAGCCGATGGATCAGGGGGTGGACGAGCCGGTGTAATACGGAGGCGGACGGAGACGGACACGACGTACCGGGGGACGGACCTGCAAGTCCGATCACCCTACATCTCGGTCCGCCCCGGCTC
>Ga0214472_10003947_pt1 | contig 15665 bp, 15 predicted proteins | sample RVTome_6_FD_207662 | JGI IMG/M metagenome (GOLD analysis project Ga0214472, IMG submission 207662) | Soil microbial communities from uranium-contaminated site in the Upper Colorado River Basin, Wyoming, United States - RVT140D175 | ecosystem: Environmental > Terrestrial > Soil > Contaminated >...
ACACGGAGAAAGTCATTTGTTTTAAAAACAAAGAACTGGTTTTTCCTCTGTGTTCTCTGTGCCTCTGTGGTTCCGCCTTTGTATTGTATGTTTTCACTGGACATCACAAGCGACCGTATAAATCCCTGTACAGGCCATCGCGCTGGATAAGTTCATCGTGCTGACCCTCGTCGATAATTTTACCGGCATCGAACACCAGCACGCGGTCGGCCTGTTTCACCGCGCTCAGACGGTGGGCGATGATCAGCGTGGTCCTGTCCTGCAAAAAAGCGTGCATAGCAGAGTGCAATCGTGCTTCGGTTTCAGTATCGAGTGAGGAAGTGGCTTCATCCAGAACCACCACTTTGGGGTCGGCCAGAATCATGCGCGCAATCGCGATGCGCTGCCGCTGGCCACCAGAAAGACGGACACCGCTGCGGCCGATAACAGTATCGAGGCCCTGCGGCATCACCGCGACGACGGTTTTCATCTGTGCGATTTCGAGCGCGCGCCAGATACTGACATCGTCAAGCTCGCGGCCCAGAGTCAGGTTTTCCCGCACGCTGTCATTGAACATCGCCGGATGCTGCAACACCGTGGCGACATGTTCGCGCACCACGTCGAGACCGATGTGTTTGATATTCACTTCATCGTAATAGATTTCGCCCGCTTCCGGCGGATACAGTCCCAGCAGCATCTGCACCAGCGTAGACTTGCCGCCACCGCTGGCACCAACCAGAGCGACTTTTTCACCAGCAGCAATCGCCAGGCTAACACCGTCGAGCACATTCAGACCTTCGCTGTATGAAAACTTCAGATTTTCGACGCGCACAGCCACCGTATGTTTACCAGAAAACGGATTATTATCGTGCGGATATACCGGCTCGCGATCGCGCTTTAATAATTGACTAATCCTGTCCATCGCTGCATTCGCATTGTACAGGCTGTATTGAATCCCGAGGATTTCCTGCACTGGCGTCATCATGAACCAGAGATAGGCATAGACCGCAAACATTTCACCAATGCTTAAATTGGTAAACACCACCAGCACCATACTGAGCGCACGAAACAGTTCAAAACCCATGAGAAAAATAAAAAACGAAAGCCGGTTAGCCGCGTCGCTTTTCCAGCCAAAAGCAGTCATGTGCTTTTTAAGATGCAGGGCACGCCCCTGCACGCGCTCAAAATAATGCGTTTCACGGTTGCTGGCGCGGATTTGTTGAATACCATCCAGGGTTTCGCTCAGGGCCTGCTGAAATAACTCGAAAGCACTGTTCTCATTGCGCTTTAGCATTTTTACTTTCTTGCCCATCACCATGGTGAAATAAATCACCACCGGATTCATCAGCAGAATAAACAGCGCCAGCTGCCAGTGCATCCATAACAGCACCGCAGCGATCCCGGTCACAGTCAACACCGCAACCACAAATTTACTCAGCGTGTTACCAAGAAATTCATCGATCGCGTTGATGTCAGTGACAAAATGTGACGACACCGCGCCTGTACCCATGATTTCATATTCGGCCATGGAAATTTTTTGCAGATGTGAGAGCAGGCGCTGGCGGATACGGTAGCTGATGTCTTTGGACACGAGGGTGAACTCTCGCGTTTGCCACACGGTCAGCAGCATCGAAAAAAAACGTAACAGCATCGAAGCCAGCATCACCATACTGATGACCAGCACCGGCCCCTGCCAGGTTTCGGGAAACAGCCCATCGACAAAGCGCACGATCGGGCCCGACTTGCCGAGCAGCACTTCATCGACCAGCAGCGGCATCAACAAAGGCACGGGGACACTGAGCAGGGCCGCGAAAATCGCAATCACGTGCGCCTGCAGCAGCGTGCGCCGGTGCTCTCTGGCAACCCCGAAAATAAAAGTCCAGTTCACAAAAATCTCATTATCAATATATTATTGAGTCACATGGAAAGGATACCCTTCAATCAGGACGCGCTGAGAATACATCCGTGTACGCTCGACAGCAGCATCCCTGCTGCTGACGGTCTTGATTGAAAGTTATCCTTTCCATGCGCCTTGTTAGTAAGGCAGGATTTTGCCACAGACGGTCTGGCTGAGGGCAGAAGCCTCATGACTTTCGCAGCGCCAGGATCAGCGCCTGTGTGCCGGAACGACCGTGGCCAAGCTGCTGTACTTTTTTATACAGCGCATGCGCGAGCTCCAGCCCGGGCAGGTGTAGACCCAGGGCCTCGGCTTCCAGCAGCGCGATACCCAGGTCTTTGACAAAATGGTCGACCATAAAACCCGGCGCAAAATCATCGCGGTTGATCCGTGGTGCGAGATTGTCCAGGGTCCAGCACGCCGCCGCCCCCGGGCGAATCGCGTTCACCAGCTGTTCACAGTCGAGCCCCGAGCGTGCCGCGTAAACCAGCGCTTCGCAGACCCCGATCATGGTGCCTGCGACGACCAGCTGATTACACAATTTAGCGTGCTGGCCGGAGCCTGCAGGCCCCATGTGATTGATCGCTTTCGCCAGACAATCGAACAACGGGCGCACCCGCGCCAGCGCGTCAGCATCGCCGCCAGCCATGATCGAAAGCGCGGCATTGCGGGCACCGACATCGCCACCGGAAACCGGCGCATCGACCGCACTGGCGCCCAGTCCCTGCGCGCGGGCAGCGATCTGTAGAGTCAGGCTGGGTGGCGTGGTTCCCATATCGACCACGATAGCGTCCTTTGCCAGGGCGCTGAAAATACCCTGATCTGCAAAATAGGCCTGCTGAACTTCAGCAGGCGAACCCACCATGGTGAAGATCACCTCGGCCTGTGCGGCGACCGCCGCCGGACTCTCGCACCAGTGCGCACCCTGTGCGATCAGGGCTTCGGTTTTGGCGCGCGTGCGGCTATTGATATAGAGCGGGTAGCCCGCCGTCAGCAAATGACCACACAATGGCGCGCCCATGACGCCCGCGCCGATCCAGCCGAGCCTGATTTTTCTGGTTTTCATTTATACCTGCAGAATCTACCGACAATAAAGCTTAGCTGATTTGCTACAATGCGTCGCCATGAACACCCGCACCTTACAGGCACTGATTTTTGATGTCGACGGCACGCTCGCCGACACCGAGCGCGATGGCCACCGCGTCGCCTTCAATGCTGCTTTTGATGAATTCGGTGTCAACTGGCACTGGGACGTGGACACCTATGGTGAATTGCTGGCGATCACCGGCGGCAAGGAACGCATGCGGCACTATTATGAACACTATCCGGAAGCGCAGAACATATTTGATGATTTCAAACTGCGTCTCGACGCGCTGATCCCCGAACTGCACAGGGCGAAAACAAAACATTACACCGAGCTTCTGGCCAGCGGCGCGATTCCGCTGCGCCCCGGCGTCAAACGCCTGCTGGAAGAAGCGCGCGCGCGTGGTCTGCGGCTCGCGATCGCCACTACCACGACACCGGAAAACGTCACCGGCCTGCTCGAACACACGCTCGGCAAAGACGCCCTCACCTGGTTCGAGGTCATCGCTGCCGGCGATGTGGTGCCAGCAAAAAAACCCGCACCCGATATCTATGGCTACGCGCTCGAACAGATGCAGCTGAGTGCGAACCACTGTCTCGCTTTTGAGGACTCGGGCAATGGTATTCGCTCCGCACAGGGTGCCCAGCTCACCACAATCATTACCATCAATGACTACACCCAGGACCACGATTTCAGCGGCGCTGCCCTGGTGCTCGACCAGATGGGTGAGCCGGAGCAGCCTTTTGCAGTACTGGGCGGTGAGGTCTATGGCCATACCCTGCTGAACTGCGATCTGCTGCAGCGACTCTACGCTGCGACGCGTGCCTGATAACAGCCTGCTGCTCTACCTGCTCACCGGCGTTTTCGCCGGCATTGCCAGCGGTCTGCTCGGCGTCGGTGGCGGCCTGATCATCGTCCCGGTACTGTATTTTGTCTTCGCCGCCCAGGGCCTGCCGACCGAGTCACTGATGCACCTGGCACTGGCGACCTCGCTCGCCACGATAATTATCACTTCGATCTCATCGACCCGCGCCCACCACCAGCGCCAGGCCGTGCTCTGGCCAGTCGTGCTCAGATTCGCCCCCGGGATATTGCTCGGTGCCTGGCTGGGTGGCGTCCTGGCTGCGCGCATCTCGAGCGAGACACTGAAACCGGTGTTTGGTGTGTTTGAACTGCTGGTCGCGCTCTACATGTTCAGCCAGTACAAACCGGTGCAGCACGACACCCGGATCAGCACTGCACGCAGCACCGGCGGCGGCCTCATCATCGGCGCCGTCTCGGCCCTGGTCGGTATCGGCGGCGGCTCCCTGAGCGTGCCTTTTCTGCTCTGGCACGGCATTGCCATGCGCCGGGCTGTGGCGACCTCGGCGGCAGTCGGCTTACCGATCGCTGTGGCGGGCACGGCAGCCTACATCTATAGCGGCTGGCAGCAGACCTTCCTGGCGCAGGGTAGAATCGAACCCACCCTGGGATATGTGCATCTGACCGCCTTTGTCTCGATCATTGCCACCAGTTTTATCTTCGCCCCGCTCGGCGCAAAACTCGCTCACAGCCTGCCCGAAACCACACTAAAGCGGGTTTTTGCATTGTTTTTGTCCGCCATTGCTTTTAAATTGATGCTCAGTTGAACACTGCTAACTACAAGGTAAACACCATGATCGCCCTGCCCCACAATGACCACATCGGTAAACTGGTACTGCGACTCAGTCTCGGTGGCTTCATGCTGTTCCACGGCGTGGCCAAGCTCATGCATTCTGAATCGCTTGATATGATCGGCGGCCAGCTGGAGGCTAGCGGTTTGCCCGCTTTCATTGTCTATGGCGTCTATCTCGGAGAAGTCCTGGCACCGCTGATGCTGATCGCAGGATATTATTGCCGCTATGGAGCAATTCTTATAGTTATCAATATGTTATTTGCTGTCGGCCTGTTCCATATGGGCGATATTTTCAGCCTCAGCGAGCGCTCTGGCAGCTGGCGGCTGGAGCTTCAGGGCTTTTACCTGTTCGGCGCGCTCGCGCTGATGTTTTTCGGTAGCGGTAAATACGCCCTCAGGCCCGACTAGACCGGGGATCCCGGGGAAAACTGAATAAAGCTGCAGATTTTTTCTGAGATTCGCCAGCCACCGGGTTCTCATGGTTTCACAGCGATGCTAGTATCGACGAACTGAAGGGTATCTCGCGGCAGGAAGGATTTTAACTGAACGATCTCAATGCACATGGATGGGCCGACGTTTCTAAAGACGGGAACAGGTATCATCATGAAACCGAACACACTTTACTCCAGACAACAAGCCGCCAATAGCGAGCTTGCGGGCGAACAGCAACGCTTCCTGAAGAATCTGTCCAATGCTATCAGCCAGAACGAACTTTGCCTGCACTACCAGCCCCGCTATAAATGTCTCACCGGCCAGGCCACGGTACTCGAAGCACTGGTGCGCTGGCAGCGTCCGGATGTCGGCCTGCTCTATCCTGAAACCTTTATTGCTGCCGCGGAAACACATGGCCTGATTTATTCGCTCGATATCTGGGTATTCGAACAGTGTTGTAAGGACCTGGTCTGGTTTCACGAACACCTCGACAGCTCGATAAAACTTGCAGTCAACATTTCGGTGCTTTCCAGCGAAAGCGTATATTTCTCACAAAAACTCATCGAACTGTGCAAACAATACCAGCTTTCACTGGCTGATTTCGTCATCGAAATTACCGTCAGCACCCACGCCCACGACATCAGAAAAGTCAAAGCCTTCTGCGCAACCCTGGCCAACTTTGGTGCCGAATTTTGTCTCGATGATTTCGGCACCGGCCAGTCGCCACTGGTCAATCTGTTCGAGTTACCGGTAGACAGCCTCGTCATAGACCGCACCCTGGTTCAGAATCTCATTCAGTCACAGCGCAGCGAAACCATTATCAAGCACATGGTCTCACTCGCCACCGAACTGGGAATCAAAACCATCGCTCAGGGCGTCGAGCATGCCGATGAATACGAATTACTCAAAAGCATAGGCTGTCACCAGATCCAGGGCCACTACCTGAGTCGCCCCGTGGCTCGCGAAAGACTGCCTGTAGAAGCGCTTACTATCTAGGCTCGGCCTGTTACAGACTGTGCGCGAATATCCAGCTCAGGCCGAGGCCAAAAAAATAATAGTCTTTCTGTTCGACCAGCGGACTATTTTCAAATACTGCGCCGGATAAGTTCTGGTAGCGAACAAAGGCCCAGTAGATCATCGAATCTTCACGCCAGGCAGCAGTGACATCGGCAAAACCACCACTGAAACCACTACCAGCACTAAATTGTGCGCGTGTTGCGGTAGCGAATGCTACGGGCACATCATAGTAATAAGCGTGGTAGCTTGCGCTGGCGTAGCGCACACCTGCAGTCATCTGCCATGCCAGGCCCGCATTTAACATACGGCGTTTTTCATAGCTAATACGTGGCTCATAGATCCAGCCAAGATTGTCCGCTGTGTAAAGATCCGTAGCAAACGCCATGCGTGCGGGTAACTCAAAACGCAGGTCCCAGGATTTATAGCGGCTGCCCGCGAGAGTGATTTCGAGCAAGGGCCCCACCTGAAACACGGTATGCAGGTTCGGCATGTCCTTGCGCGCACGACTATCATCACTGCTCACGGGAACACCGAGATCGGCGCTCAGACTGAGCCGTACTTCGGTGCTGCGAAGCAGCTTCGCACGAACACCTTCGTCGACATCGAGAAATTCCGAGTGCAATTTAGCGTAAGGCAAAGGCAGCAAATATTGCTTACTGGACGCTGAACCGGGATACAGCGGGATTTGCAATGCTGCCAGGGCCGCGCCTAACTCCCATTCCAGTCTGGGCACAGAATCATCCGCCCATGCGATCTGGCTAGATAGCAGCATCGGGAGTATGATGACAGGCAGTGTTTTTTGCATAAGCTAGCTTAGCAGGAGCGAACCGTGTCGTTGCCAGAACTTAAAGTCACCGTGTTCAGCGATTACATCTGCCCGTTTTGCTATGTCGGTCACCATCGTTTGCTGCGCCTCGCTGACAGCTACGACCTGAAAATCAACTGGTGCTTTCTGGAAATTCATCCAGAAAACTCGCCCGCAGGCGAGCCGGTGAGCTCACTGGATTACCCTTCAGAATACTGGAATACATTAATGCTGAATCTAGAGCGCGTCGCCGCTGAAGAAAACATTCCCTTATCTGAACACCTCTTCACTACCAATTCGAAAGACGCGCTGCTACTCAGTGAGGCGGCAAAAAGTTCTGGTCGCGCTCTATTCTATAAATTACACGAGGCACTGTTTGCTGCCTTCTTTGTCGACGGAAAAAATATTGGTGATCGCAAGGTATTGCGCGAGATCGCCCATGATTGCGGTATCGACGATACGCTTATAGATGACGCATGGAACAACTCCGCGTATCAGCAGCGCCTGCTACAAAACTTTACCACTGCACGAAAACATCAGATACAAAGCGTGCCCAGTTTTGTTTTCGGTGAACGCGTACTCACCGGCGTGGTAAACGAAAACACCATGCGCGCCGCGGCAGAAGAGTTGCTCAGTTCGAGCGCCGCCTGACTAAGAACGTAAAAGCGGAACCACAGAGGCACAGAGAACACAGAGGAAAAGATCAATTCTTTTTTTGAAAAACAAAATATTTTTTGTCTTCATTGTAGATAATAATTAGTTTTTAACAAAAACAGTTTTTACTCCGTGTTCTCTGTGCCTCTGTGGTTCCGCTTCTAGCTTTTAGCTTCTGTCACTCACCCAGCAAAGCGTCTTTCAGGCTGCTGTCTGCCGGATCTTCGCCCAGCCAGATATTGAGCAGGGCTGTATTGAAATCCCTGCCTTCGATCACGCCTTTGGTTTCACCCTTGATCGTCACCACGGTACCTTTGTCGGGAACATAATCGAGCAGCACCTCATCACCTGCGTGCAGGGTCGGAAACATGGCATTGAAGCGGTCGATGCGGTCGCGCAAAACAGTCAGATCGCGCGGCGAGGTATTGTCTTCAAAACCCTCGTTCCAGGCAGCCACCAGCTTTTCGCTGGAAACTTCATCGTAGAGAAAATGCATCAACAGACGCTTCGGGCCGGGCTGCGACAGGATCTCGGCAGGCGTTGCCGCCTGGTCCTCGATATAGAGCGCAGCAATATAAACCTTGATGAAAAACTTGCTGCGGTAGCCTATGCCATTCAACTGCAATTCTTGCTCGGTACCCGGTATTATCAGGCTGTCAGCAAACCGTATATCGTGAAATTCGCGCGCCTGGGTAGCCCCAATGATGAATAACAGCGATATTGCCAGTAGAATCGTGACCGTCTTTTTCATGATGACCTCATCAATGTTGAGGATTAAGCTGTTATCTGGGTAATATGCAGCTGAAATGATCAGTATCGGTTATCTGCGACCAGGCATTATACTAAATATCATCATACAGACAAAGACTGACATAATGTATACACAGCACCGTCGAGCGCTTCACAGGAAAATCCTGCTATACATTTTTTACGTCGCAGTATCCAGCCTATTTACCATCGTACTGAATATCGTGCATTCAACCTACGTGCTCAAACTGCCACTGGTTCCAATATCATTTCTGATACCGGTCGGCGCCGGCGTCGCTTTCGGGCTTACCCTGGCCCACATCAAAGCCCTGTCCAGTCGGATGCAGGAAATGGCCTACACCGACTCCCTTACCCAGGTCTACAACCGTCTTCATATGACGCATTTTCTCGAGGCTGAAATCGAACGTGCCCGACGCTATCAGAGCACTTTCTCCCTGATTCTGTTCGATCTGGATTATTTTAAGAATGTCAACGACGAGCACGGTCATCAGGCGGGAGACAAAATACTGCAGCAGGTGGCGAAGCTGGTGTCGAACGCCAACCGCGATGCCGATATTCTGGCGCGCTATGGTGGTGAAGAGTTCCTGATTCTGGCCAGCGATACCAATATTGATGGCGCGGTCAAACACGCCGAACGTTTACGCCGTGACATCGCCAATCACAAATTCGGCATACCGATGAAGATCACCGCCAGTTTTGGCGTAGCGGAATTTGATGCTGAAGATGATGATATCAACAGCCTGATTCGGCGAACCGATATCGCGCTCTACAATGCCAAAGCCCGGGGCCGTAACTGCGTTGCCCAGGCCTGACGAAAAGTCGGCAGTTGGCAGGGAAAAGCTAAAAAAATAAAATTTTTTATACTGCCAACTGCCAACTATTTTTTCAGCTGATGACTATGTTTTCTTCCACGCCAGATCCAGCTGCCTGGCTGCGCGCACATCATCGAGCCGTTTCACCGGCAGTGTATGCGGCGCCCCAGTGACCAGCTCGGGACTGGTTTTGGCTTCTTCGCGTATCTGCTGTAGTGCATCCATGAAACCGTCCAGCACTTCTTTCGCCTCGGTCTCGGTAGGCTCGATCAGTAAACACTCTGGCACCAGAAGCGGGAAATAAGTCGTCGGTGCGTGATAACCCAGATCCAGCAAGCGCTTGGCAAAATCCATCGCGGTAACGTGCAGGTCACGGGCTTCTTTTTTCAGCGTGATAATAAATTCATGGCTGGAACGACGCTCTGGAATCGCCAGTTCAAAACCACGGCGCTTCGCTTCAGCGGCCATGTAATTCGCATTCAGGGTGGCAAACTCGGCGACGCGTTTCATGCCCTCGCGACCCAGTAAACGCATATATATATAGGCGCGCAGCAGAACCCCGGCATTGCCCATGAACGCTGACAAACGGCCAATCGACTGCGGCAGGTCTTTCTCGCTCACCCAGCTGTAGTGCTCGGCCTTTTTCGACACCAGCGGTAAAGGCAAAAAAGGTTTCAGGCGCTCTGAAACACCGACTGCGCCCGAACCCGGGCCACCCCCGCCGTGCGGTGTCGAAAAGGTTTTGTGCAAATTCGAATGGATCACATCGAAGCCCATATCACCGGGACGGATCTTGCCCAGGATTGCGTTCAGGTTGGCGCCATCGTAATACAACAGGCCGCCGGCCTGGTGAATAATTTTCGCGATGGTTTCGATCTGGCGTTCGAAGACCCCAAGCGTTGAAGGATTGGTCAGCATCAGGCCCGCGGTCTGCGGGCCAACCGCGGTCTGCAGGGCTTCGATATCGACATCACCGTTATCCAGGGTGGGGATTTCACGCACCGTAAAACCGCACATGGTAGCAGTCGCAGGATTGGTGCCGTGGGCCGCATCGGGAACAAGAATCTCCTTACGCGCGCTATCGCCTCTGGCTTTGTGATAAGCACCGATCATCGCGACCCCGGCGAACTCGCCCTGGGCACCCGCCATCGGTGCCAGCGAAAAACCGGCCATACCCGTGGCCGCACAGAGCATCTCCTGCAGCTCGTACATGCAGGCAAGAAAACCCTGGCTCTGAGAATCGGGCGTCAGCGGGTGGCGCGCAAGAAAACCCGGCAGCATTGCCAGCGAATTACACGCCCGCGGGTTGTACTTCATGGTGCAGGAACCGAGCGGATAAAAATGCGTGTCGATAGAAAAGTTTTTTTGCGAAAGACGGGTGTAATGGCGCACCGCCTGCATTTCAGATACCTCGGGCAGGGCGGCACGATGTTTGCGCAACTGAGCAGCCGGGAGATCGCTCAGATCCGCACCCTGGCGCGGCGCCTGCGGTGCGCCACGACGCCCCGGAGTGGAATGTTCGAATATCAGCATCACACCGCTCCCGCGTAATTGGCCGGTTTCGTTACACTGCTCATAATGTCATCCAGTGCAGTGACATAGTCCTTGATTTCATCTGCGCTGCGCATCTCAGTAGCGCAAACCAGAATGGCATTGCCCAGTTCGGGATAATCATCCGCCAGATTGAAGCCGCCGAGTATACCGCGCGCCAGTAACGCATCGAGCACTTCGCTTGCCGGGGCATCGAGCTGCAGCACAGCTTCGTGGAAATACGCCGCGCTGTGCGCGCGCTGCACGCCTTTGATTTCGCATAGCTGCGAAACCAGTGCTACGGTATTGGCATGGCAGGCGGCAGCGGTTTTTTCCAGACCTTCGGGGCCGAGGATCGCCATATGAATGGTCGATGCAGTCACGACCAGACCCTGATTGGTACAGATATTGGAGGTCGCTTTAGAACGCCGAATATGTTGTTCGCGCGCCTGCAGCGTGAGAGTGAAGCCAGGCCTGCCGTCGAGATCGACCGTGCGGCCGACGATACGGCCCGGCAGCTGGCGCACCAGCGCCTGTGTGCCGCAGAGATAGCCGTAATACGGCCCACCGGATGACAACGGTGCGCCCAGCGGCTGGCCATCACCACAGGCGATATCGACACCCGTCTCGCCCCATTCGCCCGGCGGCTGGAGCACGGCCAGAACCAGCGGGTTGGCCACCGCGATCACCAGAATATCCTTCGCGTGCGCCCAGTCGGTGATGGCATCGACATCTTCGAGATTACCGAAAAAGTTCGGCTGCTGAATCACCACCGCAGTGACATCATCACCCGCACAGGCTTCGAAGGCTTTCAGCGGTGTAGTCCCGCTGCCAGCATCGTAGCCGACTTCGACCAGTTCGATATTCTGGCCCGCGACGATAGCGTGCGTGGTTTTGCGATAGGTCGGGTGCACACTGGTCGGTATTAAAATCTTGCGCGACTTCGATTTACGATTGCCACGCACCGCCATCAGCACCGCTTCAGCCAGCGCCGAGGCACCGTCGTACATCGAGGCATTGGAGACATCCATCGCGGTCAGCGCGGTCATCATGCTCTGGAATTCATAGATCAGCTGCAGCGTACCCTGCGATGCTTCCGCCTGATACGGGGTGTAGGCAGTGTAATATTCACCGCGTGTGGTGATCTGCCAGACCGCAGCAGGAATATGGTGTTCATAAGCACCGGCACCGATAAAACACACTGCATTGGCGTCTTTGGCCGCGCGTTTCTGCATCAGGCGCGTAACTTCCATCTCAGTCATGCCTTCAGGCACAGCCGGTAAACCATCGATGCGCAGATGCGCAGGAATTTCGTCGAACAGATCATCGATGCTGCTGACACCAATGGCCTGCAGCATTTGTTTGATTTCGTCTTCGGTGTGTGGAACAAATGGCATGATTAGATTACTGTGTTGTGATTTTACTCGCTATCTGGAGCTTCGCAGGTAGATGCAAGACGCGGCAAAAGAAATTTTTGAACGCGCAGTGTGTAAATAACACATGAGCATTCAAAAATTTCTTTTAACAAAGTATTGTGCTACCTGCGGAGTTCCAGATTAGTCTTCGATCTCGGCCTGGTACGAATCCGCATCCAGCAGATTATCCAGCTCCTGCTCGGCAGAAGGCTGTATTTTAAATATCCAGCCATCATCAAAGGGTGATGAATTGATAATCTCGGGTTCTTCGCTGAGCAATTCATTCACTTCAATGATTTCACCACTGATCGGCATGTACACATCGGAAGCGGCTTTCACCGACTCGATCACACAGCAGGCATCGTCCGCCGCCATGTCAGCACCGACTTCAGGCAGTTCGACAAACACCAGATCGCCCAGCAAACCCTGGGCATGATCGGTAATACCAACGGTGACCGTGCCATCGTCTTCTTCGCGCACCCATTCGTGCGACCTGGTATATCTAAGTTCTGCTGGTACTTCGCTCATAATCTATGACCCTTGATAAGCTTGCTTTGATAAGCTCGCTGGATAATGGTTGAAAATTTACTCGACTGCCTGGCCATCGCGGACAAACACCGGCTTGACCACACGCGCGTCGAGCAACTTGCCACGAATCTCGACCTGACAGGTATCGCCAGTGGCTTTGGGCACGCGCGCCAGAGCTATGGATTTTTTCAGAGTTGGCGAGAAGGTGCCACTGGTAATTTCACCTTCACCGATATTTTCTACCACCACTTTCTGGTGGCCGCGCAGCACACCGCGATCTTCCAGCACCAGGCCGACCAGTTTCTGTGGCACACCAGCATCGCGTTGCGCCTGCAGCGCCTGGCGACCGATGAAATCACGGCTGGCCGGCTCCCAGGCGATGGTCCAGCCCAGGCCCGAGACCAGCGGCGTGGTGTCTTCGCTCATATCGGAGCCGTACAGGTTCATCCCGGCCTCCAGGCGCAGGGTATCACGCGCACCGAGACCGCAGGGTTTGATACCGACGTGCGCCAGTTTATCCCAGAGCGCGGCCGCTTCCGATTCCGGCAACATGATTTCAAAACCGTCTTCACCGGTATAACCAGTGCGGCCGACAAACCACTCACCACAGGCACAACCGAAGAAGCGATCGAGCCCGGCCGCCGCTTCGACCACGTCGACGGGCAGGGCCAGCATGGCTTTTTCGCGCGCTTTCGGCCCCTGCACCGCGATCATCGCGGTTTGTGCGCGCTCGATCAGCTCGAGGTCGAAAGGTTTTGCCTGCTTTTGCAGCCAGGCGATATCTTTGTCACGGGTGGCAGCATTGACCACCATGCGAAACCAGTCGGGGCGCAGGTAATACACGATCAGGTCGTCAATCACACCGCCCTTTTCATTGAGCATGCAGCTGTACAGGGCTTTACCGGGTGTTTTCAGTTTGGCGACATCATTGGCCAGCAAATACTGCAGATACTCAGTCACGTGATCACCGTAGATATCAACGATGGTCATGTGCGAAACATCGAACATGCCCGCATCGCTGCGCACCTGATGGTGTTCATCGACCTGGGAACCATAATTCACCGGCATCATGAAGCCCGCAAAATCGACGATTTTGCCGCCGTATTCAACATGTTTTGCGTAAAGTACTGTTTTTTTACTCATCCCGAATCCTGTCTCTTTCCAAACCTTAAAGTTCGCAATCCTACTACTATCAGGAAGCGAGTTTCCACATAAATAAGCTGGGCAGTTTCAGCGCTGCTGCGTGCCCATGGCGTGCTTCATGAACCAGGCCTTGAGCAGCGGCAATTGATTGGCCATAGTCAGCCCGGTATTGCGCAAGCTCGCCAGCCAGGGATTTTGATTGCCAAACAGCTGTTTGAAAATGCTCATCGCGTTTTCCATCAGACGGTTATCGCCCTTGCGCGCGCGTTCGTATTTGCGCAGCGTGTGCAGCGCCCACCACTGACGACCCGCGCGCTTTGCTTCACTGATCACCGCAGCCAGCTCGGCAGCATCGCTGATGCCAAGATTAGCACCCTGTCCGGCGAGCGGGTGGATGGTGTGCGCGGCATCACCGATCAGTGCCAGACCCGGTTTTACATAAGTATCAACATGCCCGTGAGTGAGCGGAAACGCGCGCCGCGCGCTCAGCGCAGTGACCGCACCGAGCCGATAATCGAAAGCGCGTTCCAGGCGACGTGAGAAAGCCTCGTCATCCAGCGCCAGCAGTTCGTCGGCATAGTCTTCATCCAGCGACCAGACAATCGAGCACTGGCCGCTGGCCAGCGGCAAAAACGCCAGCGGCCCGGTCGGCAGAAAACACTGCCAGGCGGTGTGCTGATGCGCCAGTTCGGTATCCACGGTGCAGACGATGCCCTGCTGCTGATAACTACTGCGCTGGTAATCGATGCCCGCCAGCTCACGCAGGCGCGAATCGGCACCGTCGGCCGCGACCAGCAATTTAGCCTGCAGGCGCTCTCCCGAAGTCAGCAGCAGCACGTGCGCTTCGTCCTGCCAGAGCACTGACTCGATGCGCTGCGGGCACAGCCAGCTGATGTTCTCCGCGGCCTGTGCTGCGCTCAATAAGGCCTGCTGGATGACGCTGTTCTCGATGATAACACCCAGGCTGTCGAGGCCGGACTCGGCAGCATCGAAATGGATCTGGCCCGCGCCGGTGCTGTCCCAGACGTGCATTTCGTGAAACGCGCAGAGCCGTGCAAATGATTCCAGTGGCACACCGCTGCGCACGAACAGCGCCAGCGAAGCCGGGTTGATCGCCGAAACGCGCAGATCGATGGCGTCTGTCAGTGGCGCCGCCGGGTGCTGTTCAACGATGGCAATACTCAGCCCGGAGGATTTCAGCGCATTCGCCAGCGCCAGTCCAACAATGCCGCCGCCAGCGATGATGACATCATAGTAGTCGCTGCGCTCGATCATGCTTTTTCTCTGTGCCGCGCGAGGCCACGACCCAGGCGCGACAGATTCCCGCCCAGCCCCATGCTCTGGCGCGCCAGTGCGTGTTTCAGCGGCGGTAATAAATCCACGGTGAAAAGGCCGGCCGCGCGCGCATGCGCCAGCGGTGAAAAATGATTGGAAAACAGCTTCACCAGGGTATCGGTAAAACGGTAAACCCGCTGCGCATCCTGCTGGCGCGCGCTGACATAGCTTTCGAGCAGGGCAGGATCACCCGTATCCGTTGCCGCAGTGAGCAATTCAGCGAGCAGCGCGATATCGCGCAGCGCAAGATTAAAGCCCTGGCCTGCGACTGGATGGACGCTGTGCGCGGCATTGCCGACAACCACGATACGGCCGCGCACCAGCTGGGTGGTTTCGACCAGCGCCAGCGGATACACCTGACGTTTACCGAGCTGCTGCAAACGGCCGAGACGGTAACCAAAACGCTGTTGCAAAGCTGCGAGAAAATCGCCATCAGCAAGCTGCATCAGTGCCTCGGCCTGGTCCGTGGGTACGGTCCAGACCACGGAACAGCGTTGTTTGCCTGCGCTGCGCGTCATCGGCAAAAACGCCAGCGGCCCGGTGTCGGTAAAACGCTCGTAAGCGACATTGTTGTGTGGCTGTCCAGGGCGAACATTGGTGATGATTGCAGAC
>Ga0214472_10003948_pt1 | contig 15661 bp, 16 predicted proteins | sample RVTome_6_FD_207662 | JGI IMG/M metagenome (GOLD analysis project Ga0214472, IMG submission 207662) | Soil microbial communities from uranium-contaminated site in the Upper Colorado River Basin, Wyoming, United States - RVT140D175 | ecosystem: Environmental > Terrestrial > Soil > Contaminated >...
CCGTACTCGCCGGACAGGTTCACCTGCATGATCGGGACTTCCGAGAAGTTGAACTCGACGATCGTCGGCTCCTCGGAGTCCGTCGGCAGATCCGGCCTGGCGAGGTCCACCTTCTCGCGAACCGACTGGAGCGCCTCGTCGAGGTTCATGCCTGCGGCGAACTCGGCGACGATGCTCGAGTAGCCCTCGACCGACGTGGACGTGAGCGTCACGATGTCACTGATCGTCGACAGGTCCTCCTCGAGGACGCGCGTGATCTGGCTCTCGACGTCTGCCGGCGAGACACCCGGGTAGATCGTGTTGACAGCGATCATCGGGATCGCCATCTCGGGGAACGACTCCTTCGGCGTCGCCCGATACGCGAGCGCGCCCATGATCGCGATGATGAGCAGGAGCACGAGCACAGAAGTCTTGTGCTCGATCGCGAAGCTCGTGGGTCCGAACTCCTTGAAGCTCTCGACGCTGCGCGCGTCGCGGCCCTCGGAGCCCTTGGGGCCCGACCCGTTTCCGTCTTGTCTGGTCATCCTCCCCTCACTCTCCACGCTCGACCACGTTCACCCGGTCGCCGTCGGCCACCGACCGGTGTCCGACCACGATGAGCCGCTCGCCCGCCATCACGCCCTCCTCGACCACGACGAGGTTCCGCCGCGCCGGTCCGAGCGTGACCGGCCTCGCTTCGGCCACCATCACGCCCCCACGCTCCGCTACCACAAAGACCACGTACCCGTCCTCCACCCTCACCAGCGCGTCCTGAGGCACCACGATCGCGTCGTCGACCGCCTGACGCGTCACGGACATGTTCGCCACCATCTGCGGCTTGATGAGGTGGTTCGGGTTCGCGATCTCGACCTCGATCCGGAAGGTCCGGTTCTGCGGGTCCACTGTCGCACCGACGTAGCCGATGCGGGCCGCGAACGGCTCACCCTCGAGTACCGTGAACTCGACCATCGCGTCTTCGCCGACGCGGACGTCGCGCGCGTATCGCTCGGGGACGCCCGCGGCGACCTTGATCGGCGTCAGATCGACGAGCCGCGCGACCGCGTCGCCGGGGCTCACCATCGCGCCCACGTCGACGTAACGATCGTCGAGCACGCCGGCGAACGGCGCACGGATGACCGTGCGCGCGAGGCGCTCTTCGAGCCCCACGAGCGTCGCCGCGCTCTGCTCGGCCGCGAACCTGGCCTCCAGGTAGGCGATCTCGGAGCCGACGCGGTCCTCTTCCCAAAGGCGACGCCGGCGCTCCCACGTTTGCTGGGCGAGCTCGGCCACCGCGCGGGTCTGCGCCGCCTGCGCGGCCAACACACGGTCGTCGATCTTGGCGATGGGATCGCCCTCGCTCACCGCGTCGCCGCGGTCGACGTAGAGCTCGCGGATCACGCCGCTCTCCTCCGCCGCGACCTGTACGTCCTGGTTCGCGAGCGCCACCGCGGTCAGCCGGATCTCCTCCACGAAGCGCTCCGTGGCGAGCGCCCGCGCCTCGACATTGATCACCCGCACGAACTCGTCCGCCGAAGCGCCCTCCTGCGCGCCATCCGCTGCCGCCGTGCCGCAGCCGGCCATCGCCACGGCCGCCGCCAGGGCCCCACCCCTCCAGATCCGCCGCATATCTATGATCTCCATGATCTCGTTTGTCTCGTCAGTCATCAGAACCCGTCGTCGACCACGTCCACGTCGACGAGCGGCACCCTCCCCGTGGCCTCGTCGAGCTGTGCGCGCGCGACGAGGAAGTCGTAAACCGCCTGCGCGTAGTTGAACTCGCTCTGGCGGAGCGCGACCTCGGCGTCCGTCAGCTCGAGCTGGCTCCCGAGTCCCTCGCGGTACTGCGCGCTCGCGATCTCGAAGCCCCGGCCTGCCTGCGTGACCGCCAGGCGCTGCCCGCGCGCCCGCTCGAGCGCCTCGTCGGCGGCCTCGACGAGCGTGCGCACCTGACTCGCCGCCAAGTCGACGCCCTGGCGCGTCTGCGTCTGGGCCTGCCGGAGCGAAGCGCGCCTCTGATCGATGCGCGCGGTGCGGCGGAAGCCCTGGAAGATGGGCACGCTCACGCTCACGCCCACGATCCTCGAGTACGCTCGCTGACCCGTGGTGCTCGCGAAGAAGCTGGGCCCGCCGTTGTTCTGCGCGTTGATGATGTAGTTGCCGAAGAGGGTGACCTCGGGCAGGTACGTCATCTGCTCCACGCGCATCTCCGCATGCCGCAGGTCCTCGTTGAGCTCGAACTGGCGGATGTCGGAGCGGTTCATGGCCGCCTCGGCGAGCGCTTCGTCCACCGACTCGAGGCCATCGCCACGGAAGCCCATGAACGCGAGAATCTCCCGATTGGCGGCGCTGTTGGCGCCCGGGTTCTCCAGGTCCATCTCGGCGAGCGTGCCGCTCACGCGGAGCGACTCCTGATCCTCCAGATTCACCTGGATCGCCAACTGACGCCGCGCCTGGAGCATCGCGTTCCGCGCGCGCCTGAGGTTCGGCTCCAGGTTGGCGAGCTCGACCTCCAGGCGGAGGACGTCGTAGTCCGACGCGAGGCCGGCGCCATTCAGCGCCTGGGTCTCCTTGAGCGACTGCCGCACGCGCTCGACGGAGTTCTCGGTGAGGCGGAGCTGCTCCTGCGAAAGCAGCAGCTGGTAGTACGTCGCCCGCACCTGCGTCACGACCGACTGCGCCTGCCCGCGCACGACCTCGTTCTGGAACATGCGGAAGCGTCCGGCCGCACCCACGCCCACGAAAACGCCGGCGCGGAAGAGCGGCTGCTCGAACGACACCGTCGAGTTCCACTGGTTGTCCGCCCCGAACTGGATCGGGATGTAGTCGTCCGGCCCCGCCGTCGGATCGAAGAAGATCGCCGGCAGGAAGTTCACGGCCGGCGAAATGTTCCGCGTGTACGATGCGCTCACTTCGATCGACGGATAGACGTTGCTCCACGCCTCCGTGACTTGCTCCTCGGCGACCATGAGCCCCTCGCGGGCGGCCATGAGGTCGCGGTTCGAGTCGAGCGCCTGACGCGTGAGCGCCTCGATGCCCATGAGCCGCGCAGACTCCTGCGCACGCGCGTGCGTTCCGAGTGTGGCCAGCATCGCCCACACGAGCACCCACGTCTTTCCCGAGCGCAGCCACGCTGCGCGGCGGCGATCCATCGTCTTCATCCCCTGCATCCCCTTCGTCACTCGAGTCACTTCTCGATGGCTGGTTGGAGTACGCCGGTGGGCCGTCCGGCCTTCTCATCCGTGCTGAACGCGGCCCCAAAATCGTCCGTGGCCACCCCGGCCATCAGGCGCGTACCCGAGGCCGCGAAGAGCGCCCTGAACGCATCGGGGTCGTCGGTCCCCAGCCGTCCCTGGAGGAACAGCTGAACCATGCCGTGCGCGTGCGCCCACATGGTGAGTGAGACGTCGAGCGGATCACCGTCCTCGAGGATCCCGGCCCTCATGCACTCGCTCACTCGATCGATCCAAAACTGGTGGATCGCACACCCCATGGCCTCGATGTCCTCCGGCAACGCCGCCATGCCGAGCCGCTCGGGGCCCGAAAACATGATCGCGTACCACCGGCGGTGCTCGAGCGAGAAGTCCAGGTAGCCCTCGCCAGCGCGCATGAAGCGCTCGAGCGGGGTGGGCGCCTCGAGGGCCCGGTAGATATACGAAATGAACGCCCGGTGAGCCTGGCGCACGACGTCCGCGAGCACCGCCTCGCGACCGTCGTAGTGACGGTAGAGCGCGGGCGCCGTGACGCCGACCTCCTTGGCGAGCTTGCGCATCGAGAAGCCGTCGAGGCCTCTCTCCAGGTAGAGGTCACAGGCGGCGGCGAGGATGGCATCGTGCTGTTCAGACATGTGAACAGTGTAAACAAACCCACCACGCGGATCAACGGCTGGCGTGGTAAACAGCTCATAACGCCGTTTAGTGCCGATTGGTGCGTTCAGCGAGTGCGTGCGATGGCGGAGGGCTCGGGCGTCGGGTGCAGGCGCATGATCCCGAGTGTGGCGACCAGGATGACCCCCGCACCGACCCACGTCCACGCGTCGGGAGCCTCGGCGAAGAAGAGCCACCCCCACGCCGCCGCGAAGACGATCTGGAGGTAGCCGACGGCCGAAACGGCTCCCGCCCGCTCCAGCCGGAACGCCCAGGTGATGCTGAGCTGGCCCACGTGAGTGGCCACCCCGATTCCGACCAGTAGGAGGACGTCGATCGCGGAGACGCCGACCCAGCCCCCCGCGATGATCGGAAGGCATAGGAGGACCGTGGCCGCGCCGAACCAGAACACGACGAGGAGCGGCGGGTCGCGCCGGATCTTCCGGATCGTCACATACGACCCCGCGGCGAACATGGCCGACACGAGGCCCAACGCGACCGCCGTCGCGTCGAGCGCGCGGGTCGCCCCGAAGAGGAAGCCCGGGCGGGCCACCGCGAAGACGCCGACGAGGCTCAACATCACGAGCGCGACCTCCTTCCACCCCATGTGCTCGCGCAGCACGGCCGCGGCCGCGAGCGCCGTGAGCACGGGGTTGGTGAAGTAGATCACCGTCGCGTCCGCGAGCGGCAGGTGGATGATCGAGTAGAAGTAGCAGGAGAGCGCGACGAAGCCGAAGAGGGCCCGCAGGAGCACGAGGCGCCATTCGGTCGGGAGGAAGGAGTGCCCCTGCCGCCACACGCCGAACGCCGCGAGGAGCGCCACGACCAGCGAACGCCCGGCGACGATCTCGAAGAGTGGGAGCGCCGTGCCCGCCGCCTTGAGCAGGGCCGTCATGATCGAGAACGCGAAGGCTCCGGCGGCCATGAGCCGCAGCCCAATCGGGACGCCGCCCCACACGCGCTCCACCCTGTGGTGACCTCCATCTTCGAGGAAGATTGGGGCCACGGACGGTCCCGATGAGATGGACTATTGTGTCCGCCTCAGAGGATCTGGTCCAGGTAGACGTCGAAGCGGAAGTCGCGCGGGCTCCTGAGCCCCCACGCCCCGTCCAGGCGAATGAGCCCGTCGAGAATCGAGAGCCCCACGCCGACCGATTGGAGCGCGTCGTCGAAGCGCACGTCGTCCCGCTCCCCTGCCCAGGCGAGATCCGTGAAGAGCGAAAGCCGGCCGAACGAGAAGCCGCGGGCGAGCTCGGCCCGCGCGCGTCCGAAGCTGGTGCCGCCGAGCGCCCGGGGATGATAGCCGCGGAGCGTCGTGGGCCCCCCGACGTACCAGAGCCGCTGCACGGAGGGCGAGCCCCACACGGTCCCGGCGCCCGCCTCGAGCGCGATGCGCAGCGTCGCCGGCAACGGCAGGATCACCCTCCCCACCAGTGCGGCCCTCGCGTACTCGTAGTCGCCGGTGCCGCCCTGGAGCGTGAGGTCCAGGCCTCCCTGCGCGAGGTTCGGGTCCGTGCCCCAATAGGGCGTGAGCTCCAGCGCGCCGCCATACTCCCACCCGCGGTCGGCGGCGAGGTTGGGCCGGAAAGCCCAGCTGTCGCTCCCAATGTGGAAGAGCGAGAAATCGGTCTCGGTGGCGACGGGCTCGTGGTGCTCGGCCCACGCGCTCACGCGATACGTGCGTCGCGACGCGACCGGGGGCGTCCAGCGGAGCGAGGCGCCCGTGCGTCGGTAGTAGTCGCCGTCGTCCCTGCCGATGGTCGCGGCGAGCAGCGAGTTGCCGATGCCGAGATGGCGCGCGCGCTCGTCGATCGACGCGAGCTCGTGGTACCCCTCGACCGAGAGACGCCGGTCGAGCGTCTCGTGCGCCATCTCCAGGTTCCCGTTCGGGTGGAGGTCCGCGATGCCGAGCCGGGCCGTCGCGGTGACCGACAGCGGCCCCACCGGAGTGTTCGGCCGCACCTGCCCGCGCGCCCCGATCGAGAGCGCCTCGACGCGGTTGTAGCGCAGCAGATCCGGCCGCTGCGCGCCCCAGCGGAATGTGGCCGGCACGCGCGCGAGCGGCGCGCCGGGGAGCCCCGCCAGCTCGTCGAAGTAACCGGCCAGGTCGTCCTGCGACGCGAAGCCGGGGGCGTCCTCCCAGATGGGGGGCGGCAGCTCCGGGCTCCTGCCGAGGAACGAGCGGTCCTCAGGCACGAGGTAGTGCATGCGGCGCCCCTCGCGCTCGCGGCGCGCCGGATCGAGCTCGTAGGGGACCGAGCCGTCGAAGGCCAGGCTGCTCAGGTAGGCGAACGCCTCGCTCCTCGTGCGGAAGCGGATCTCCTCGACACCGTCGTCGGGCTCGTCCTCGGCGAGCTGCGCCCTCGTGGTGACCGCTTCCATCTCGTAGCTCAGGTCGATCGAGATGGGCGCCTTGACGATGCCGGCCGCGACGATTCCCTCGGCGCGCATGCTGCGCGGCAGCCAGACGTCGAAGTCCCAGAGCGAGTAGTCGACGGCGATCATGGAGAGCTCAGCCGTCCACGGCTTGAAGAGGCCCGGGACGTAGCGGAAGCTCCCGGCGTCCTCCTCCGCGCGCAGCTCGGGAAGGTCCCGAATGGCGTCGAAGGTCTCGGACAGGCGGTAGACTGCACGCACGAGCGCGCCGGTCTCCGGCTCGATCCACAGCGAGCCGGTCATGCGGTGCACGCTGGCCGCCTTGGGGAGGACCTGGAGCTCGATCGCCTGGACGCGGCGGCCGTCCGGGAGGCTCAACGTGAGCGTATCGCCGCTCGCGAAGCGGTAGCCGCCTCGGTACTCCGGGTAGAGCGGGTGCTCGAACCAGAAGTCGTCCCTGTCGGGGTCGCCGAGGTCGTCCGCGTCGCCGTCGGCGAAGCCGAAGAGGAGACGGTCGTCCATGGGATCGAACGGTTGGTCGAAGAGGCCCTGGTTGTCAGTGTTCTCGACGACGCCCACCGGCGTCTGCTCGCGGAGCGCGAGGACCTGCACGAGCATGTCGCCTTCGCGGCTCCAGAAGACGCGGTGCGCCGACTCCATGCGATAGAGCGTGCGGTCCTTGAGCGGCGTCCGCAGCGAAGCGGCGATGCGCTGCTTCACCTTGGCCGTGTATTGGAGAACCTCGTCGTCGACCCGCCCGCGCTCGGCGACCGCGGCAGCGTGGAGCGCGGCGGCGGTCGCGTCGAGGTACGTCGCGGCACCGTCTTGCGCGGAGGACCCCCTCGGGGCGACGACGACGAGCAGGGCCGGCACGACGCCCCACCGCACGGTCGCGCGTCGGAGGGCCACGCGCCCCTTCATGGTCCGAAGGTCACCCACTCGAGGTCCCGCCAGGGCACGAGGACCGTCCTGCCACTCTCGCCTCGCACGAAGATCCCCTGATTCTCGTCGTTCACGTCGCTGGAGCCCTCCAGAAGCAGCGAGCGCCCGTCGAGGAGCTCCACGCGCGCGGCCGAGGAGCCCGCTCGCTCGATTCGGCGGACCAGGCCGAGCTCGATGTCGTAGTCGACGCCGTCGGAGCGCCCGTCGAGGACCTCCCAGGTGTGCTCCTCGTCGTTGTCCCAGCGGATGCGGCCGGTGTGTCGCTCCCCGTTGCGTGACTCGACCGTTCCGACGAGCGGTGCTCCCCCGTCGAAGTCGGCGCGCGTGGCGGGCGCCGACTCCGGTGCGTGGAAGACGAGCGACTCGAACTCGTCCCAGGTCACGACCGCGCGCCCGAGGGCCGGATCCGAGATCTCGATCCCCCGGTTATCCGAGTCGACGTCGTTGGTCCCCGTGAGGATGAGCTCCTCACCGGTGGCGAGCGTCACCCGCGACGCATCCCTCCCCTCACGCTCGATCGCCGCCACCGACCCGAAGCCGATGTCGAGATCCCTGCCGTCGTGCTCGCCGTCGAGGACGTCGCTCGTGAGCGTCTCGTCCATGTCCCACGCCACGTACCCCGTGAGCTCGACGCCGCCAGTCGTGCGGAGCGTGCCGTAGAGGCGCGCGGCCCTCGGGGGCGGGGCCCCAGGCGGCGCTGCCATGAAGTCCACGCGGTCCAGGTCGCGCCAGCGCAGCTCGACCTCGCCCCGCTCGGCGTCCTCGACAGTCAGGCCGCGGAAGGAGCGCCCCACGTCCGTGGATCCGCCCCGCAGCTCGACCTCCTCCCCAGAGAGGAGCACGAGCCGCGCCCGGCCGTCGTCCACGACCTCGAGCGAGCGCACGTGCCCGAAGCGCACCGCGGCCGACGCCGTCCTGGGCTCCCCATCGTCCTCGTCCCACGAGATGCGCAGCCCGAGAAGGCTGATGCTCCGCTCCCGCTCGCCCCGGCGCCGGAGCTCTTCGTCGAGCGCCTCCGCTTCCCGGATGTTCGCCCACGGGATCTCCTTCTGCCCGTCGAGGAAGTCCGCCCAATGGGTCTCGTTGCGGTCCCAGCGCAGGTACCCCTCGAGCCGGTCCCCCCCGGCGGTGAGCACGCGCCCGTAGATGCGCTCGGCGGCGGGCTCGGCCTGGAGGTTGGCGACCAGGGCCAACACGAGCGCGAAGATTCCGTTCAGCATGCCGAAAAAGACCTCGACCCGGTTCGGTGAGCTCCCTGGACCGCCCTACGGCATCCCCGCGCCCGGCGTTTCAGCGCCTGAGCCCGCGCCACGCGCTCTCGCGCCCGCGTCCGGTGGGGTTAGCTTCCTCGTCTCGCGGGTGCTGGGGGAGCCGCGCCACCCACCCCCCCCGAGCACCACCGACGAGCGCATGCCGGGACCACCGTCCGACACGTACTGTCACGCCGCACTCGGGCACGAGTTCCACGGGCCGTACCACGACGAGGAGTACGGCTCCCCACTACGCGGCGACGACCTCCTCTTCGAGCGTCTCGTGCTGGAGATCAACCAGGCGGGGCTCTCCTGGCTCACGATCTTGAAGAAGCGCGAGGGCTTTCGGCGCGCCTACGACGGCTTCTCCCTGGAACGCGTGGCGGCCTACGGGGAGGCCGACCGAGCCCGATTGCTCGTCGACGGCGGGATCATCCGCAACCGCCTGAAGGTGGACGCTGCGATCGAGAACGCGAGCCGCATCCTGGAGATTCGGAGTGCCTCGGGGTCCTTCGCCGACTGGCTCGACGCGCACCATCCCCGAGACAAGGCCGAGTGGGTTAAGCTCTTCAAGAAGACTTTCCGCTTCACGGGGGGTGAGATCACGGGCGAGTTCCTGATGTCCACCGGATACCTGCCCGGCGCGCACCACCCCGCCTGCCCCGTCTACGAGCGGGTCGCCGCGCTGAGCCCACGCTGGATGTCGTGACGTTCGTCACCCGGAAGTTCCGTCCCGCGCGGTGGGCGCTCGGGCCGCACGCGCAGACGCTCGCGGCGCGCGTGCTCCGGCCCGCGGACGGCCGAGCGCTCCATCGTGAGCGCATCACCACGCCCGACGACGACTTCGTCGACCTCGACTGGGGAGTGGATCCCGGGCCCGGCTCCCCCATCGTGCTCGTGATCCACGGCCTCGAGGGCTCCGCGCTCCGTCGGTACATGCGGAACGCGTGTCGGGAGCTCGAACGCGCCGGTCTCTGGCCGGTCGCGCTCAACCTGCGCGGGTGCAGCGGAGAACCCAACCTCGCGCTGCACTTCTACCACTCGGGCATGACCGACGACCCCGCACTCGTCCTGGAGGCGATTCGCGCGCGCCATCCGGACAGGCCCGTCGGGGCGCTCGGCTTCTCGCTCGGCGGCAACGTCCTGCTCAAGCTGCTCGGCGAGCGCGACGACGGTGGGTTGGGTCTGGTGGACGCCGCGGTGGCGATGTCGGTCCCGTACGACCTCGCAGCCGGGTGCGCGCTCCTCGAGCGGTCGATCATGGGTCGCGCGTACGCCGCGTACTTCCTGCAGTCCCTGAAGTCGAAAGTCGAGCTCAAGCGGGATCGCCTCGCGCGCGTCGTGGACCTCGAGGCGGGTGCGGCCGCCCGCACCATCTGGGAGTTCGACGACAGGGTCACCGCGCCGCTGCATGGCTTCGAGAGCGCGGCGGCCTACTACGAGGCGTGCAGCAGCGTGCGCTACCTCGCGGGCATCTCGACACCCACGCTCCTGCTGCACGCCGTGGACGACCCCTTCCTCCCCGCCGAGGCCGTCCCCCGGCAGGAGGCGGGTCGCAACCCGGCCCTCCACCTCGCCCTCCAGGCTCGGGGCGGCCACGTGGGCTTCCTCGAGGGCACGCCGTGGCGGCCCTCGTTTTGGGGGGACGAGGAGGCCGCGCGATTCCTCGCCCTCAGGCTGAGGGGCACCAACCCGGCGGCGGAGAACGTCAGCCGCGTGTAGCCATGGCCGGGTGGGCCGCGAAGAAGGCCTTGCCGTGCCAACTCTCGACGGCGGGCCGCTCGAGCTCACCCGCCCGCTCCTGCCCGACCTTCGTCAGTGACGTGTCGAAGACGAGGACGTGCGGGCCCACGGAGCCCTCCTCCGTGAGCGCTCGAAAATCCTTCCGCGACACAGCGCGCACGTCGCCGTCGGCCGCTCTGTACCACACGGGGGAGTGATCGACGAGCGTGACGTCGAGCTCCCCGCCCAACGCGCGCAGGCGGTTGACGAGCGCGTCGATCGAGCACCCCGACGGCGCCTCGGCATCGACGTCGACGCCCACCAGGAGGAAGCGGCGCTCCTGGATCTTGCGGCCCGAGCGCAGCGGAGCGCCGTGCGCGCTCCACGCGGCGAGGAAATCGTCCACGGCGCCCAGGAACGCCTCGGCCTCCGCGTCCGCCAGATCTCGACTCGCCGGAAAAACCCAGAGCCGCCCGTGGTCCGGCAGCTCCTCGAATGGCACTCTAGGCATCGACCCCCATCGTTGTCTCGCCCGCAGCGGCGGCGACCGGCGCCTTGGGCGGTGACTTGTCCAACAAGATAGCTACCCACCTGAGGTCCTGCGTGTTCTCCAGCCAGATTTTCACGATCACTGTGAGCGGCACGGAGAGGAGCGCCCCGAGCGGCCCCCACGCCCATCCCCAGAAGAGCAGCGAGAGGATCACGACGAGCGTGGACAGGCCGAGCCGGCGGCCCATCAGGTTCGGCTCCAGGATGTTGCCGAAGAGGGTATTCACCACCACGTAACCGAGGGCGACGAGCAGCGCGTGCCCCGCGGTCCCCACCAGGATCAGGCTGAGCAGGACCGCGGGGATCGCCGCGATGATCGACCCCACCGTGGGGACGTAGTTGAGCAGAAATGCGAGCAGGCCCAGGAGGACCGGGAAATCGAGCCCCATCACCCAGGCCCAGGCGCCGAGCACCACCCCGGTCGCGAGGGAGACGACAGTCTTGATGCCCAGGTACGTCTGCACCTCCGTCACGACCTTCGTCAGGCGGCCTTTCTTGGACTCCCCATCCCCCATGATGAAGCGAAACTTCTCCGGGAAGACCGTGGCCTCGCTCAGCATGAAGGCCATGATCAGGAAGACCATCAGGGCGGTCCCCACGAACTGCGCGGCGCGGCCCACGGCACCGCGGGCCAGGTCGACGACGGCCCCCGGGTCGATCAGGGCCGGCGTCACGTACTCGGCCAGCGCCACGCCCGTCCTCACCTCGATCGCCTGGAACCACCCCGTTTGTATCGCCTGGAGCTCGCGCGCGTAGAAGCCGAGCCGTGTCTGGAACTGGGAGACCGACTGGCTCGCCACCAGTACCAGCAGCCCGATCACTGCGATGTTCATCACGACCGGGATGAAGATCGCGAGCCAGGCCGGCACGCGGCGGTGGCGGAGCCAGAGCATGACCGGCAGGCTGAGTACGGCGAGGAAGAGCGCCAGCGCCGAGGGGAGTAGGATCGCCGACGCATACCTGAGCCCGTACACGACCACGACCAGGCAGGCCAGGGTGAAGAGCAGCCGGGCACCCGGATGCTTTTCCGAGCGGTCGAACATGATCACGGTTCGTGGAGGGCGGTGGGGCGAAGGGCGCCGTAGAGTACCCACACGGGTGCGGGGGGGCCATAGCTTTTCAGGGTGGCGTGCCTCAGGATGCGCGAGGTGATCGATGAGTGACGAGCAGGGGCGCGAGCCCCTCGACATCCCGCCCGACGACGAGGCGCTGCTCGCGCAGTGCCGGGTCGAGACGTTCCGCGCGGGCGGCCCCGGCGGGCAGCACCAGAACGTCACCGAGAGCGGCGTGCGCCTCGTGCACCTCCCCACGGGCGTGCGCGTCGTGGCGCGCGAGGAGCGGAGCCAGCACCGTAACCGCGCCACCGCGCTGAAGCGGCTTCGCGAAAGGCTCGATGAGCTCACGCGGGAAGAGAAAGAGCGCATCCCGACCAAGGTGCCCAAGGCCAGGAAGCGGAAACGGCTCGAGGAGAAGCGAAGGAAGGGGGAGAAGAAGCGGCTTCGCAGGCCGCCGGACGTGGAGGAGTAGGCGGCGTGCGAGCTCGCGCCGGACGGGACGCGGTTCTCGTGAACGGCACCTCGAGGCTCGACGTGCCACCGGTCACGCGAGCCTTGGCTCGGCCGATCTCGCGCCACACGTTTTCGACATGACCCGTCCTCCGCCGAGCGACCGCCCGGTCATCCCCGCCGACGAGCGCGCACGCGGGATCGCCGTCGCCGAGAGCCAACGGGTGGCAGTCTTCGTGGTGGCATACAATGCCGAGTCGCACATCCGCGCGACGCTCGAGCGCATTCCGGAGGATCTGCGCGGGCGCCTCGCGGGCATCTACATCATCGACGACTCGAGCGGTGACGCCACCATCCCGACCGCGCGGGAGCTGACGTCGGAGATGCCGCAGTTGGAGGTCTTCCGCACGCCCTACAACCAGGGCTATGGCGGCAATCAGAAGCTGGGCTACCAATACGCCTCGCGGCGCGGATTCGATGTGGTCGTCCTGCTCCATGGGGACGGCCAGTACGCGCCCGAGGTCCTGCCCCGCGTCCTCGCGCCCTTCCAGGACCCTGAGACGGCGGCGGTCTTCGGGTCGAGGATGATGACCCGCGGTGCCGCACGCCGCGGCGGCATGCCCCTCTACAAGTACGTGGGCAACCGCGTTCTGACCGCCATCGAGAACCGCCTCCTCGATACGAGACTGTCCGAGTTCCACTCCGGCTACCGCGCCTACCGAGTCTCGGCGCTCGAGCGGATTCCCTATCAGCACAACACGAACGACTTCCACTTCGACACCGAGATCATCATTCAGCTCCTCGCCCGCGGCATGCGGATCGTCGAGGTGCCGATCCCCACGTACTACGGCGACGAGATCTGCCACGTCGAGGGGATTGCGTACGCGGCGAGCTGCGTGGCGACCGTGCTGCGCTCGCGCGCGAACCGCTATCATCTGGTCTACCACCCGAAGTTCGACGTCTTCGACTCCGGCGAGTACGTCTTCAAGGAGTCCCCGAACACAGTCCATCAGCACGTGCTCGGCCGCGCTTGGCGCCGCGCCGAGAAGGTGGTGGAGCTCGGGGCCGGACATGGCCGCATCGGGCTCGCTCTCCACGAGCGTGGCGTGCATCTCGTCGCCACCGACCTGCGCCGACCCTCGGGGGTGGAGCATCCCTTTCCCTTCCTCGAAGTCGATCTCGACTGCGACTTCGCCCCGCAAGTGGCACGCGCGCTGGAGGGACCGGCCGACACCGTCGTCGCGCTCGACGTGATCGAGCACCTGAAGCGACCGGAACGCAGCCTCCAGGAGATCCGGCGCCTGCTGAAGCCGGGCGGCAAGCTGGTCGCGAGCACGGGTAACGTCGCGTATCTGGTGGTCCGCGCGATGCTCGCCTTCGGGCACTTCAACTACGGCAAGAAGGGCATCCTCGACCTCACGCACCAGCGCCTTTTCACGGTGCGCTCGTTCTGCAGGACGCTCGAGGGCGGGGGCTTCCGGGTCGACGGAATCCGCGGCTTCGGGCCACCCATCCGCGACATGGTGGGCACGTCGCGCCTGCTCGGTCTCGTGGATACGGCCGCCGCGTGGGTGGCGCGCGTCTGGCCGGGCTTGTTCGGCTATCAGTTCCTCGTGGAGGCGACGCGTCTCGACGACGTGGACTCCCTGCTCGATCGGACGCTCGCCTCCGGGGAGGTCGAGGAACGCCTCCCGGCCGGCCCGCCGGACGGACTCGAATAGTGGTGGTCGAGCCTCGTTCGGCGGGCGACTACGCCGCCGCGAACACGAGGAGGAAGACGATACCCGCGACCGTGGCGGTGAGCGTGTCCGCCTGCGTCGCGACAAGGGGCTCCCGGACCTCCACACGGTGAGCATCACCTCACGGTCAACGTGCCACCTCCGACCGCGAGACCCGCGAGGATGAGAATGACCCCCGTCGCCCTTCCGATGACGTCCCCACCGGGAGCGACGCGCTCCACGATCTGACCCCGCGGCTGCTGGCGGCCGACGGGCCGGGGTCCACGGAAGACCGCACGAGGTCCCTCCGGGAGATCGTGTCGGAATGTCGCGAACGGCTGGAGGCCGAAGGCCTCGATCTGTCTGCCTACAACAGCGTGACCAGCGCCCAGGACCTCGACAATCTCGGGAGGACGCTCGGATACGAACAGTGGAATCTGTGTGGCGTGTCCTACGGCACCCGCCTGGCATTGACTGCGGCTCGTGACACGCCCCGCGGCATCAGAAGCATGCTGCTGGACTCGATGACCTGGAGCGGGCACCACTCGAAGTGGCAGTGCGGGACTCGCCCGACTTCCCCGACGGGCGGATCGTAATCGACGGCGGCGACGCGACAGAGGGAATGTTCTTCATGTCCCGCATCTCGGGCGCGTTCATCAGCGCACGCATCACCGGGTCGTCTGAGCTAGCGAGGTACTCGAGGAACCGCTCGGCGGTGTGGACCTCCCCGTCGGGGACCCGCTCCACGAGATGGTGGAGTTTCTCTTTGGCTTTCGCTTCCATCGGTTGCTCCGTCACGGCTGACGTCACGGCTGACGTCACGGCTGACGTCACAGCTAGACTACTCCCTTCTACCCAGCCGACGCGATGTGTTCTTGGGCGGGACCCTTCCGGTCGTTGCCTGGGGCGAAGTGCGTAACTTCGTTACGTCACGCCGCAGGCCGAGCGTGGGCGCGCTGTCACTCATGCTATTTCAGTCGTAATTTTCGCTGATATGCCCTGACGCGTGTTTTCGAAGACTCAGAGTACATCATACACGCACCGAAGGCCAGCATTCAGCGGTCGTAGGCCTTGCCGCGGGGCCGCACGTGGAGGATCTCGAGGATCTGCTCGTCGGGGTGCTTCCGGAACCGTACCCGCCACTCGCCCTCACGAAGCCGCCACTGAGGCGGCTTGATGTTCTTCATTAGGATGACGTCGCCTCGACCGGTCGCGGCGAACAACTCGATCGCTGCGACCACCTTCGCCTGGTTCTGTTTGTCGAGGCGTTTCAGCTCCTTCTTGGCCCTCGTCGTGAACTCGACCTTCCAGTTCAGAGCCCCAGCTCCCGCTTGACCTCTTCGAGCGAGTGCATACGGCCGGCTTCCACGTCCTCGAGCGCCTCACGGACGGCTTCCTCTTCCTCGGGCGTCACCGGCTCGTCGTCCTCCGGCGCGTTCATTAGCGCACGCATTACCGGGTCGTCCGACGTGGTGAGGTACTCCAAGAACCGCTCGGCAGTGTGGACCTCCCCATCAGGGATCCGGTCGATCAGCCGGTACAGTCGCTCTTTGGCCTTGGCTTCCATGGTGTCCGTCACGGTTGGCGTCACAGCTAAGCTACCTCCTTCTACCCGGTCAGGGCGATGGGTTCTTGGGCGGGACCCGCCAGGTCATGCCCGGGGCGAGGTGGCGTAACTTCGTTACGTCACCCCCGAAGGGGCGAGCGTGGGAGCGCTGCGAGGGCGAGTTTGCATAATGGCGCCATTATGCGAAGGG
>Ga0214472_10003949_pt1 | contig 15659 bp, 17 predicted proteins | sample RVTome_6_FD_207662 | JGI IMG/M metagenome (GOLD analysis project Ga0214472, IMG submission 207662) | Soil microbial communities from uranium-contaminated site in the Upper Colorado River Basin, Wyoming, United States - RVT140D175 | ecosystem: Environmental > Terrestrial > Soil > Contaminated >...
CCCTTCTACTCCACCAATCGCGTTCTGTCAGCTCATCGCTCGACGTGCGTATCAACTCGCCGATTCTCTGCTTCGCCGCCTCATGCGCTGCCAATTCGGTTGCGGCTGTGCCGCGCTATGAACTCTGCGTCTCTGTGGTGAATACTCCTTCACAGTAAAGCCGGAAGAACCTTCTTGGGAGGTCTGAAGCATCTATGACCATCAAACGATACAACGCGGGCGTCCAGCGCGCCAAGGGACTGTTGGAATTGGCGGCTTCTCTGTACGACACTTCTCTCTCGTCCGAATCTCGGCGCGCGGCTGAAGGGGTTTTGCAAACCGATTCGCGCCTCGGCAACGCGCTCCGGCTTTCGCTCGCCGCCCGAACCAGCGACAAGAAAGATAGCGTCTCGCTCTCCTTCGCCACCGGTAGCATGCGCGAGATCGTCGCGGTCGCCCAGGGCAAGATTTCCTTGGCGTGGGTCAACCCGTCGGTGTTGTTGACGATGGCTTGCCGCGGCAAGGGTCCATTTCGCAAACGCTATCCTTTGCGCGCCGTCGCGGTTTTTCCTTCCCATGACGTGGTCGCGTTCGCGGTTCATGAATCCACGGGCATCACTTCGCTATCTCAAATCAAGAAGGAACGCTTTCCACTGAAGCTTTCCACCCGGCGGGTAGACCCACTCGCCCTCAGAGAAAACTCGACGGTGTTTACCGTGGCGGCCGCAATGAATGCGGCTGGCTTTTCGTTCGCGGATATTCGCAAGTGGGGCGGGGAAATTCACCCGGTGACGCGGCCCAGCGATCCGCCGCGGCGCGCCACGATCGAAAGCGGCGCGATCAATGCGGTCTTCGACGAGGGAATCAAGAGCTGGGGGCAAACCGCTCTCAAAAATGATTTCCGCTATTTGCCCGTGGACGGTGTGGTTCTCAAAAAGTTGGCGGCGATGGGATATCGCGCGGCGATGATGTCAAAGCTGGGATTTCGCGGCATGAAGACCGACGTTCAGACCCTCGACTTCAGCGGCTGGCCGATGATCGTGCGCGCCGACATGCCGAACGATGTGGCCTACGCGCTGTGCGAAGCGATCGACAAGCGCAAAGCCGTCATCCCCACGGACAACTATAAGCCGCTCGACGTCGCCCAACTATGCGCCAACGACGATGAAGCACCCTACGACGTGCCGCTCCACCCCGGCGCCAAGCGATTTTACCGCGAACGGGGCTTTTTGAAATAGAAGATTTACGTGGCTGTCGATTTCGCTTTTCTTTATTTTTTCCCCCTGGTACAAGTGGCTATATGGGTGGCTCCCGTCCCTTTCGTTATCCAACCGCAAGACGACTTTTTTCCGTCATTCTTCTTTTCTTCATCGCGGCCTGCGGGCAAAGCGCAGTGCGGCCGCTCAGCCGGACTCAAATCACGAACCTTCCGCCGCCGGCTCGCATCCTCATTTACGACTTCACGATGGCCGACGCGGTTGTCAAGGAATATCGAGGCATCCTGCGCCAACAGCCATCGGAAAAAAATCCAGCAGAACGCGAGAGCCAAATCAAGCGGCACGCGTCGGACGCTGCGGCATCTGAACTGCTCAATGGGCTGCGCGGGCTTGGGTTCAGCGTGGCGCGGGCCACGCGCGGGACGCTTGCAGGCGACAACGAACTTTTGATCGACGGCAAATTTCTCACCGTCGATCAAGGCGATCCGCTGCGGCGGCTGCTCTTTGGCTTTGGCTCCGGCGCATCCAAAGTGGAAGCTCGGGTGACGGTGCACCAAGGAGCTGAGGGACGGACGCTCCTTGATTTCACCATCCAATCCGACAGCGGCAAGCTGCCCGGCGCCGGAGCTACCGTGCCGGCCGGCGCGGCTGTGCAAGGAGGAGTTTCCGCAGGTCTAATCGCCAGCGGCGCAATCGGCTTCGGCTTTGAAGCTTACCGATCGGACGTCATCCAGATGGCCAGGGCCAACGCCGAGCAGTCGGTTCGATATCTCTCGGAATACTTCGCCAAGCAAGGGTGGATCCGGGCCGACCAGGTGAAAAAGGCGCGTATCGCCTACTGAAGCTCCGGGCATCGGCGCGACGAAATGCCAAATTCCGTCATACTGGCCTCATTAAATACAATACGAATTCTCCTGCGGACGTTACGCAATCGATGATCCCCCATGAAACCTGGCCAAGCGCGCGAACCGCGCGCGCGTAAGCGCGTGAATTGAAAAGCATCCCGTAGCGTCAAAGGCTGACCTCCGTTTGGACCCCAACCTTTATTGCGAACAACCTGATTTGCGGCACGCAATTTGTAGTTATGCTGCGACAAACGCGAAAAAGAGCACAAAAGGAAAAGATAGGACTACACTATGGAAATGATGGGCTTTGTGTTGTGGGAAGGTATTACGCTGCTGTTTGTGCTTCTAGCCGGCTTGGGCGTTCTCATCATTCGTCGCAAGGCAAGCGGCCAGCCGGGTTTCACGCGTCACGATTGGCTCACGTACTTCGGCGATTTACAACTGCGGATGTCAAAACCCAGACTGGCTCTCAGATTATCTTTTGCGGTTTTTCTCTGTTCCTGCCTGACGCTCATTGGCAACCCGTTCCTCGCGCGCATGGGTCCCGGTCTTTACTCCGTGACGATTATCTTCGCCTGCCTCGGAATCGTCAAACTCACGCTGCGATAAATTCCCGATCCCCTGATTTTAGCCGCGCGAGCTTGACCGGCAACCGCCCTCCGGCAATGCCTTGTTTTCCCGATTGATGTCCGTGCGGCTGATTCCCGCAGCGCGACGCCAAACCCGTTGAGCGGCTAGTTGATCGTCAGAGTCAGCGTTCGCTGCGCCGTGCCACCGAGCGCATCGGTCACTATAACTGTAGGATTATAAATTCCAGCGGTGCCGGTCGCGGGAGTCCCTGAGATAATGCCATTAGCGGACAAGGAAAGCCCCGATGGAAGGGGGTTAAGGGCATCCAACGTCCAATTATATGCTAGCTTACCACCAGTCGCTTTGAGCGTTGCGGTATACGATCTGGTCACAGCGCCCGCTTTAAGACTAGCGGTTGTGATGCTCACAGCCTTCAGAACCGTGATTTTATAGGTCTTGCTCACCGATACTCCCTGCTGATCGGTGACTTTAATCGTAAAGGTCGCAGTCTTGGCTAGAGAACTCGGCGTACCGGTGATTACCGGCGAGCCGAGCGCGAGACCGGCCGGAAGCGTGCCTTTGCTCACAATCACCTCATAGGGTTCCTCCCCGCCGCTGACCGGAATGTCAAAGTTATAGGGCACGCCCACTTCGCCCGCCGGCGCGGTTCCAGCTCCGAATTTCACCACGTTATTCTGAATCGTCACGGTCGCGCTGCTTGGAAAGCCCAATTCATAGGCTAAGTCCTCCTGTAAGGTAACGATCACCGTTTCATTTTTTTCTTTAATCAGAGTATCGAAAACCGGCGTAACCGTAATCGTCGCTGAAGACTCCCCCCCCGGAATTTCCACGCTGCTGGACAACGTCTCGTAATCCGTTGAATTGCTCGCCTTGCCGCTGACAGTATAGGCAACTGTCAGTGGATCGCTGGCGGGAACCGTGCGGCGCACCGTGAAAGTCGCCGTATCTACGCCCTCCAACGCGGTGGCGTCCGTGGCCACAACGTTCACGGTACCGTTCGGACGGGGGTCTAAATTCCATCCGATATCCTCGAGCGCTTGTAAAGCGAGACCGACATCATGGTTCGCGCCACTATAGAAAGGCACGATGAGTTCGCCGGGACTAAGGGAGGTATCCCAGTTTGACACTGAAAAATCGAGGTCGACGGGATCGGGAGCGTACATCGGCACATCGCCGCCGTGCGCCGCCACTAACTTGGCGCCGATCCAACGGAGGTTGCCGGCGTTTTTAATAGCATTTCGGCGCTCGGCGTCGGTCATTTGGGACAAGAGATTGCCGGTACTCACGTCTTTGAGGTTTAGAGAAAACACGTCATTAAAGCTCCCGAGCTTTTTCCCGTTGGAGAGATCCACCGTGGTTATAAAGCCGAGCCCATGGGCGAGCTCACGTAACACAACGGTCACGAAGTCGAATTGATCCGGCTGCGCATTCCCATCGAGTCCGTAGTACCAACTGTTATCGGGTAGACACGCGGGCGTGCCGACCGAACTGTTGAAATAGGCACGGATATCGGAACTCTCACTCAGATCGTTACCCGCCAGACTGTTGGCCAGAGCCTGCGGATACCAAATGTTTGGTCTAGGTTTCTTGGAAAAATTGCCGTGGTAAGTCGTCGGTTCCGCGGTGGCAATCACCGGCGGGGTCTTGGTGCAATCCAAACTATTGAACGGATCGGTTGTATCCGGATGCTCCGAGTTGGGCGCATCGAATCTGGCATCGACAAGGATAGGCACTTCACTGGATACAAGATCGGCCCATAAATCCGCCGCGTACTGAGCGGCGATCAGACGCTGGGCGCCCAGAGTCGCGCCAGCGTTGCCGCCGATAGTGGAGGCGGGATCGGGCGGGGCCGGGTCGTTGAAACCTTCGTCTTCGCCGTCAACGCTTACGACCGTAATCGAGGTCGCGCGCGCGGTTTGAGGAGATAAGTCCTGAATTGCCAGAATTAGCAAGCTCGCGCACATGCTCAATAGCTTATATCGCATAGATTACGGATCGTATTACTTAGAGCTCAATCTCGAATTAAATAGCAATCAACTTAACTGGTCGAACACGGGCAGTCAACAATGGGGCCGGGAAATCACAAAGGCTGCGGCCGGCTTGGCAAGAGTCCTTTATCCCGAATTCCGCAGTTGAACATGAGCGAGGGGCGAACCTGGAGCGGCGAAGACACCCAGGTGTGCTGTTTCAAAGTCCTTTCTGCCGCTTGGTACAACGCCGTATTCCTCTGACGAAATCGCACAGCAGCGAGATCTGTCCTGAGCTCAAGGGTAGAAAAGCATTGTCTTCGTTGCGCAAGGTTTGCCCCTCGCTCGCAGCGTCACTTTCCCACTGCGGAACCCGGGTTTATCCAAGGCCGCAGTCGTGGCGGTGCCACGAAAATGATATAAGTATCAGCCCATATGATCACAACGGTCATTTTCGATTTGGACGGCCTGCTCGCCGACACCGAGAAGCTCCATTGGCGCGCATATCATGAAGCGCTGTGCGTTCACGGTGCCGATCTCAGCGAAGCAGACTACATCGAACATTGGGTGCGCGCGGGCAAGGGCATCGGCGAGTGGGTGGCGCAACAGGAACTGAGCCTCGATCCGTCGGCGCTCCGCGCGCAAAAGTCGCAACGCTACCTCGAATTGTTGGCGACCGAGCTGCGGCCGATGGCGGGGGCGCTGGAACTCTTGGAAAAACTGCGCGGCAAAAAAAAGCTGGCGCTGGCGTCCTCCTCCTATCGCGACGCCGTCGACGGCGTGTTGCGACGACTCGACATCGGCCACTATTTTCAAGCCATCGTCAGCGGACCGGACGTAGCACGCGTGAAGCCGGCGCCGGATATTTTTCTTGCGGCGGCGCGCCAAGCCGGCGCCATGCCGTCTCAGTGCCTGGTGTTGGAAGATGCGGAAAAGGGCGTGCTCGCGGCCCGTGAAGCTGGAATGAGTTGCATCGCGGTGCCCACCGAACAGACGCACCACCACGACTTTTCGCAGGCGACACGGATTTGCTCGTCGCTGAGCGAGGTCACGCTGGAACTGATCGATTCGTTGGGCCACTGAAAGATTTTGTCTGAATTCCCCGCACACCTGTATCAAGCGAGGAGATCATCGCGCCCCAGGGAATCGTTTCTCTGAGTCGCGGTCCCAACGGTCACGGTCCCGGTGCCAGCGATAATGATCGCGATACCTGTAGTAGCGATAAGGATAGTGCGGGGAGTACGGGCGTACATAACCGTAGCGCCGGTAAGGCTCGTTATAATACGGCCGATCAGCAACCACGCAGCCGACACCGCTAAACATCATCAGCGCGAGCAGCGCGCCAAACAACAATTTTTTTGGATTAAGCTTTTTCACGGTTAAATCCTCCTCTACGTATTATTAGACGAAGCAGCGCTGTGGTTCGTAACAGCCACGGCGCTCTCTCTTGATCGGTGTGCGGAAGTACCATACGGTAGCCATATCCCCAATATCGCTGATGAAAAAGGAGCTAGAAAAGAATCATGGCTACAGCAGCTGAATTAATCGTCGACGTGCACCACCATTTCATGCCGCCGACACTATTTGACCGCCTCGCCGCCCAGGCTGGGGGCAAAAGGATCGTCACCAAGGAAATCAGCCTCACCCTTCACCCGTCGCGCAAAGACCTCGAAGCGCATTTGAAATGCATGGACGAAGCCGGCATCACCGTTGCCATCCTCACCGACCAGGTCCAAGTGATGGGCGCGGAAGTCGCCACGGCGCTCAACGACGGCATCGCCGAAATCGAGCGCAAACATCCGGCGCGCTTCCGTGGCTGCATCCATCTGCCGATCCACGAGCCCGACGCCGCCAAGCGCGAGCTTGACCGAGGCATCAGCGAATTGGGGCTGCGCGCGGTGGCGCTGCTCGCCTGCCACCTCGAGGTGCAGCTCGACAATCCGATCATGAACCCGCTTTTTGAGATCATCCAGAAGCACAATCTGCCCATCGTGATTCACCCGCAATCTAAGCCCACGGGTTCCGAGACAACTTACAACCTGGACCGCTGTGTCTTTCGGCCGATGGAAACAACTCAGGCGATCGTGCGCGTGATGTGCAGCGTGCTGCCGCGCTTTCCCGAGCTGCGCTTCATCATGCCGCACCTCGGCGGCGGCACTCCCGCGCTCAAAGGGCGCATGATGGCGTTCTTCGAAACCGACGACGCCGACATTCCGCCCGACATGCGCGGCTACCTAAAAACCCAGTCGGAACAGAAAAAGTTCGGTTTGACCGAGCGCTTCGAAAAACTCTTTCGCGCGCTCTACTTCGACACGGCGGGAACCGGCGCCTGGCTGCCCGCGATGGCGGCGGCGTTCAACATCACCACGCCCGACCGGATCATGTTCGGCAGCGATTACCCGCTGGAATGCAAAACCGCCGCGAATCTCACTGAATCACTGGAGCTGATCCGCCACTCTCCTTGTTCGGCGGCGGAGAAAATTGCGATGCTCGGCAAGACGGCGGCGGGATTGTTTAACCTCTAGCAGGCTGCTGAAAAAGACTCATATGCTTCGTTGCGCTCAATCGCCTCGCTACAACGTACCAGCTTGCAAAGCGCAAGGGGCAAAGAGCAAAGGGTAAAGGAGAACGCTTTGCGCCATGCCCTTAGCCCTTAGCGAACTTTCGCGCCTCGCCTCTGAGATCTTTTTGAGCAGCCTGCAACTGAGTTTTTCAGCAACCTGCTAGCATCGACAAGGCTCTGTGATGGCTTTGCGCACAAAATTCTTGAATCTGCCGGGACTGATCTCGCAGCTACTTTCGATCCTGGCGCTATCAACGCTCTCTATGGCCGCGGAAATTCCAGGCAACGAGCGCGCGCGCCTCGACCAGATCGAACGGTCCCTTAGATCCGACGTACCGCACGTGCTGTGCCTGGACGGGAGCTTCACGACCGGCGGCCAGCCCACGGAACAGGCATATGCCAAGGCAGCCGCGGGGGGCTTTCATTCCGTTCTGAGCCTGCGAACCGCCAACGAAGGCGTCGATCTAAAACGCGAGCGCTCCCTTGTCGAGCAAAACAAGATGCGCTATTTCAACATTCCGGTCGTCTCCAGCGCGCCGCGCCCACAGCAGGCGGACGAGTTCATCCGGCTGGTCAAAGAGAAATCCAACCACCCGATGCTGATCCATTGCGCCAGCGCCAATCGCGTCGGCGCCTTCATGATGATTTTTCGCGTGCTCGAACAAGGATGGGCCGAAGACAAAGCGATGGAAGAAGCCATCAAGATAGGACTCAGAGGCGATGAGCTTAAAAAGTTCGCCCGCGATTACATCGCGAAGCATAAAACGAAGCAGAGCTGAGGTTCTTACACATCGACAAGGATGAAGCGAAACCGTTACCGGTCTCGGATTGTCTCTTTTTCTGTCATTCCGAACGAATCTGAGTAATCTAAAGAGGGAAATAGCTCCTGACCCTATTTAATCTCCCCCGCTCAACCCATCCTACACGAATGCCTGGGCGATATTTCTGTCAATCACGGGAGGCGGCAGAGAGATAGGTTACGATACGCTTCATCAATCGCGCGCGAGTTTGTGAAGGCTCGTCCGTGGCCAAGGCGTCTCCCTCAAGGGCGTGAGGTTGTTCTTTGAGCCGCGCTGGCCTGACAAGATAAAAGTTGAAAAGAGCCTCCAAAACGTCGAGGAGGTATTCTGCTTCTCCGGGTTCCACAGCGGCGATTAAGCCCGGATGGCTGTTTTTAACAGGGTTGGCCGCGAAATTTCCTACATCCAGGGTCGCAGTCAATGACGAGGCGAGTTCTGGGGGGAGAGCTTTTGATGCCAATACGTAATTGATCTCATCACTGAGATCACCTGGTTTAACGTTCGCTCTATCGCGCAGCAGCGCCTGGAGGCAATGGCGACTCAAAGCCGCGCTGGCCCGAGGGCTGTCGACGAGAACGAAACACGCTTCGTAGAAATCGCTCAAATAGGGTTCGATAACCTCGGGTGGAAGTTCTGAGCGGGGCAGCTCTTTGCCCCACGCTTGTATTTCAATGTGGGGAACCTCGGTTTCTGTCTTCGTAGTTGTCAACAGGATCATCGTCCTCTTACAGGGAGGACACACTCCGGAGTGAATGTCCCAAACACCTATTTTATCCTGTACATGGCGATGAGTATGCAGGTCGGGTTGCAAATTGTTCGAACAATAGGGGCACTTCATGGCAGTACCCTCCTTCTCCGCAGGTTCCTCCGCGTCGATTTCTCCGTTGGTCTCAATTTTAGGCCTTGAGTGGGCCAAAATCCAGACGGGTCATCGTTGCCATCCGGTATCCGCTGCTATTTTTGTAGAGCTACATTTAGAGCCAGGCGTTAGGGGTCACCCATTAGCAGAGTTGTGGTAGGCGCGTTCGGTCAATAAGCGAACTCGATGCCGCAGTGATTCAAGATCTGAGCACCTTCTCGCGATCACTCCAGGCATCCAGACATCTCTGAACTAACTTCTCCGGATTGTTATCGAACAAGACAACGCCGCGAGTCGGCTTGTTGCAGAAACCGATGATCTCCCGGATGTGGTCGGCCACGCCGCCGCTTCCTACCAGCACGCCGATAATTTTGCCTTCATCGTAAGCGATGGTGAATTCGTTGAGCGTGCCGATGGCGCCGCCGAAGATCACTACGATGTCGGCGGAGCGTATGTTGATGACGTTGCGCCCTTTGTAACCGAAGCCGGTGTAGATGATGACATCGGCGCCCTCTTCCGGCAAACCGTAACGATCGAGATGCTCCGCGCGGTTTTCGGCGGGAGAAATACCCAGGGCAAAGCCGCCATGCTTGCGGAATGCCTGCGCCACCAAGTCGGGGAGACCCGTGGTGGCTCCTGTGACTAAGATGCAACCCTGCTTGGCAAGGGCGGCGCCCAGATCACCCGCTAGACTCTTTAATCGCTTCTCTTCCCGATCTGACAGGGCATCGTTGTTCGATGCGCCCATGACTCCAACCACGGGTTTGCGCATGAGCCAACTTTCTTTGGCAATCAAATGACCTTGTCGCGGCGAAGATCGGCGATCTGTCCCGCGTTATAGCCGATCTCGCGCAGGATCGCCTCGCTGTCCTCCCCGAGAGCGGGAATGCGGTCGAAGCGCGCCGGGCTGTCGGCCAGGTTGAGCGGATTGCCGACGACGGGAACCCGGCCGACGGGCGATTCCACTTCGCGGAAAAAACGGCGCGCAAGAAGCTGAGGATGAGCGAGCACCTTGGCGATGCCCCGCACGACCCCGTGGGGAAGCCCGGCTTTTTTTAACCGCTCCAGCCATTCCGTGTGGTCCTTCTCACCCATGATGTTTTCCATCGTCTCTTCCAGGAGAGCACGATTTTCCCTACGCGCCTCCACCGTAGCGAATCGGCTGTCATCCAGGAGATCGGCGCGCTCGAGAACTTTACGGCAAAAGACCTCCCAATCCTGAACCGTTGCGACCGCGAGATTGACGTACTCGCCGTCGCGCGCAAGGTAAGGCCCGTAAGGCGTTACATAATGATGTCGCATGCCGACGCGCGCGGCTTCTTCCCCGCGATGCCAATAGTGATGCGGGAAATAGCCGAGCCAGGCGACGATCGACTCAAGCATGGAAATATCGATCCGTTGCCCGCGCCCGGTTTTCTCGCGCTCATAGAGCGCGAGCACGATGCCTAGGGCGGCGTACATCCCCGCCGCGATATCGGAGATAGAAATACCGGCCTTGGCGGGCCGGTCGGGGTACCCGGTCGTGGCGATGATGCCGCCTTCGCCTTGAATCAAAAGATCGTATGCCTTCACGTCACGGTAAGGCCCATCCTGCCCGTAGCCCGAGATCGAACCATAGATAAGCCGGGAATTGATCTTTGCCAGCGCTTCATAGCCTAAACCTGACCGCTCCGCCACGCCCGGCGCGTAATTTTCAAAGAACACGTCGCTCTTGGCAGCCAAACGGCGGATGATTTCCCTTCCCCGCTCCTGTTTGACGTCAACCGTGAGGCTGCGCTTGTTGCGGTTGAGCCAAACGTAACCCGAGGACAGCCCTTTGACCGCCGAGTCCCAGTGACGAATGAGGTCACCCACTTCGGGGCGTTCGATCTTGATCACTTCCGCACCCATGTCAGCCAACGTGCAAGTCGCAAACGGGGCGGCAAGCACCTGCTCGAAGGCGAGGATCTTGACGCCGTCCAGAGCGCGCACGGGCTTCCCATTACTTTCCACTTTTACCTCAGTCTTCACCTTGAACTTTGAACATTGAACCTTGAACCGAGCAGCGCCGTTCAAAGTTCAAGGTTCAAAGTTTAAAGTCAGGCTACTTGTTTTCTTTAATCTGCGGGAACAAATCCCGCTTCGGCGCATGGGCCTTTTTCCACACCATGACGCTGCGCGAGTAGTCGATGGCGACTTTGCCTTCCTGCTGAATACCGCGCGTGCGCACCTTGATAATCCCCCACTGCGGCTTCGACTTCGATTCCCGTTTTTCCAGAACTTCGGATTCCGAGTAAAGCGTGTCGCCGGCGAAGAGCGGATTGGGCAGCTTGATCTCATCCCAGCCGAGGGCAAAGCCGTTCTCGCTGACGTCGGCCACGCCCATGCCCGCGACGATGGCGAGCGTCAGCGCGCTGTTGATCAGACATTTGCCGAACTCCGTGCGCTTGCCGTACTCGTTGTTAAAGTGAATCTGATTGGTATTGTTCGTCAGCAGCGTAAACCAGATGTTATCCGCCTCCGTCACGGTCCGCCCCAGGCGGCAGCGATAGACGTCGCCGACCTCGAAGTCTTCAAAAAAACGGCCTTCCCAACCGGGCTTGACGGCCATAGGTTCTCCCCTTTCTGCAATACGGACTTTACGCTATATTCTAACCGCTAATTATCGGAGGAGACGATGGATTTCAACCTGACGCAGGAGCAACTGCAGATCCGCGAAGAGATCCGCAAGGTCTGCAAAGAATTCCCCGACGCCTATTGGCGCGAGATCGACGGCAAGAAGGAATATCCGGAAGCGTTCGTGCGAAAACTCTCCGAGCTGGGCTGGCTGGCGGCGTTGATTCCCGAGGAATACGGCGGCACCGGCCTCGGCATCACCGAAGCGAGCATCATCTTGGAAGAGATCAACCACTCCGGCGGCGTCGCCACCGCCTGCCACGCGCAGATGTATACGATGGGCACCCTCTTACGCCACGGCAATGTTGAGCAGAAGAAACGCTACCTGCCCAAGATCGCCACCGGCGAGCTGCGCTTGCAAGCCTTCGGCGTAACCGAGCCCGACGCCGGCTCGGAAAGCACGCGCATTCAAACCAGCGCGACGCGCGAGGGCGACAAATATATCATCAACGGCCAGAAAATTTTCATCTCGCGGGTGCTCCAGTCCGATCTCATGCTGCTGCTCGCGCGCACAACGCCGTATGACCAACTCAAGGACAAGACGCGCGGCCTGTCGGTATTCATCGTCGATTTGAAGGCCAATAAAGGCAAAATCGACGTCAAGCCGCTCGACTTGATGATCAACCACCACACCAACGCACTCTTTCTCGACAACGTCGAGGTGCCCGTCGAGAATCTCATCGGCGAGGAAGGCATGGGCTTTCGCTACATCATCGACGGCTGGAACGCCGAGCGCATTCTCGTCGCCGCCGAAGCGCTCGGCGACGGCCACTGGTTTATCGAGCGCGCGGCAAAATACGCTTCGGAGCGGGTCGTATTCGGCCGCGCCATCGGCTCGAACCAAGGCATTCAATTTCCCATCGCCCAGGCCTACGCCCAGATCGAAGCCGCCGATCTTGTCCGCTATCAGGCTGCGACCAAATTCGACCGCAAAGAAAAATGCGGCGCCGAAGCAAACATGGCGAAGTTTCTGGCATCGGAAGCGGCCTGGGCCGCCGCCAACGCATGCCTGACGACGCATGGCGGCTACGGCTTCGCAGTGGAGTATGACGTCGAGCGAAAATTCAGAGAGACCCGGCTCCTGACCGTCGCGCCGGTGAGCAATAACTTGGTGTTGGCTTACCTAGGGCAGCATGTGTTGGGGATGCCGAAGTCGTACTGAAGACTCTGGCAGGCCATAGCGAAATGCGGTTCAAGGTTCCAGGTTCAAAGGAAGGTATGACGCTCGGGAAAGATACCCGCGCTACAACGGCAGAGTGGTCACGGCATGAAAGAGATATGCAAACAATGTTTCCTGTCTGTCATCTGACACCAAGCCATCACCAAGCCCTTTACAGAGCTTTCTATCCATCAAGAACGTTCCTATCACGCCAGGAATTCCAACAGGTCGGCGCCTATCGAAACATTCGTACGTTAAATTCGAACGGCTGCGGCTTCCGAAACCTGATTTTCGAAAAGTCACCGTGGGCAGGGTTTAACAGCACATTCCATTCACCGCGAATGGCCGCAGAAGGCACGAGCAAGGCCGCGGTCTGTCCGGCACGAATCCAGTCGTCTCCGAAGCGGCGCAGAGATTCGTCTCTTGTTTCGTGCCAATTCGCCGGAAGAGCCTTCAGGTCAACTCTCGAAATCTCAAGCCCATCCGGGATATTACCTTCAATCGAGATTAGATCTTTCGGCTGCAGATTCGGCTCCAGATTTACAAAGGTCTCAACTGCGGCGAGCGCCAACGAAGTTGAGGCGTACACCATTGGCACGCCCCGGCTGTTCCAGCGACCGCCGTAGAGCCGCGCGCCCTCGCCCTTTGCGGCATCGGCAGCATATCTACGACGGCAAATTCGCCAGAAGCGCATTAGCTGTACACGCCATAAGCAATGCGGCCCAGGATGTCCTCAACGCTGCGAGCGCCCAAATCGGTGTCGAGCTGATCCAGCGGCGTTTTCCCGCCGAGCGCACGGTTCGCTGTGTGGAGCCACGCGACCGCTTTTTTCTCGTCGCCGATCATCTCGACGGCATGGGCGTAAACGCGCGCCAAGCGAACCGTGCGATCCGACTCGGCGGCAGTCAAGCGCGACCTGTGGCTCAGACGGCGAGTCAGCGTCCGCTGTGGAATGCCGAGCTTTTGCGAGAGAACGGTGCTACCAACGTCGAGCTTGTCAGCTAGGGCGGGAACCGAACCCGCAGGCAATCCTTTTCGGATGAGCCGTGCCAGATCATCCGGCTTTTGGATGGTCTTGCCCAGTACTTTCCGACCACCTAACACTTCGGCAATGGCTTCAGTTTCCATCTTGGCCTCCTGGCTATTTACAGTACGCCATTTGGCCGACAGCTGCAAGGGACATTCCAGGGATGGACAGAGGCTGGGGTCTAGCAAGATAGCAGGGCTTCGTGTCACGCTTGACACTCGGGGAAAATATACCCACCGCAGGGCCAGAGTGTTCCTGGCACGAACAGGATCTCCAAACAATCTTTCCTGTCTGTCAAGCGTGACTCCAAGCGTCACAAGCGCTTTGACAGCAAGCGCTTACGCCAGCAAGGGCTCGGGATGCAGAAGTCGTACTAAAGACTCGGGAGCAAAAAGGTTTGCGTCCCCTGTATCTCTCTTGAGATTCTGTGAGTGGTGCCGAGCTACACCGCGGGCTGATATCTGGATACCCCGCCCCACAGGCGGGGTTTGTCGGGAAGAGAGATTGACAAAGCGTGGCGTCTTGAAGGATATTGCAGCAGATTTTGGTTTCTCAGATTGCGGCGCTCCCGAATACACTGCGGGAAGCGCCGGCAGTATACTCAGTAGTAGACGGCCACAGAGACTCGGTCATGGAGCAATCGACGATGGACGTTTCGAAGGCACTCGAGACTCTGGGGGTCGGTCTCTCGAAGATACTTCGGTATTCCTATGGCGGATTCCTCTTGATCCTGCTCGCTAGCGCCCTGAAACCTGACGCGACCGGTTTGGTTATGAGGGCCGTGCCGTGGCAATTGGCCGCCTTGTCAGCCTTGGTCGTCGGGGCGGGACTCTATGCAGCTCACAGGAGCCTTGTCATACCGCTTCACCATCTTGGACTCTGCGTTCTCCTCTCGCTGTCCGACAACTGGGCTCGCGATAAGAAGAAACGTGTTCCGCCGGAAGAGTCTCTAAGCCCAACGCGGTGGCTGGGGACCATCGGGGTTCAGAAATGGCAGCTGATGTCGGCGTACAGTACGCTCAGGCGTACTGAGTTCTTCAGTGAACAAGAAAGACAGAAGCTCGACGTCGCCCATGCCGAGGATGGCTTGGTGGTAATGACGGCCGAAGGTCTATTCTTGGCAGGCGCGTATGCTTGGTGGGATTCGACCGCTAAGATCGGCGCTTGGCCGTTGTTTGCCGTTGGGTTGGCATTCTTGGTTGCATCGTATCCCGGTGCTTGTCAGCATCACAGGCTTGAATGTTTACGGTTTCGCAAGAGAACTGATGACGTCACACGGATCTTGACGGAACACGGGTACGTCCTGAAGAAGCGATAAGCCGCGGCGGTGGCACATCGAAGGGTCGTAAAGGCTGCTCGCGGCTGAGCAGCATGGCGTTAGACGCCGGAACGTGCTCCGGCAGCCGAGGCTGATCCCAGCAGAATGTCCGGAGTAAGTGAAGAATTGAAGGATGAAAGATGGCAACAGAACCGCGCCTCGAGCATCAGACTTTCAAAGTCAAGCAACTCGTGGAAGATTACCGAGCGGGCCGCATTGTGATCCCGGAATTTCAGCGGGAATACGTATGGCGGCCCAGCAAGGCCCCACGCCTGATCGACTCGCTTTACCGAGGGTTTCCCGTTTCGTCGCTCCTTCTGTGGCAAAGTACCGAGGAGGCTCGCGCGCGCAGGCGCGACCCTCGCCCCGTACGATCCGCCGTCATGAACTGGCTAATTGACGGTCAACAGAGAGTAATCACGCTGTCGCGGACGATGAACGGCGACGAAGGCATCGACGTCGTGTTTCACCCAGAACAGGAAGAGTTCCGTCTTGTCAACGCCGCAACGCGTAAAGACCCCAACTGGATCCGCGTTTCGGAATTGTGGGACGATGACATGTACCGCCAGCTGAGACGGAACCTCGATGGAAGTCGACACGCCGACAGGCGAGAAGCACGTTTTGAGACGCTTCGGCGGATTTTGGACTATGAGATACCTGTGGTCCGTATGGTCGATCA